>ERZ827496.1228-NODE-1228-length-31304-cov-3.118436_pt1 | contig 31304 bp, 26 predicted proteins | sample MGYA00519769_ERZ827496 | MGnify/ENA primary metagenome ERZ827496 (study PRJEB31778, sample SAMEA3449327) | human gut metagenome | biome: human gut; feature: human-associated habitat; material: faeces | place: United Kingdom | collected 2010/2012 ...
TTTTTCATTATCTCAATAGCCATATCACCTGTTTTAAGAGTCAGACGGATAAGTTCTTCGACAGTCAGGGTGTTATCTGTTATTGCTTCGAGTGCAATGATATAGAAATTGTCAACATTATCACTATAGTATGAAAGTTCCCTTGCCTGATGACCGTATGCGCTTATTCCTTTAAGACCATAAAGAATAGTCTGTCTTAATGAGCGGATATCAGGATCCAGAGTTTTGTCGTACATAATACCTGCCATTGGCGCGTCACGCAGCATATCAGCTTTAGTTTCTGGCAGTTCGTATGCAGCAGATGGGGTAATATAATCAATTGTTCCTACTATATTTTTCAGATTATTCTTGATGTCCTGGGATTGTTTAAGAAGATGGACATGATCATCTACATTGAAATTAACATTGGTAAGAGTGGTAAAAAGACAATTCTCAATAAAGCTGACAACAGATTTGTCAACATTAAGTCCTGAATCCAGAATATGTCTGGCATAGAAGCTGATACCTTTCAGCTGATATATAAGCAAATCCTGAAGATTGGCTATTTCTGGTGTCTTTCCGCATACGCCGAGTTTAGTGCAGCCTTTTCCGCCGGCTGTCTGTTCACATTGATAGCAGAACATATCGTATCCAAGATCCATATTATTACTCATATAATACTCCTTTTTCATTCATAATTATTAATTAATATTATGAATCCTGAATATCTGATTTATTCATAAATTTGTATGATATGACAATTTAATGATATAAAATGTATGGTACAATATTATATAGAAAGAATATGTGACGGATTCCGTCACATCCTTATCAAAAAGGAGATACGTGTTATGCATATATCAAAGAATTCTGCAACTCAGATTGTTGAAGAAATTTCAAAACTTGTTAAACAGAATATTAATCTTATGGATGAGACAGGACATATAATTGCAAGTCGTGATAAATCCAGAATAGGGGATTTTCATTATGGTGCATATAAGATTATATCTGAAAATCTTGAGGAATATTATATTGATGAAGATGATTTATCAAAAGGCATAAAAAAAGGAATTAATCTTCCACTTGAACTTGATGGCGGAATAGTAGGAGTGATAGGAATGACAGGTGGATATGAAGAGGTTATAACGTCTGGAAAACTGTTAAAAAAGATGACGGAAATTCTTTTGATGGAGAGTCGTGCAAACTATAGACAGCTTATGAATAAGCGTGTAAGAAATGCTTTTTATGAAGAATGGCTTATAAATGGAGGATATAAGAATGCTGATTTAGAAGACCGTGGAATGGCTTTGGGAATAGATATTAATAAGCCAAGAAGAGTGTTTATTGCCAGCATAGATGAGTTGGACAACCTTAAAGATTCACAGCAGGGACAGTCTCAGATTGCAAAATTTGAGAATGATGTTGATGCATTTTTAAAGAGAAATAATTATAAAATGCATTTCAGGAATGCTTCAAGACAGATAATAATCATAGATAATATGGATACGGAAAATGTGGTTAAATTTGCAGGAGAGCTGGCAGGATATGTGTGGGAAAAAGATAAGTTTGAATTAAATATTGGTATAGATTCAGCCCAAAGCTATGATATGCATGAAGCTTATGTTGAAGCACATAGGGCATGGACGGCTGCAGCTGAAAAACATGAACAGATTATATGCTATGAGGATATTAGTCTTGAACTTTTAATAAGCAATGTACCGACAGAGATTAAGCTTGAATATTTAAAGAAGGTATTTAAAGATATGGATTATAATGATGTATGTGAGAATATTGCGTTGCTGAAAGAGTATTTTAATGCACAGGGATCAATACAGAAAGCAGCAGACAATCTGTATATTCATAAGAATACATTACAATACAGAATATCAAAACTGAAAGAAATAACAGGACTTGATGTCAGAAAACCAACAGAAAGTCCAGCGTTGTATCTGGCATACATAATTACTGATGAATTAATTAATGAAAAATATGATTTACCATTATTGTTACATAATACAAAATAAAAATGATATTATGTGCTGTGTAACATTTTACTATTAAACTTTACATGCTATTATTGTGTCATACAAAGCACAAAGGTTTGTGCAAATCGTACAACAATAAAATAGAAATGAGGTGTTTTTATGACAGGAGTAGCATTGATAATTGCATTTGTGTTGGCTATCATTGTGATGATAGTTGCAATCTCTAAGTTTAAGGTTCATCCTTTCTTAGCAATTATGGCGGTATCACTTATTCTTGCAATGATGGCAGGGATTCCATTTGTTGATACTGTAAAACCAGACGGAACGAAGGTGTCTGGAATTCCAACAGTTATAGGAGCTGGATTCTCAGGTACGTTCAGCAGCATCGGTATTGTTATTATATTAGGTGCATTGATTGGATCGGTACTTGAAAAAACAGGAGCAGCATTGAAGCTGGCAGATATGGTAATTAAGGTAGTAGGAAAGAAAAGACCAGAACTTGCAATAGAGCTTATGGGCTGGGTTGTTTCAATTCCTGTGTTCTGTGACAGTGGTTTTGTAATTCTTAATCCAATAAGAAAAGCACTTGTAAAAAGAACAGCAGTTTCAAGTGTAGCAATGACAGTAGCACTTTCAGCAGGACTTTATATTTCTCATGTTTTTATTCCGCCAACACCTGGTCCGATAGCAGCTGCTAATACACTTGGAGTGGGAGATAATCTTTTACTTGTAATGGGACTTGGTGTTGTATGTTCAATATTTCCTCTTATAGCAGGTCTTGTATATGCTAAGTTTATTGGAAAGAGAGTAAAGAGTGCTGATGAAGTAACAGACAATGGAGAAGTTACCAAGACATATGAAGAATTAGTTGCAGAGTATGGAAAGCTTCCTAATGGATTTAATGCATTAGCTCCAATTCTTGTACCAATCATTCTTATGGCACTTGGTTCAATTTCATCAATGGCTGGCTGGACCGGCGCACTTGACATAGCATGCCAGTTCCTTGGAAAACCAATTATAGCACTTGCTGTTGGTACAATATTCGCAATAATACAGCTTGCAACAGCACATAAGATGTCCGATTTTTACAATATTACCAATGAGACATTAAAGACAGTTGGTCCTATACTTTTTGTAACAGCAGCCGGTGGTGTATTAGGAAAGGTTATTTCATCAAGCTCAATGGTTGCATTTATTACACGGCATGCAGAAGTACTTTCAGCAGTTGGAATATTCTTCCCATTCCTTCTTGCAGCAATATTAAAGACAGCACAGGGTTCTTCGACGGTTGCAATTACAACTACAGCAGGTATCATTGCTCCACTGCTTGGAGCACTTGGACTTGCTTCACCTGTTAAGACAGTACTTTGTGTAATGGCTATAGGTGCTGGTGCCATGACAGTATCACATGCTAACGACTCATACTTCTGGGTAGTTACTAATTTTGGTGACATGGATCCTGAACAGGGATATAAGACACAGACAGTGTGCACATTAATAATGGGTATTGCAGCAATGGTTGAAATATTTATTCTTTCATTAATTTTATAATATAAATGTTACATAATGTGGCTATACTTATGAGAACTATGTGGACTTATCAGTATGGCCGCATTATTATATAAAAGAAAGGTTATAATAATAATACATTTAGAACAATATCAGGAGGATTATATATGGTTATAGGCTTTGTTGGATTGGGAATAATGGGTAAACCGATGGCAATGAATCTTTGCAGAGCTGGATATACATTGATTGTTAATGACCATCATAAGGAAAATGTCGATGAACTTGTACAGGCAGGTGCGAGAAGTGGTGATTTAAAACAGATTGGCATGGAAAGTGATGTAGTTATAACAATGCTTCCAAACAGTCCTCAGGTAAAGGATGTAATGCTTGGGGAAAATGGTATTGCGGGTTATATGAAAAAAGGAACATGTTTTATAGATATGAGTTCAATTAATCCTGTTGACAGCAGATATATTGGTGATGTATTAAAAGAAAAAGGAATTGATATGCTTGATGCACCTGTGTCAGGAGGAGAACCTAAAGCAATAGATGGAACAGTTGCATTTATGGTTGGTGGAGATGAGAAAACATTTGATAAGTATAAACAGATTCTTACACATATGGGTTCATCAGTTACAAGATGTGGTGAACTTGGAGCTGGAAATACAACAAAACTTGCCAATCAGATAATTGTTGCATGTAATATCCAGGCAGTTTCTGAAAGCTTCATTCTGGCAAAAAAAGCCGGAGTAGACCCTGAGCGTGTATTTGAGGCAATAAAAGGCGGACTAGCAGGGTCTACTGTTATGAATGCCAAAGTTCCAATGATGATAGAGGACAATGTTGAACCAGGATTCAGAGTAGATTTACATATTAAAGATTTGAATAATGCACTTGAGTGTGCTCATAGTGTTGGAGCTCCAGTACCGATGACGGCACAGGTTCAGGAAATAATGCAGTATCTGCATAATAATGGAGATGGAAGCAGCGACCACAGTGCAATTATACATTATTATGAAAAACTGGCAGACACAAAATTATAAATGTTGTTGACAGGTTATTATAATGTCAGGAAGGAGAATCTTATGAATAAAGAATTAAGAGCGGTTGCAGACAATATAATTGATGCGGCAATTAAAGCAGTTCTTCCGGATGAAGCAGTTAAGAAAACACTTAAAGACAGGAAATTTGATGGAAAAGTTATTCTTGTAGCAGTAGGAAAAGCCGCATGGCAGATGGCAAAGGCGGCAAGTGACTGTCTGGGAGACAGAATAAATGAAGGAATTGTAATAACGAAGTATGGACATGTAAAAGAGCCGATTGAAAGAATAGAATGTTTTGAGGCAGGCCACCCTGTTCCGGATGAGAATTCATTTAAAGCAACACAGGCAGTTATTGAGATGGTAAGCGGACTCAATAAGAATGATACAGTGCTCTTTCTTCTTTCAGGTGGAGGAAGTGCTTTATTTGAGAAGCCGAAGATTACAGGAGAAGAATTGCAGGATATAACTAATCAGTTACTTGCATGCGGTGCAGATATTGTTGAGATTAATACGATAAGAAAACGCTTATCAGAAGTAAAGGGCGGACGGTTTGCAAAATTATGTGAACCGGCGCATGTATTATCAATAGTATTATCAGATATACTTGGTGACCCACTGGATATGATTGCTTCAGGTCCGGCATGTGCAGATACAACAACATGTGAAGAAGCATGGCACATTGTAGAAAAATATAATCTTAATATAAGTGAAGATGTAAAAAAGCTGATGGATATTGAGACACCGAAGAAACTGGATAATGTAACAACTTTTATTAATGGAAGTGTGCGTGAATTATGCAGTGCAGTATCAAGGGAATGTTCAAAGTATGGATATGAACCAGTAATGCTTACGGACCAGTTATGCTGTCAGGCAAAAGAAGCAGGAAGTTTTCTTGCATCTATAGCAAAGACACATTGTAAGTCAGGAAAGAAGCTGGCATACATAGCAGGCGGAGAAACTGTTGTTAATATTACCGGACATGGTAAAGGCGGAAGAAATCAGGAGATTGCATTATCAGCAGCAGAAGGTATTAAGGGAATGTCAAATGCAGCAGTATTCAGTATAGGCAGCGATGGAACAGACGGACCTACGGATGCGGCAGGTGGATATAGCGATGGTGATACAGCAGGAGTCTTAAAGAATAAAGGAATAGATATATTTGAAGTACTTAAGAATAATGATGCTTATAATGCTTTGAAACTAACAGAGGGGCTTATTATAACAGGACCTACAGGAACAAATGTTAATGATGTTTCCGTGTTGCTTATAGGATAATATATTAAAGTAGTACTACTGTGAAAAACAATCACAGTAGTACTATTTTTTTGAAAAAATATGTGCTAAAATGTCACCGAAAAGAAAAAGGCGTGTCTGGGAGAACTTAATATGAAGAAGAACATAAGTCTTAGATTTATAAGGATAAGAACTACAATTGTTCTGATAGTTTCTTTTTTAATTATTAATGCATTTATACATGTACAGTTTTACAATCAGAGGAAAGAAGCAAAATTAAAGGCTGAGTACACGGCAGAATAGATATTTCTGTCATGGAAATGCCTGGAACAACGCCAGAGACAGCTATGTATAAGGTTGTTGTTGCAGATACGGGAATCGGAATGAGCAAGGAATATCTGCCACATATATTTGAAACATTTACAAGAGAAAAGACAAGTACAGAAGGCAAGGTTTAAAGAATATGATGACAAAAGTATCTTCTGATAAAGGGATTACTGGATTCGTTGTAAGAATGATAATGGGAGGAAATAGCTTATGATGTACAATCCACAGCTTGAGACATTTATGTGTGTTGTAGAATCTGGAAGTTTCAGTAAAGCAGCAGAAAAATTATATATATCATCGCCGGCAGTTATAAAGCAGATTAATTCATTGGAAGCAAGCCTTGGCGTACAGTTATTTTCCAGAACACACAGAGGACTTGTTGTAACAGAGGCGGGCAAGTCAATATATAATGATTCTAAATATATAATCGGATATTGCAAGGATTCTGTAAAACGTGCCAAAGATGCCATGCAGGTATCAGAAGATGTAATTCGTGTTGGTGTATCACCACTTACGCCGCCACAGATTTTTGTGGAATTGTGGCCTAAGATTCAGAAATTATATCCAGATATGAAATTCAAACTCATAACATTTGAAAATACTATTGAAAATGCGAGAGAAATACTTGCAAATCTTGGTCAGAATATTGATGTGGTCGCAGGTATTTTTGATGATTCATTACTGGAATTAAGAGGCTGCGCTGGCGTTGAGATTTCTAAAGAGCCGTTTTGTGTTGCAGTTTCTATTCATCACAGGCTGGCAAAGAAAGATGTTATTACTTTAGATGATATGAGGAATGAAACACTCATGCTTATGCATAGAGGGTGGAGTTCTAATGGAGATAAATTAAGAGATGATATTATAGAAAATTATCCTGATATTAATATATCTGATTTTGACCTGTATAATATTGATGTATTTAACAGGTGTGAGAATAATCAGGAATTGCTGTTAGCATTCAAAGGCTGGGAGAGTGTACACCCTCTAATCAGAATTAAGTCAGTTGACTGGGATTATACTATGCCATATGGACTGTTATATTCCAAAGAGCCTTCTGCAAAAGTAAAGAAGCTTGTTAAAGCAATTGAGAAAGTAAAATAGATATAACCTAAAGGTTAATACTGAGTAACGAATTGAGACTTCTTAAAGGGAGTCTCTTTTTTTATACTTAAATCAGGATAAGAAAGATAATTAATGAAGCAGGAGGTGAGATTGTGGATACAGGATTTAGGATTGCAGAAATAATATTTATACTTGCAGGTACATTAATGTTAGCAGCGTGTGGGAATAAATCAGGGTTAATTCTGGTACAGACAGAAAACACAGAAAGTAATGCAGATAATGTTATGACAGATACAAAGATTCAGGAAGGATCTTACACAGAGGATACTAAAGTAACTGATGTTATAAATGATGAGGTATTCGATGGCTATGGAAGGTTAATATTTCCGATTGATATGCAGATAAGCGATAATCTTACTTTAAAAAATGTTAATACAATTCTTACGTGGTACAGTGAAATAAATACTGATAAAACAGTTGAGATTGTTAATTACATGAAGAAAAAAGCCGGCAGTGGGCAGCAGATATTTTATGACATATATAGTGATGAGGAAAAGAAGGCTGACCCTGATAAACAGAATACAGGACTGTTTTTCTTTAAGGGAAATACAGGAGCTAAAAGTGCAATTGTAAATGCAGGTGGTGGATTTATGTATGTTGCAGGAATACATGACAGTTTTCCACACGCACTGGAATTATCAAAGAAAGGATACAATGCATTTGCACTTATATATAGACCGGGGGCAAGAACAGCCTGTGAAGATCTGGCAAGAGCAATAGCGTTCTTACATGAACATGCTGATGAACTTGGAATAGATATGTCAGATTATTCTCTATGGGGTGGCTCAGCCGGGGCAAGAATGGCGGCATGGCTTGGAGCATATGGAACATCTGCTTTTGGTGAAAAGGAGTATCCAAAGCCGGCAGCAGTAATTATGCAGTACACAGGACTTTCAGAAGTTACAGGAGATGAGCCTCCAACTTATGCATGTGTAGGAACAAGTGATGGAATTGCATCTTACAGAAGTATGGAAAGATACATTTCAAGAATAAAGAATAATGGAACTAATGCACAGATAGAAGTCTTTGACGATCTTTCACATGGATTCGGACTTGGACAGAATACAGTTGCAGATGGCTGGCTTGACCGGGCAGTAATGTTCTGGGAAGACAATATGAGGTGAAAATGAATAAGGAATTAGTAATCAGAATAGTAACAGATGTTCTTATGACAATAAGCCTATTGCTACTTATGCCATATAGCCTTCTGAGTGAAACAGCACATGAATGGATAGGAATGGCAATGTTAATTCTTTTCATATTTCATCATGTTTTAAACAGAAGATGGATAAAGTCTGTAGCAAAAGGTAAGTATAAGCCTTTAAGGATTATTCAGACATTACTTGTTGTTGTGATGTTACTGCTTATGCTTGGCTCAATGGTAAGCGGAATATTGCTTTCAACACACATATTTAAAGATATAAATATTGCCGGAACATCAATGGCAGCCAGACAGGTGCATATGTTTTGTGCATATTGGGGCTTTGCTGTTATGTCAGTCCATATAGGAATGCACTGGAACATGGCTGTTACTATGGCAGGAAAATTATTTAAAGAGCCTTCGGTATTAAGAAAATGGGGTGCGAGACTGATAGCATTAGTTGTGGCAGGTTATGGAATATTTGCATTTCATAAAAGACAGATTGGGGAGTATCTCTTAATGAAAATGCATTTTGTTTTCTATGATTACACAGAAAATGTAATGTTTTTTATGCTTGATTATCTTGCAGTAATGATACTTATAGCGGTTGCGGGGTATTACATAAGTATGTTGCTTAAGAAGATAAAATAATAATTTTGAAAAGGAGAACATGATTATGAGAATTTTATTTATTAACGGAAGTCCTAACAAGACAGGAAACACAGCACAATTAGCAGAGACATTACTTGGCGGCAGAAAGTACGAAACACTCAATCTTACAGATTACAGGATTGGAAGTTATGGTCAGAATTTTTTAGATGATGAACTTGATATAGTTATCTCTAAGATGAAAGAAGCTGATGTTATTGTTATAGGTTCACCATTATACTGGCACAATATATGCGGCTCAGTAAGAAATGTACTTGACCGTTTTTATGGACTTGTAAGTGAAAAAGACCTTAAAGGAAGAGATATGTATTTTCTGTTTCAGGGAGTTGCACCTGAAAAATGGATGCTGGAAGCAGGCGAATACACAATGAAGAGATTCGCTGGGCTTTACGGAATGAATTACAGAGGCATGGCTACTGATAAGACAGAGGCTGTAAAGTTAGGAAAGAATATAAAGTAAGCAGCATAAGGAGACAGAGCATGAATAAGAAAATGTTTATAATATTAGTCCTTACAATGATTATGCTTTGTGTTTCTGCATGTGGGAAAACAGATAATAAGGAGCAGAGCAGCGTGAATAATACAAGCAATATTTCCAATACACAATCAGCTAATTTGAGTGGGACTGTTCCTGATGAACTCGAATACATACCCGATGGATATGAAAATCCGGCAACACAGCAGGGAACACTTAATAAACTTACATATGATACATGGGAGTCATTCAGTTATGAGCAAAAATCTAATAAAATAACTAAGGAAGCATGGGTATATCTGCCGTATGGATATACAGATGAAGAAGAATATAATGTATTTTATCTGAGTCATGGTGGCTGGAGCAATGAAACGACTCTTATGGGTACAGATGATAATCCAAAATCATTTAAAAATGTTATTGATAATGCAATACAGGATGGGAATATAAAGCCTCTTATTATTGTACTGCCTACATATAATAACACAAGTGAGAACGACAGTAGTGATTACAGCCTTGCAATCCAGCTTACCAACCAGTTTCATAATGAATTAGTCAATGACCTTTTTCCAGCGGTGGAGAGTAAGTATAGTACATATGCAAAGGACACTACACCACAGGGGCTTAAGGAATCAAGAGACCACAGGGGTTTTGGCGGATTTTCAATGGGGTCTGTAAATACATGGAACACATTCCGCTATTGTCTGGATTATTTCCGATATTTTATGCCTATGAGTGGAAGTTATACAACCGATGGTGAATATATGGCAGATTTAGTAAGACAGCAGGGTTACAGTTCACAGGATTTCTTCATCTTTGCAGCATCAGGAACTGATGATTTTGCATATAGCGCATTTAAGGCACAGATTATGGCTATGGCAAATAATTCAGGAGGAATGTTTAAGCTTGCAAAGAATGAATCAGAAGGAAATATGTCTTTCTTAGAAAGAGAATGCTATAAGCATGATGCAAAAGCAAATGATGAATATACATACAATGGTCTCAGATTTTTCTGGAACGGCCAGACTGATACACAATCAGCAGATAACCAGAGTTCATCATCAAAGGCGTATAATGTAGAACAGGGAACAAGCAAATACAGGGATTTCGTTCTTGACAATGTTCTCCATTCAGAAACAGAAGGTGATATTCATTATAATGTGTATATTCCTGAAGATTATGACGGAACAGAAAGTTATGCATTATTTATGACGCTGCCGGGATATCAGGGATTATATTTTCAGGGAGTTGGACAAAATGTGATGACGGAGGAATTCGGATTCATGGCAAGAGACTATATTCCTAAAATGATAATAGTTGCACCACAGTTAAATGACTGGCAGGACACATCTGCAAGGCAGACAATTGCACTTACTGAATATTTTCTTGATACATACAATATTGACAGGTCAAGAGTATATGCAGAAGGGTATTCTGGCGGCGGGGAGACTATGTCGCGTGTTATGGGCATGAGACCAGACCTGTACACAGCATATCTGCAGTGTAGCTCACAGTGGGACGGCAATTACACAGAAGTTGTAAAAGCGAGAGTGCCAGTGTATTTTGCAATTGGAGAAAAAGATGAATACTATGGTTCTGAACCATCAAGAAATGCTTATAATGCAATACATAAGCTGTATGAGCAGGAAGGTCTCAGTAATAGTGAGATAGACAGGCTTCTTGTACTTGATATTAAACCAACATCATATTTTTCAAGCGAAGGAATAAGCAATCAGCATGGATATGGCGGATACTTATTTGTGCGTGATAAGAACATTATGGGCTGGCTTTTTGGACAGATAAAGAAGTGATAACCAATAGGTTAATACTAGGAAACCAACAGAGACTTCTTATATTGGGAATCAGCATTTATAATAAAAATGTAAAGAAAATTATAATATGCTATTGACCTGAAGTCAGGTATAGGCATTATAAATGTCTTGAAAATAATTAACAGGAGGATTCTGATATGGAATATGTAACTTTGAACAATGGTGTTAAGATGCCAATATTAGGCTACGGAGTTTATCAGGTAACTAAGGATGAGTGTGAGAGATGTGTTCTCGATGCCCTTAAGACAGGTTACAGGGCAATAGATACAGCACAGAGTTATTTCAATGAGGAAGAGGTTGGTAATGCAATTGCCAAGTCTGGAATTCCAAGAGAAGAGATTTTTCTTACAACTAAGGTATGGATTGAGCATTATGGATATGAGGAAGCTAAGAAATCTGTTCTTGAGTCTATGAAGAAGTTAAAGACAGATTATCTTGATTTAGTTCTTCTTCACCAGCCATTTTCCGATGCATATGGTGCATATCATGCATTAGAGGATTTATATGATGAAGGTAAAATAAGAGCAATAGGAATATCTAATTTCTATGTTGACAGAATGGTGGATTTTGCTTCATTTAACAGAATTAAACCAATGGTTAATCAGGTTGAAACACATATCTTTAACCAGCAGAAAGAAATGAAAGAATGGGCTGATAAATATGGAATACAGCTTGAGGCATGGGCTCCATTCGGTGAAGGAAGAGGAGGTACATTTGACAATCCTGTTATTGCAGGGATTGCAGCAAAATACGGAAAGACACCTGCACAGGTTATGCTTCGCTGGAATATCCAGAGAGGAGTCGTTGTAATTCCTAAGTCAACTCATATAGAGAGAATGGAAGAAAACTTCAATGTATTTGATTTCACTCTTTCTGATGAAGATATGAATACAATATCAGGACTTGATAAGGCAGAAAGCGCATTCTTCTCACATCAGGATCCTAAGACGGTTGAATGGTTTGTGAAGATGGTTGAAGAAAGAAAAAATAATCAGGACAGTTCCAAGGAAAAGAAGAACTGGTAATACTTTCGAAAGGCGGAAACAATTATGAAGATTAAAAGAATTTTAAGTGTGGCAGCTACATTTGTTATGGCGTTGGGATTGTTTACAGGCTGTGGAGCAGCTTCGACAGATACAACAACTACTACAGCTAATAATAATACAACAGCAGTACAGGATACTGTTAAATCAACTGCAGCTTCTGATAGTACAACAACACAGACAACACCTTCTTCAGGCAAGAAGACATTGGTTGTATATTATTCAGCATCAGGAAGTACCAAGGCAGTTGCACAGAACATTGCTGAAAGTGCAGATGCAGATATTTTCGAGATAACACCGGTTAATCCTTACACAAGTGATGACCTTAACTGGACTAATAATAACAGTCGTGTTTCTAAGGAACATAATGATGAGAGTCTTAGGAATGTAGAACTTACAAAGGTTACACCTGACAACTGGGATTCATATGACACTGTATTAATAGGCTATCCAATATGGTGGGGAATTGCAGCATGGCCTGTAGACACATTTGTAAAAGGTAATGATTTCACAGGCAAGACAGTCATTCCATTCTGTACATCAACTTCATCAGGACTTGGTGACAGTGGAACAAGATTACAGAAGCTGGCAGGAACAGGTAACTGGCAGGCTGGACAGAGATTCAGTTCAGGAGCCTCTGCATCAGAAGTTTCTAAGTGGGTTAAGTCTTTAAAGCTTGGAAACTAAAAGCTGACAGGAAGCTATATATTATGAAAGTATTATTGGTAAACGGCAGCCCTCATAAAGAGGGCTGTACTTATACGGCACTATGCGAAGTATCTAAGGCACTCAATGATAACGGAGTTGATACAGATATCTTCTGGATAGGAAATAAAGCAATATCAGGCTGTATTGCCTGTAAGAAATGCAAGGATAATAACAAATGTATATTTAACGATTTAGTTAATGAGTTCCTTGATATTGCAGGTGATTATGATGGATTTGTATTTGGCTCACCGGTTCATTGTGGTGGAGCGTCAGGTGCTATGACAGCATTTATGGACAGGGTATTTTATACAGACCTTAATGCAGGTGGCGACAGATTCAGATTAAAGCCGGCGGCAGCAGTTATATCAGCAAGAAGAGCAGGAACTACAGCAACATGGGATCAGCTTAATAAATATTTCGGACTTATGCAGATGCCGATTGTTACTTCAAGATACTGGAATATGGTTCATGGGACTAATCCTGATGAAGTAAGACAGGATCTGGAAGGAATGCAGGTTATGCAGGTTCTTGGTGAGAATATGGCTTTCTTTATTAATTGTAAGAATGTAGCAGTGAAGATGGGAATTGAAATGCCAGAACCAAAGAACTTTGTTTTTACGAATTTTATACATTAAAATGAGTGTAAAGCCAGTATTTTGCTGGCTTTATATTTTTTTAATAAATTCATTAGCACTCACCTCTTGACAGTGCTAACAATGAGATGTATAACATCAATTGTAAGAGGAAAACAATAGATAAACAGTGAAGTTAAGCATTCATTGTAATAGAAGGAGGTAATCGTATGAACATTAATAAGTTTACACAGAAGTCTATTGAGGCTGTTAACCAGTGCGAGAAGATTGCCTACGATTATGGTAATCAAGAGATTGATCAGGAACATTTTCTGTACAGTCTCTTAACTATAGAAGATAGTCTTATCGCGAGCCTGATAGAGAAGATGGGAATTGATAAGGACACATTTATTAAAAATATTGAGACTTTACTTAGCCAGAAGAATAAGGTTTCAGGAAATGTACAGCTTTATGTAAGCAATGATCTTAATAAGGTTTTAGTAAATGCAGAAGATGAAGCAAAGAGAATGGGCGATGCATATGTTTCTGTTGAGCATCTTATGCTTGCGATGATTGCAGCACCTAACAAGGGCATAAAGCAGCTTTTTAAGACATATGGAATTAACAGGGAATCATTCCTGTCAGCACTTGCCACAGTAAGAGGTAACCAGAGTGTTACTTCGGATAATCCGGAGGCAACCTATGATACTCTTAGCAAATATGCTACAGACCTTGTAGAAAGAGCTAAGGACGGAAAGCTTGACCCGGTTATCGGCAGGGATAATGAAATCAGAAATGTAATAAGAATCCTTTCCCGTAAGACGAAGAATAATCCCGTTCTTATTGGTGAGCCTGGTGTTGGTAAAACAGCAGTTGTTGAAGGACTTGCACAGAGAATTGTAAGGGGAGATGTTCCAGAAGGCTTAAAGGATAAGAAGCTTTTTGCACTGGATATGGGCGCGCTTGTTGCAGGTGCAAAGTATCGTGGTGAATTCGAGGAAAGACTTAAGGCTGTACTTGACGAGGTCAAGAAGTCTGAAGGTCAGATAATCCTGTTTATTGATGAGATTCACACTATTGTCGGTGCAGGTAAGACAGAAGGTGCTATGGACGCAGGCAATATGTTAAAGCCTATGCTTGCCCGTGGTGAACTTCATTGTATAGGTGCTACAACTCTTGATGAGCACAGAGAGTATATTGAGAAAGACCCGGCACTTGAAAGACGATTCCAGCCAGTTATGGTTGATGAACCTACAGTTGAGGATACTATCTCAATCCTTAGAGGTCTTAAGGACAGATATGAAGTATTCCATGGAGTTAAGATTACAGATGGCGCACTTGTAAGTGCAGCTACTTTGTCAGACAGATACATTTCAGACAGATTCCTGCCAGATAAGGCTATTGACCTTGTAGATGAGGCATGTGCAATGATTAAGACTGAACTTGATTCAATGCCTGCCGAACTTGATGAGAAGAGAAGAAAGATTATGCAGCTTGAGATTGAGGAGGCTGCTCTTAAGAAAGAGACAGATAACCTCAGTAAGGAAAGACTTGATGCATTACAGAAGGAATTATCTGAATTAAGGTCTGATTTCAATATCCAGAAAGCTAAATGGGACAGCGAGAAATCTTCTGTTGACCAGGTAAGCAGGTTAAAGGAAGAGATTGACCAGATTAATACCCAGATAGCACAGGCTAAGAGAGAATATGATCTTAACAAGGCAGCAGAACTTCAGTATGGTAAACTTCCACAGGCACAGAAGGCTTTGGAAGAAGCAGAGAAGAAGTCAAGTAACAGAGATATGAGCCTTGTTCATGAAAGTGTTACTGAGGAAGAGATTGCCAAGATTATATCAAGATGGACTGGTATTCCTGTTAGCAAGTTAAGTGAGTCTGAAAGACAGAAAACTCTTAATCTTGATGAACAGCTCCACAAGAGAGTTATCGGTCAAGATGAAGGTGTTACTAAGGTAACAGAGGCAATCATAAGGTCTAAGGCTGGTATTAAAGACCCGACTAAGCCAATCGGTTCATTCCTGTTCTTAGGACCTACAGGTGTAGGTAAGACAGAGCTTGCAAAGGCACTGGCTGAGAGTCTGTTTGATGATGAATCTAATATAGTAAGACTTGATATGTCCGAGTATATGGAGAAGTATTCAGTATCCAGACTTATCGGAGCGCCTCCAGGATATGTAGGTTATGATGAAGGTGGACAGCTTACAGAAGCTGTAAGAAGAAAACCATATTCAGTTGTTCTTTTTGATGAAGTTGAGAAAGCACATCCAGATGTATTTAATGTCCTCTTACAGGTACTTGATGATGGCCGTATCACTGATTCACAGGGAAGAACTGTGGATTTTAAGAACACTATAATCATAATGACAAGTAACATTGGTTCTTCATATCTGCTTGAGGGCATCAATCCAGATGGCTCAATTAAGCCAGAGGCAGAGGAAGCTGTTATGGGTGATTTAAAGAATCATTTCAGACCTGAATTCCTTAACCGTCTTGATGAGATAATTATGTTCAAGCCTCTTACTAAGGATAATATCAGCAATATTATCAATCTTCTTGTTGCAGATGTTAACAAGAGACTTGCAGATAAAGAGCTTGAGATTGTTCTTACAGATGCAGCCAAGGATTTCATAGTTGAAAACGGATTTGACCCAATGTATGGTGCAAGACCGCTTAAGAGATATGTCCAGAAGACAGTTGAGACACTGGCAGCCAAGTTAATACTTGCAGGCAATATCAATACAGGGGATGATATTGTTATTGACCTTGTAGATGGAAAGCTGACAGCCAGAGCCGCTGCGAGGGCTGTTGAGGGATAAGGCCTGATATTGTAAGGACTTTATGATTCTTTTTTGGGGGCATTGGAATTTTTGACTTTTGCTAAATGACTATAAATACAGATGATACTTTTGAAATAAAAGCCTACCAGATTATGGTATATATGCGAATTAGTAGGTTTTTGAAATTGAAAGTTGTCATTGATGAAATTAAAAAGCCTACTAAACTATTGTGTAATGCAAGTTTAGTAGGCTTTTTGAAAGCAAACCAACAATTTATTCTTTGAATTTCTGACAGCATACTTTATAGGCAAACCGCAATTACGGTATTGACAAAAACTTATATTAATTGTATATTAAAAATGATTTATGGTTAAAGATTCATGACAGACTGCTTGTATGTGAATGAAAGAGAAAGATATAACACAAAAGGTACTGGAAGATAATAATGATATATTTGCGGATATTGTTAATGTGTTGTTATTTGATGGAAAGTCGGAGGTTGAAGAGAATGAACTTGTTAATACGACAGTTCATTCACAGTATAAGGCTGAAGATGGAAAAGTTCATGAACAGGAACGCGATATTGCTAAGTATTGGAAAAGAGGATGTACAGACATAGTCCTGTATGGCATAGAGAATCAGACAAAGGTTGAGAAAAGAATGCCAGCAAGGATATCGGGATATGAAGGTGCTTCATACAGAGGACAATATGATAAGAAAACAATAGTGCCGGTAATAACGATGGTGCTGTATTATGGTACAGACAGAAAATGGACAGCACCAAAGAATCTTAAGTCTCTGATTAAAGTTCCGGATAATCTGGATAAGTATGTTAATGACACTAAAGCTAATGTATTTGAGATAGCGTGGCTGACATATGAACAGATAGCAAAGTTTACAAGTGATTATAAGATCGTTGCTAATTTCTTTGTGAACAAGAGAAAGAACAAAGATTACATACCAGATGATAAGACAACAATTAAGCATGTGGATGAGATACTAAAGTTCTTATCAGTTATGACAGGGGATAACAGATATGAAGAGATATTGTCAGATAAGGAAGGAGTGAGCAATATGTGTGATGTAGCGCAGAGACTTGAAGACAGGGGAATTGAGAAAGGACTTCAGAAAGGAAGAGAAGAAGGCAACCGGATGATATATTCACTGGTCGAAGATGAGAGCATAAGTATGGAAAAGGGTGCACAAAAGCTAGGGGTAAGTGTAGAAAAGCTGCGAGCTAATATGATTAATGCGGGATACAAGTGTCCGGATATGGAGTGATAGCTGACAATATAATATATAAAGATAAAGCAATGCTGGGAAGAGTGGATACTGGCATTGCTTTTATTTTATGGAAAAGTCTGTTTCTGTTCAGGAACTTACTTCTGCGTGTTCCTATAAGAACAATAAATAATCAATCTATATAGGCAAATTTCAGGCAGAAATACATGAAATTGCAGGAATATACCTATCAGGCAGGCACAAGGAAGTTTATCTATAGGCAGATTGGAAGAAAAAGTGAAGGTTGAATAAGGATTCTGTCTGGATATGTCCTATAAATCAAGTGATAATGCGACTACCTATAGGTATCATGAACAACGAATCAATAATCAGATTAAGACATATTTATACAGAACTAGATAAACTGGTTCTTTTCAGTATTATATTCATAATTAATTGTCTTTAACTTATCAGTTATCTCTTTTTCTGAAACCATATAAGATTTGCACAGTTCCTCTAATGAATTGTAATTGTCTCGAAGTTGTGTATTGACAAAGCTTAAAAGCATAACAGGGTCTTTAGGCATAGAAAAATCCTCCTTATATTGTGTTTTCAGTGATGGCTCTATTGTTGTACTATTTAGTACAGCATGAATATTTTCCCATATTAAGCATATTCTGTAAATGTAAGGCTTGTATATAAAATTGTATTAAAATAAATACATTTATGGTTGCACGAAAACGATTACTATGTTATAATTTTAACAAGCTAAGAAATATACTACTTAAATAACTGAATATTAAATTATGGAGGTTTTGTTATGGGAAAGAAATGGGTGTATTTGTTTACAGAGGGTAACGCAGATATGCGTGAGCTTCTCGGTGGTAAAGGTGCGAATCTGGCAGAGATGACTAATATCGGTCTACCTGTACCACAGGGATTCACAATTACAACAGAAGCTTGTACCCAGTATTACGAGGATGGTAGAGAAATCAATAATGAGATCATGGGACAGATTAACGAACATATTGAGAAGATGGAACAGATTACAGGCAAGAAGTTTGGAGATATGGAGAATCCACTTTTAGTTTCAGTTCGTTCTGGAGCAAGAGCTTCTATGCCGGGTATGATGGATACAATCCTTAATCTTGGACTTAACGAGGACGTTGTTAATGTAATTGCACAGAAATCCGGCAATCCAAGATGGGCATGGGATTGTTATAGAAGATTTATCCAGATGTATTCAGATGTAGTTATGGAAGTTGGTAAGAAATATTTCGAAGAGCTTATCGACAAGATGAAGGATGAGAGAGGGGTTAAGCTTGATGTAGAACTTACAGCGGATGATCTTAAGGAGCTTGCAACACAGTTTAAGGCTGAATATAAGTCTAAGATTGGCAAGGATTTCCCAGATGATCCTAAGGAACAGTTATACGGAGCTATAAAAGCTGTATTCCGTTCATGGGACAACCCAAGAGCTAATGTATACAGAAGAGATAATGATATTCCTTATTCTTGGGGAACAGCAGTTAATGTACAGTCTATGGCATTTGGTAATATGGGGGATGACTGTGGAACTGGTGTTGCATTTACAAGAGATCCTGCAACTGGTGCTAAAGGACTTTTTGGAGAGTTCCTTACTAACGCACAGGGTGAAGATGTTGTTGCCGGAGTAAGAACTCCAATGCATATTCAGGAAATGAGTGAGAAGTTCCCGGAAGCATTTGAGCAGTTTAAGGATGTGTGTGCAACTCTGGAAGAACATTACAGAGATATGCAGGATATGGAATTTACAGTAGAGCATGGCAAGCTGTTCATGTTACAGACACGTAATGGTAAGAGAACAGCACAGGCAGCATTAAAGATTGCATGCGACCTTGTAGATGAGGGGATGAGAACAGAGAAGGAAGCAGTTGCAATGATTGATCCTCGTAATCTTGATACACTTCTTCATCCTCAGTTTGATGCAGCTGCACTTAAGGCTGCAACTCCAGCAGGAAGAGGTCTTGGAGCATCTCCTGGCGCTGCATGTGGTAAGATTGTTTTCTCAGCAGAAGACGCAGAAGAGTGGAATGCAAGAGGAGAGAAGGTTGTTCTTGTAAGACTTGAGACATCGCCAGAAGATATTACAGGTATGAAGGCTTCACAGGGTATTCTTACTGTAAGAGGAGGTATGACAAGCCATGCAGCGGTTGTTGCAAGAGGTATGGGAACCTGCTGTGTATCTGGCTGTGGTGATATTGCAATGGATGAAGCTAATAAGAAGTTCACACTTGCAGGCAAGGAATACCATGAAGGAGATTATATATCTATTGATGGTACAACAGGCAACATATATGATGGACAGATTCCTACGGTTGATGCCAAGATTGCAGGAGAGTTTGAAAGAGTTATGGAGTGGGCTGATAAGTACAGAAAGTTAAAGGTTCGTACTAATGCAGATACTCCTAAGGATGCCAAGAAGGCAAGAGAACTTGGAGCAGAAGGTATCGGACTTTGCCGTACTGAGCATATGTTCTTTGAAGAGGACAGAATTGCAGCATTCAGAGAGATGATATGTTCTGATACTGTAGAAGAAAGAGAAGCAGCACTGGATAAGATTCTGCCATATCAGCAGGGAGATTTCGAAGCACTTTATGAGGCACTTGAAGGCAATCCGGTAACTATCAGATTCCTTGATCCACCTCTTCATGAATTTGTTCCTACAGAGGAAGAAGATATTAAGAAGTTAGCTGAATCACAGGGCAAGTCAGTAGAGACTATTAAGAATATTATTGCAAGTCTTCATGAGTTTAATCCAATGATGGGACACAGAGGATGCCGTCTTGCAGTAACATATCCAGAGATTGCCAAGATGCAGACAAGAGCTGTTATGGAAGCAGCGATCGAAGTAAAACAGGAAAAAGGATATGATATCGTTCCTGAGATCATGATTCCATTAGTAGGAGAGAAGAAAGAGTTAGCATATGTTAAAGAAGTTGTTGTACAGACAGCTGAGAAAGTAAAAGCTTACTATGAATCTGACATTAAGTACAAAGTTGGTACAATGATTGAGATTCCTCGTGCAGCATTATTGGCAGACGAGATTGCCGAAGAAGCAGAATTCTTCTCTTTCGGAACAAATGACTTAACACAGATGACATTTGGATTCTCTCGTGATGATGCAGGTAAGTTCTTAGAGTCTTACTATGAGAACAAGATTTACGAATCTGATCCATTTGCTAAATTAGACCAGAAAGGTGTTGGACAGCTGATCGAAATGGCAGCTAAGAAAGGAAAAGCAACTCGTCCAGATATCCACTTAGGAATCTGTGGAGAACATGGTGGAGATCCATCATCTGTAGAATTCTGCTACAGAGCCGGATTAGACTATGTATCCTGCTCACCATTCCGTGTACCAATTGCAAGATTAGCAGCAGCTCAGGCAGTATTGAAAGACAAATAAGTCGATCATTATTCATATAATCTATAACAATTCATTCTAACGAAAAGAGATTCATCAATTATGATGAATCTCTTTTTGGATATATGTGCAAGAACAAACATAATTTATACTTTTGATACTTACATCATGTTATAATATCACTATATATTAAAAGGGAGATTGATTTATGATCGATACATTATTATTTGATTTAGACAATACATTACTGGATTTTGATAAAGCAGAAGCCAATGCAATTACAAGGGCATTAGGTGATGTAGGAATTTCTGCGACGAATGAGATGCGTGATTGCTATCATAAGATTAATCTTGCTCAATGGAAATTGTTGGAACAAGGGAAAATGACAAGAGAAGAAGTAAAAATGCGCAGATTTAAGCTTTTATTTCAAGAATTTGATATAAAAGTATCACCACAGGAAGTGGCAAAACATTATCAGGACTATTTAGGACAGGGACACTATTTTATCGAAGGAGCCGAAGAAGTTTTACAGGAATTATCAAAGAGATTTCGTATCTATCTTGTAACGAATGGAACATTGTCTGTACAAAGAGGAAGATTAAAAAGTTCAGGAATTGAGAAGTATCTGCAAGGTGTTTTTATTTCAGAGGAAATTGGATATAACAAACCAAGCATTGAATATTTTGAGAAATGTTTTTCTAAGATTCCAGATTTTAAGAAGGAGAACACAGTGATCATTGGAGACAGCTTGAGTTCTGATATTCAAGGCGGGATTAATGCAGGGATCAAGACAATCTGGTTTCACAGAGGACAAGATCTGACAGAAGATCCACAACCAAAACCCGATTATGAAATCAATAGTTTAAAATTTTTATTAGAGATGTTAAAATAAAGACAGTAAAATTATTTATCTAAATTAAAATAAGGATTTTAGAACAATGAAAAAATTAAAAATAGCAGGAATCGTTCTGGTTTTGTTTATTTTGTATGTGATCATTGGAATGCTTGTACCATTTGTACATATGAAATCGGTAAGCAAAACAAATAAGTCAAAGATTCATACGGAAACATTTTATTCAACATCAAACGCAAATGGATCAGACCGAGCAAAGATCGTCAGTGATAATCAGGAAGCACTTGATCTGCGGTTGGATATGATACGAAAAGCAAAGAAAGAGATCATTCTATCAACCTTTGATATCCGTGAAGGAAGCAGCAGTGATGATATTTTTTCAGAATTACTCAAAGCATCCAGACGAGGCGTCAAGATAAAGATTCTGGTTGATGGGCTTTATGGAACAATCCATATGACAGGAAAGGATATTTTTGCGGCAGTTGGAAGTGAGCCAAATGTTGAAATTCGTTTTTATAACACGCCAAATCTTTTGAAACCATGGACGATCAATGGATGTCTGCATGACAAATATATTGTGGCAGATCATAAGTATCTCTTAATGGGTGGCAGAAATATGTTTGATTATTTCCTTGGAACACACAAAGGAAAAAGCAAAGGTATAGACAGGGAGATTCTGATCGTCAATCAAGGATCAAAAGATCAAGGTGCAGTCGGACAGATCAGAAGATATTTTCAAAAAGTCTGGAACTTAGAAGTCTGCAAAACAAAATTTAGTACATGCTCAAAGAATAAAAAAGAGAAGGAAGTCAAGCGCCTTTTATCCCATGCAGAGAAAGTGAAAGTTCCAGATTATGATTATCAAAAGATTACAGTTCCAACGAAGAAAACAACACTGGTAACCAATCCGACAACAATTTATGGAAAAGAACCAGTTGTATTTGAAACGCTGAAGCAGTTGATGTTACAGGCAAAAAGCAAAGTTATCATTCATACACCATATGCAGTGTTTTCCAAAGAAATGTACGAAGGGATCGCACAGGTGAAACAACAGGTTCAGAACACAACAATGATCTTGAATTCAATCGCGTCAGGAGATAATATTTGTGCATCAGCAGATTATCAAAAGAACCGATCAAAGATTTTAGGTACAGGAGTGTCACTGTATGAATATATGGGCAGACATTCCACACACGGAAAATCTCTGATCATTGATGATGATATAGCAGTGGTTGGTTCTTACAACTTTGATTGCAGAAGTACCTATGTAGACACAGAAACGATGCTTGTTGTACAAGGAAAAGAGATCACAAAACAGCTGGAAGAAGATTTTAGCAGATTAAAAAGCGGATCTTTGAAAGTGAATCAAGATGGAAGTTATCAAAATGACAAGGATGTAGCAGAACGCACGATGGATAGCAAAAAGCAGGGTATGATCAAGATTTTGTCTTATATCATACAGGCATTTCGTTATTTAGCGTAAACTCTCATCATAATATAGAAGGAAAAGAAAGACATGAAAGATATTAAAATCATATTTTTTGACATTGATGGTACATTAATCGCTATGGATCAAGATACGATTTCAGAAAAAACATTAGAAGCATTAAAGCGACTACAGGAAAAAGGAGTCAAACTTTGTTTGGCAACAGAAAGAGGACCGATGCTTGTCCCACATTTTGAAGGAGTTGAGTTTGATGCATTTCTTACATACAATGGGTCTTATTGCTATGATCACAGTGGAACACTCTATAGCAATTGTATTCCATTAAAAGATATTGAAAGGATCATTAAAAATGCAGACAAAATGGGAAAGCCAGTTGCATTAGCAACGAAAGACCGTATGGCTGCAAATGGAAAAGATCAGGACTTGATCGATTACTATGCATTTGGGAATGCCGAAGTTGATGTAGCAGAAGATTTCGAAGATATAAAAAAAGAAAAAGTTTATCAAGTGTTGATGGGTGCAAGAGTAGAAGAGTATCAAGAGATCTTAAAAGGTGTCCAGGGAGCTGAGATTACGGCATGGTGGGATCGAGCAGTTGACATCATACCGGTCAATGCAGGAAAAGGAGCAGGGATTGAGAAAATGTTAAAACATTATGGCATAGATAAATCTCAGGCTATGGCATTTGGGGATGGCAATAACGATATCGAAATGTTAAAAGCAGTTGGCAATGGAATTGCAATGGCAAATGCATCCGATGATCTGAAAGCAGTGGCAGATGAAATCTGTGGAGATGTTTCGGAGGATGGAATTTATCATTATTGTTTGGAGAAGAGACTGATTTGAGCAGCAGATGAGGGCGATGAATTCTGTCCTCGTTGTGATGCAAATCTTACATTGCAGAAAAGATACTGAATATGGAAAAGCGTACGATGAAACCATTATATGCAAAAGACAAGCGGGATGCATGCATCATCGTAGCAGTGAACTACAGAAAATATGATCTGGGCGATATCGATGAAATACTGGAAAATCAAAGGTTGACGAAATTATCAAAAGGAATTGAATAACGGATTTATTACATCCTCACCATTATGGTGGGGATTTCTTTTTATTCAGAAGTGTACAATTGTAACTAAACAAAAGAAGGAGAAATGAATATGAAGAAGAAAATATTGTTAGGATTAGTGCTTATTTTATGTTGTTTTACCGGATGCAGCAGCAATAGTAGTAAAAATAGAGACGACAATAATCCGCCAGAAATCAAAATGTCAGATATTGATTGGAGTGTGAAAAGTAGAATCATTGATGATGAACGCAAGCTGACTTTTTCTTATAAAAATAATACTGATTATACTATAGCATATATTGAACTGACATTTACAAGGAAAGATATGGTGCTAGATGATTCAAACAGTGATATCAATATATATCAATGGTCATCAAATGATATGGCGAAAAAAACTGCAAAACCAAATTTCGATTGTGTTGTGGTTAATAGCGATGATAATGCTTATTTTTCGTTTAATGGATATGGGGTTAGTCGTAGACAATTTGAAGCATATGTAGAAAAAGTAAAAACAAAATTTTCAGATATTGAAACTGACGACAGTGACATAAAATATTTTGAAGCAAAAAATAATAATGGTGATGAAATAGAATTATCATACTATACGGAAATTCAGGTTAGAGTTACAAAGAAATTAGCGGATATTCAATAAATACATAGGAAAATATTTTACAAAAAAATTTCACAAGAGTATAATTAAAGAAATTTAAATTTACGGAGGAAGATCATGAGCAAACTTACAGATTTTATAAAGTTAATGACTGGTCATTTTGACAATAAAGAACAATTTGACAAAATGCAGGCAGAAGGAAAAACATATCCATATGCAAAACACATCAATACAGCATGTAACGATAAAATCAAAAATCTCCCAGAAAACTTCAATGGTACATTTGTTGTAGAAGAAAGTTATTACGAAACAGATGGAAAAAGCCACGCATCACCACATCTTTTTCTTATTTCAGAAAATAATGAAGGAATTGTGCTTTCTTCCTACGATATTCCGAATGGAGAAGATAAGAATACATTTTCTTATGATTCTATGAAAGCAGTAGATTACAGTGAACTGAACGAATCAAAAAAATTCACACCAGCACTTTATCGCGAGAAGGATGGTGTCTGGGAAGGCGGCAGTACAAGCCAGTTTTCACCAGTTATGATATTTAAGTTATGGGAAAGATTTTCAGAGGACAGTCTGGAGGTATCAGAGATCATAGAAGTAAATGGAAGAAGAACATTTGGATATGATGATCCAATCGTGTATAAACGGAAGATTTTTGTTTGATTGTATCTCACTACACATCATGTTATAATGTTTTGTAAATTATAGCATAAAAGAAAGATTTCCATGGGCGAGCATAGTGGAGGTGTATATGGCAGACACTTTGAAATTACCAGTAGGTGTTGATAGTTTCGAAAAAATCAGAAGGAACAGATTTTTGAAGATTATCTCTGGAACACGATCAGTATAAGGGATACAGCAGTTGCCAAAGAAAATTTCATCAAGTACGGGATTGCATGTTATAAGAAATTTTCTAAAGTAGTGATAGGGGAATAAAAGTTTATGTCTGATACGGCAAAAAGAAAAAAACCAAATATGATCCATATCGGCATCGGTATTCTGACGGTACTTTTAGTGGTCTTTATCGTCATCCTGATGCAGTTGGTCTCGAACATTCAGGGAACAGCCCGCGTTGTAAATTATGCAGGGTTAATAAGGGGAGAAACACAAAGGATCATTAAGCTAGAGAATTCCGGACAGCGAGAAGATGAGCTGATCAAGGAAGTGCAGTCCTTTATCGAAGGGCTGCGTCATGGCAATGACCAATTAAAACTCGTACGGTTAAAGGATGATGATTTTCAGGATAAGATGAAGGAACTGGATGAATATTTTATTTCCTTACACAAAGAAATTTATCGTGTGCGGACGGTCGGCTATGAGCATACAGATATCATTTCAAAGAGCGAGAGATTCTTTAAGATCTGTGATGAGGCAACAGGTCTTGCGGAAGTATATGCACAGAGAAAAGCAACGTCATTAGCAACTCTTGAGAAATTCATCACAGCAGATATCGTTGTATTGATGCTGCTGATCGGATATGAGTTTATTAAAGCGGTCCGTTTTGCGGCGATGAACCGTATATTGCGGCATAAAGCTTATTTAGATAATGCAACAGGACTTCCGAATAAGAATAAATGTGAAGAGATATTAGGTGAACTGAATCCACCAGAGGATATTACCGTATGCAGTTTTGACCTTAATAATCTCCGTCGGATCAACGATAGTATGGGACATGATGCAGGAGATGCGTATATTTATCGGTTTGCTGTTTGTCTGCGATCTTCCATACCATCGGAACATTTTGTCGGAAGACTTGGGGGAGACGAATTTATCGCAGTGCTGCAGGGGCTTGATAAACAAGCGGTGAGAAAGCTATTTGAAGATCTTCGCAAAGATATAGCAGCAGAATCCAAAGAACATCGAGAGATTCCGTTAAGTTATGCAGCGGGTTTTGCTATGGCAAGTGATTATCCTGGCAAAACAATGAGAGAATTATTCAATGATGCAGATAAAAATATGTACATCAATAAAAACCATGTGAAACGGGAAGAAGCACTTGAAGAGAAGCGGTTGAATTATCAATTATTAAAACTGCTGAATCAACATGGAAAGAACTTTTTAGACTGTTTATATTGTGATGCTAAGCTGGATACATATCGTGTGATCCGTTCCAGTGAAAACTTTTTCTTAGCTTTAGATGGTGCGTATTCCAGTGCAGTAGAGCAGATCGTACAGGAAAATATTGGGAAAGATGAGCAGAAGAACATTTGGGAAAGGCTTCAGATCACAAGACTTCAAGAGAAGATGAAGGAGAAACAGGATGTACAGGAATATCAATATGATATGCAGGAAGAAGGATTCTATAAGCGTATGACATTGATCCCAGTTGACTGGGATGAAGATAAGAAATTACATCATTTTCTTCTGGCATTTGAAATCATCCGAAAAGGAGCTGACAATCAGACAGGGGCCAGAGAACAGTTACAGGTTTATTATGAACAGCTAAAACAATCAATCATTGAAAATGACAGTTATGTCGATGCACTTTTGGAATTATCCGATGTGATCTATACGGTCAATCTAAAGACAGATATTCTGGAGAGAAATATTATTCTAAAGGGAAAAGAGCAAAAGAACAAAGAGATGTTTCTTGATTATCCATTACCATGTAATTATCAGGATTACTGCGCAGAATATGAGAAAAAAGTCACGAAGGAGACAAAAGCAGAGTATAATATGACAAATGATACGAAAAAACTGCTGGAGAGATACAACAATGGTGACACAAATATTTCTGTGGAATATTGTTTTCATGAAGATGATGGAAGTATTCGCTGGGTACAAAAAACAATTCTTATGACACAGATCGTGGTATACGATGAAGAGACAATGAGCGAGATTCCGACAGTTTATGCGATCACGCTCTTACAGGATACATCGCAAAGACATAAACAAGAAGAATTAGAACACGCACGTTTACAGGCAGCATTTGACGAAATGCGTACAGCAAGTCAGGCGAAGACCGATTTCTTAAGCCGTATGAGCCATGATATCAGAACACCATTAAATGGAATCATTGGACTTCTAAATATCAATGAAAAACATTTCGATGATCAGAAACTGGTATTAGAGAATCATAAGAAAATGGAAACTGCTGCCAAACATCTGCTTTCTCTGATCAACGATGTATTGCAGATGAGTAAGATCGAGGAAGGTCAGATCACACTGGCACACCAAGAGATTACTGTGAAGAAACTGATGCGGGAAGTTGAGACGATGATCAGAGAGCGGGTTCTAGAGGCAGGAATCCGATGGAACTATGAAGAAGATAACATAGATGACAGATATTCATATGTATATGCAAGCCCAGTGCATCTTCGTCAGATCTTATTGAATATTTATGGAAACTGTATTAAATATAATCATCCGGGTGGAACTATTTCTACAAAGATGGAACAAATGGATGTTCATGATAAGATCTGTACGTATCGTTGGACGATCAAAGACACGGGAATTGGTATCAGTAAAGATTATATCGATCATATTTTTGAGCCATTTTCACAGGAAAAGACGGATGCCCGAAGTGTATATCAGGGGACTGGGCTTGGAATGTCGATCGTCAAGGGACTGGTAGAACAGATGCATGGAGAAATCAAAGTGACAAGCGAGAAAGGAATGGGATCTACCTTTGTGATTACGATTCCATTTGAAATCGCACAGAAGAAAGAACAGCCAGTGGCTGAGAAGATAGTGGAGCAAGCAGATATTCGTGGTTTAAACTTATTAGTTGCCGAGGATAATCAATTGAATGCAGAAATCATACAGACACTTCTGACGGATGATGGAGCCAATGTCACTGTTGTGGAAGATGGGCAACAGGCAGTGGATCAATTTAAGAATGCTTCACAAGGAACATTTGATGCGATATTAATGGATATTATGATGCCGGTTATGGATGGATTGACAGCGACCAAGGAGATTCGATCCATCAAACGAGACGATGCAGCACAGATACCGATCATCGCTATGACAGCAAATGCATTTGAAGAAGATGCAAAGAAATGTTTTGCAGCAGGGATGAATGCACACTTAGCGAAACCATTTCAGATTGATAAGGTTGAAAAAACATTAGTACAATGTATTCATAAGAGTATATAATAAACAATATAGTAAAAATCTTTTTGCATGAATTGATATAATGGAATTGGGTGATAATATTGTCATTCTGAAAAATGTAAAAGGAGACCCAATAATGAGTAAAGGAATAAACAGCAGAAAAGTAGCAGTGATCGGAACAGGATTTGTAGGTTCATCTTCTGCATTTGCATTAATGGAAAGTGGATTATTTACTGAAATGGTGTTGATCGATGCTGATAAGAATCGTGCAGAAGGAGAGGCATTAGATATTGCCCATGGACTCCCATTTGCCAGACCAATGAAGATCACAGCAGGCGATTATGATGATATCGTGGATGCAGCGATCATTGTTGTGACAGCGGGTGCAGGACAGAAACCAGGAGAGACAAGACTTGATCTTGTCAAGAAAAATGTAGCAATCTTTCAATCGATCATTCCAGAGATCGCACAGAGAAAATGTGAAGGGATTCTTTTGATTGTAGCCAATCCAGTAGATATTTTGACACAAGTTGCAGTAAAACTATCGGGATTTCCTGAAAACAGAGTCTTTGGTTCTGGTACAACCCTAGATTCTGCCAGATTAAAATATCTGCTTGGAGAACATTTACAGGTAGATGCAAGATCTGTTCATGCATGGATCATCGGAGAACATGGAGATTCTGAAATCGTAGCATGGTCAAGTGCCAATGTATCAGGCGTACCAATTTCAGAATTTTGCGAGATGAGAGGTTATACAGAACACGACGAGCATATGGAAGAGATTGCACAGGGAGTCAAAAACAGTGCATATAAGATTATTGAAAAGAAAAAAGCAACATATTATGGAGTTGCAATGGCTGTCAGAAGAATCTGCGAAGCAATCATCCGAGATGAAAAATCTGTATTACCAGTATCTTCTATCCAACATGATACCTATGGAATTGAAGGTGTTACATTAAGTATGCCAGCGATCGTAGGAAAAAATGGTATAGAGAAACAGCTGGCGATCAAGCTGAATGAAAAAGAGAGGGAAGCATTGAAGAAATCCGCAGAAGCCTTGAAAGAGGTGTTAGAAGATCTGGATGTTTAAAAATTTATTTTTGGCCAGGAGGATTCGTATGTGGTTTATGATCAGGAAATTACAGAAAACAGATATAAATAGAGTTGCAGATATATGGTTAGATACAAATTTAAAAGCACATGATTTTATTCCTGCCAAGTATTGGAAGAACAATTTTCAATTAGTAAAAGAATATGTAATGATATGGTCGCAAAAATAAATTCACAGGAGAGAAAAGTAATTGGAAGGAAATTTAACAAAAGGACCAATTTTAAAAACACTAACGAAACTTGCGGTGCCGATCATGGCATCGTCATTTTTAGGAACATTATACAATATTACAGATATGGCATGGATCGGACTTCTTGGATCAAAAGCAGTTGCCGGAGTTGGTGTCGGAGGGATGTTTACGTGGTTTTCACAAGGATTAGCTTCGATGTCGAGAATGGGAGGACAGGTACAGGTAGCACAATGCATTGGACGAGGAGACAAAGAAGAAGCCCATAAGTATGCACAGACAGCAGTTCAGCTGGCAACGCTTATGGGACTTTTATTTGCAGCAGTGATGTTACTGTTTTTGCATCCGCTGGTAGGATTCTTTCAGCTACAAGATCCAGAGGCATTGCAGGCAGCATTATCTTACACAAAAATAGCCTGTGGATTGATCGTGTTTTCATTTTTGACACTCACTTTAACTGGAATCTATACAGCACAAGGAGATTCAAAGACGCCATTTATAGCCAATTTTATAGGACTTGTAACGAATATGATCTTGGATCCATTACTGATCCTGGGGCTTGGACCAGTAAACAAGTTTGGGGTAAATGGAGCTGCGATTGCAACAGTAAGTGCACAGGCAATTGTTATGACTATTCTGATCCTTGGAATTATCCGACAGAAAAAACAAAATGTATTAAAAGGAATCAAGTTATTTACAAAAATTCCATTTAAATATCTAAGTGGAATCTGCAAGATTGGTATTCCGACAGCGATTCAGGGAATGGTTTACTGTGGAATTTCCATGGTATTAACTCGTATGGTTTCAGGGTTTGGAGCAGAAGCAGTTGCAGTCCAGAGAGTCGGAGGGCAGATTGAATCTGTTTCATGGAATACAGCCGATGGATTTGGGACAGCTCTAAA
>ERZ827496.1234-NODE-1234-length-31181-cov-4.138791_pt1 | contig 31181 bp, 32 predicted proteins | sample MGYA00519769_ERZ827496 | MGnify/ENA primary metagenome ERZ827496 (study PRJEB31778, sample SAMEA3449327) | human gut metagenome | biome: human gut; feature: human-associated habitat; material: faeces | place: United Kingdom | collected 2010/2012 ...
CTTTATTCATTGAACAGAATCGCTCCTTTCCAAGTTTTCTTGTCATTATTATATCAATGCCAAGTAAACTTGTCAAGCACAATTATCTTACCGTCGTGTGTCTTTTCTATGAACGCCGCACTTTTTCGCTGCCTCGCTTGCCGCCCTGCGGCGTTCCTCGCTGTACGGGACAGGCAGTGAAAAAGCGCAACCGATTTTTGTCGATTGCGCTTTGGTGTTTTTGATTATCGACCGTTCGGGGCTGTACCGCACTGTGTGCACGGTAAAAACTCGGTTAAAATCACAGAGCCGTCCTTACCGCTCATATTGATGGAATAGCTCATGGTTTCGCCGCTGTCATCAACGTAGGATACCCCGTAATACGGCAGCAGGCCATAGAATGTCATATTCAGCAGCAGCGGACGATCCGGTGACAGCTCGTCCAGAGCGTACAGCTCTTCTGTGAAAAACGATAGGCTGCTGCTCATAGAAGCCTCGATTCCCAGCACCTTGAAGTCCTTTACGGCATACTCGCAGGAAAGCAGCACCCTGGCCAGCGGCTCTGCCGTACTGACGGAAACCTCGTGGTAATCGGAAAGGCCGACCAACACATCCTCCGCCCAATGCGCCTGAACCGCCGGTTCAAACGCCTGCCGGATACGCTGCAAAGTGTGTGTTTTTTCCGCCTCTTCGGTTTCTCCGTTATACAAATCCCACGGCAGGAAGCGGTAGGGCGGGAAGTCTCCGAGTTCCCCTTTTGTCACAAAATAGGTGTACTGCTCATAGGCGCAGAGCCTGCCGTCCGCATCGAGATACATTCCGCCCGCCCACGGAATATCATCGGGAGAAGCCGTCAGAAACGCGGGTTCCCAGCAATAGACCGTGTAGCTGCCGCTTTCATCCGTAAGGACTTCTTTTTGATAAAACTTCACAACCTCATAGCCGGTGAGGATATCCGTTTGGGAGGGAGAGGCGCACTGCGCGGCCAATCGCTGCGCCCGCTGGTCAAGAATGGCCTGATGGTATTCATAAGCATCTTTGTCTACCTGTACTTCGGTGCGGTAACCGTTGCGGATCAGCCAGTAGAGCGTTTCGTCCTCAAAGCTCATGCGATGGCTGTCTCCTTTTCCGTTGAAATAAATGCCGTTTATATGGTTTTCATCCAATCCGGCAAAGAAAACGAAGTGTTCGTCAGATGAGTTATATGCGTCAGGCTCTCCGGAGAGGTATATCTCCATCGTATAATGGTCCAAGCCTTGACCGGGCTGCTCGCTATGGTGTTCCGCTGCGGCATTGAGGACGGAGGCCATGTCTTCGGCGCTTACATGCTCACGAGAAAAGAATGATGAGATATATTTGATTTCCTCTGCTTTTACCGTTGCCATCCGCTCGCCGATCCCCGCTTTTGCAGAGTCCCCGTCGGCTGGCTCGTTTGGCTTTGCGCCGCAGCCCGCTGTCAGCAGGCAGAGCGCAAGCGTCAGCACAATAATTGGCAGTCGTTTCATAAAAGTGTTCCTCCTTTCGGGCATATCCTCATCTTTCGTTTTGTGCGGATAAACTTATCCAATATGATTGTACCATGCAAAGCGCGAACTTTTCAATTCCTGTCTCCATACAAATGTGCAACTTTTCTATGAACGCCGCTCTTTTTCGCCGCCTCGCTTGCTGCCCTGCGGCGTTTTGCAATATATGATGGTCTGCGGCGTTTTCTTCTTCGTCATGGGTGGTCGCTCCTTTCTGCCCATAGGCACAAAAAAGGGCGGCTACTTCGGTTTGGAAATAGTCGCCCTGTGGGTCAATATTTAGTTCATCAAATTGGAATTGGCTTACTCTATTGCTTTCCAAGCTGGTGGTCTACATGTCAGATTGGATTTCCTTCATAATTTGTTTCCCTCAATTGTTGTATTTATCTCATCATACATGATTGAATTGCGGTCTGCAAGCGCTGTTATCATACTCGCTGGAAAACCAGACCTCTTACAATCTCATCACCGGCCAACTCGCTGGTCCGATAGATCTTCTGACAAAACGGCGTCAAGCTGAAATCCATGCCGGGATTGCCTGCGTCCAGCAGGATGCCGGTCACGGTGAATTTTCGGGCAGCCTGCTCCTTATGGAGTTTTGCCAGATAGTCCTCCGGCAGCTCACACAGGCCGTCGGTCAGGAAGACAATGTCGGCATTCTCAAATCCGGTGTCCATGAGCTGGATTGCCTCATCCAAGGGCCGTTTAAAATTCGTGCCGCCGTCGAGGAATGTCTCGGCGGCATTCATCTTATCCTGCATGGAATACTGCCCAGGCAGAAAAACGTCCACCTTGCACTCAGAAGAGCCGGCAAAATGAATGAGCGCGAATTTGCGCCGGTTTTCTGTGGCAATATCCAGCAGCGTCAGCGCCACGGCCTTACCCCATGCGGCGGCGTCGCCGCGCGTGGAGCCAGATTCATCAAGGCAGCAGATGATGTCGCCCATGCCCTTGTGGACGAGCTCACGCCTGCGGTACTGTTTGAGCCGCCGCTGCTGATACTTTTTCACAAACAGCGGAACCGTCTGCGGCGAGGCAAGCATGGCATACTCCGAACCGATGGCGCGGGAAAGATCATTGCCAAGCTCCAGCGCGTAGGTTTCTCCGCGACCGTAGGCGTAGCCGTTACACTTACCCTGTGCGAAGATTTCCCGGAAGCGTCCGAGATGCTTTGAAATCTCCAACAGCGTGGGATTCTGCCGAACCTTTTGAAGCAGCTCGGTGTTCACCGCGTTTTTCTCCATCTTTCCGGCATCATCACTCCACGCGCCGAGGATTGTCTGGACTTCCGTTGCCCTTTCCGCAGCCGCGCCGATTGCGGCAGAAACGCTCTGACGAATGACGGCTTTGTTCTGCGTTGCAGTAACATCCACCATTTTTGCAACAGCCTCAGCCTGCCGCGTTTTGCTCTCGGCCTGATTCGCCGCGTCGATCACCGCCTGTTCCAGCGTAGGATTCTGCACAGAATCCCGCATCTGCTCCAAAAGCTCCGTGAGCTTCTGCTGCGACTGATTTCGTGCCGCTTGCAGTTTTTCAAGCGTTTTCAGCGTACCGTCCTCGCCGCCAAGCTCCGGCAGCAGCTCATCCAGCTGCGCGCCGATCCTTGCCGTAAACTCGGATGCAGCCTCGTAGGCGGGCAGTTCCCGGCCTTCGCAGATCGTCTTGATCGTCGGATAGTCCGCATCCTCGGTCACATGGTCGAGCAGCTTTGCGTTGAATTTTTGTGCCTCTGCTGTGAGACTGTCCGTATCGGTTCGCTTCGGGAACAGTGAGTAGAACGACTGAAAAATATCTCTGGACAGCGCGGGGAAGCTATGCAGCTTAGATGCTGCCTCCTGCTGGATAGTCTCCAGATTCTCATCATCCTTGCTCAGATCGCGGTAAATGCAGTCTTCCAGCTTGGAGCTTTGCAGCACACGATCCGTTTTCTGTGCTGCGGGTATTCCGGCATACTGAAAATTGCCCCAGCGGGAATCCAGTACGCTTTGTACAGTGCGAAAATATTGCTTCAAAGGGATGCCTCCTTCCTAATTTGGGGGATATGCCGATTGCTTTCTGAGCTGAAAATCATATTCAGCTGTTTCTCCATTTCTTATAGGACATCGGGCAAGCATCGCTGTCACCAAAGTGCGCGAAGCAGAATCTTGCAAGGTACACCAGATATGCTTCCTTCGGATCATCCGCATCCTCGTCGGCGATCGCGGCTCCTGTGAGGAAAATACCGCTTTTCTCCAGGCAGACGGCTTCATGTTCCAGATAAGGAACAGGTCCATCACCAAACCCATCAAAGGCGCGGTCCTCATCAACCTCAAAATAAGCGATCACTGTACGTTCACGCATGTTTAACCTCCATGTAGTAGTAAATTTAGAATAAAGAAAGGGAACGCAGCATAAGCACTGCGTTCCCACGTTCTTGTTTCAGCAGAAGAATCTAGCTTCGCCAAAAAATGACGTCCACTTTTGAATTACTTCTGCGCTTCTGGCTTCAATCACGTCCATGATGTTCCGGAGCACCCGGTCCGGGATTCTGGAATTGTTATTGCACAGGATGCAACCGCCAGCCCGTGTGATCCAGATCTTCGTCGCGTTGCCGTTCGGCGCGCCCTGACAGACATGGACATGTACCGGTTCCAGCGGATCGTTTTCATTTGCCCAGAAGTAGACCCAGTAAGAACCGACCTTAAAAACCTGCGGCATTTTCCAAGCCTCCCTCTGCGGCAAACCGCATGATCAGATGCGCCGTAGACGAGATGATTTCCTGATACTTCTGAATCTCCGCTTCAGAGAAGCCGGAAACATCTTCCCAGCGGTATTCTGGCAGAAAGCACGTCGCATAGTGAAAGCAATCCTTTTCGTCCGGCTTTTCCACATAGACCTTTACGCTGCCATCGTCCAGAAGCTGAGAATGCACGATCTCGGTTTGGTCATCCAACGTTAAAAAAGGATACATCATTGTCCAGCACCTCCTGTAAATGTTTCTACTGCTATTTTACCAGCATTCCGAAATTTATGCAATCAAAACATCTACATAGACAAGATGTGCGCTTAATATCCTCCACCAAAGTTCGGCACAAAGCTGCCGGGCTGTGCGCTGCCAAAGCTGGGCGTAAAGCCGCCCGACTGCGCAGGCACACCGAAGCCTTGTGTGGGTGCGGATGCAGAAGCGCCGTCGTCCTCCTTTTTGCTGTCGCCAAAATAGATGTTTTCGGCAAGAATTTCTGCCGTGCGGCGCTTGTTGCCGTCTTTATCCTCCCAGTTCCGGATCTGCAAGCGACCGGACACGACTGCCATACGGCCTTTCGTAAAATACTTTGCCGCAAATTCAGCTGTGTTTCGCCATGCAACGACATCAAGAAAATCCGTTTCCTTCTGTCCGTCCTGTGAGAAATCGCGGTCTACCGCCACGGAAAACGATGTGACGGAAACGCCAGAAGCTGTTTTACGAAGCTCCGGGTCGCGCGTGAGTCTGCCCATAACTACAATGTGATTCAGCATAAATTAACCTCCTTGAGAATTAGTCCTGTTTAGCTTTCATTTCTTCCAGTTTCTTTTTTAACTTGGGAATCTTAAAGGTGCCGTGGAGTTCCCTTTTTGCTTCAGGATGCCGAAGAATCACAAACCAGTTGAATACGGTTTTATCACGCTCGGCTGCCGGCATACGATCAATCTCATCTGAGGAATACCGTGTATCGCGGATCTCCATAAATCGCACACCCGATTCTTCCTCGAAAAAAGTGTACATTTCCTGCACGGTTGCCTTGATCCTGATGTGACTTTCCAACGTTACACCTCCGAATCTTTACTGCAAGACTGCCAGTTGCTCCAGCGGCGTATAAGTAAAGCCAATGGCCTCATGCGCCGCCTTGCTGATGCGCTCCAGTTCGAAAAGAAGTCCGTCCGTAAGCGCCTTTTCGCTGTCAGAGCCGGCGTTTGCGGCCATCTCGGTCTGCATTTGGTAGAGGCGCACCAGCTCGCCGCGGAATTTGCGGAGCGCAGCCTGCTTCGTGCGTACATTTTCAGCCGCACCGCAGGCGCTGTCAAAGCCGTCCTTTGCGTCCTGTGCCATGGCAAGAAGGTCGCTGACCTTTTCCTGCATGGGGTTGACGCAAAGACGCTCCAACGTGCCGGTTACAAATTCGCGGTCACCCGGCTGCTGCCAGAAGTAATTCCGCAGCACCAGAAGATCCGTCGATGTGACCTCCGTATGGCCCTCCAGCCACGCCTTTGCCTGCGCAATAGAGAAGTAGCTGAGGAATTTTCGGTCGGACACGGGAATTTGTGCACGCAGCGCACAAAGTACGTCGTCCATCAGGTCGTGGATGCTGTCCGGTACCTGAATGGCTGCGACTTCCTGCTGCATGGTGCGTAGCTCCTCCAGCGAGATCGTCGCATGGACTGCGCCGAACGAGCCGCCGAGCTTGTCTTTCAGGATCGCAAGTCGATGTGACTTCTCCGAAATATTTTCCGTGACGACCTTCAATTCCAGCCGGTCATAGAGCGCCGAGAGGATCTTTTCCTCCGGGTCATTGAAATTCGGAATTTCGTTGGATGCGGCGAAAAAGGAGGTCGTCGGGATGGGATAGGTCCGACCTTCATTGGTGTATTTTCGCTCGTTGAGCGCCGTCAGAAGCGCGTTCAGAACGCCGTCATTGCATTTGAAGATCTCATCCAGAAACACGATGTCGGCCTCCGGAATTTTGCCCGCGGTCTGCACGACAGGTTCGCACGGATGCAGCGCGGCGACGGCTTTGCGATAGGCGTCCAGCTTATTACTGACCTCTGCCAGTCTCTCGAACGTTGCCGTCTCGTTTTTCATCTTCGGCAGACCGTTCAAAAAGCATTGCAGATCGAAGCGCAAATTCTGGTAGATGCTATCGCCCTCGAATGCAGATTCCGGCACGGAGCCGGGGATCAGACTGGAAAGGTCGAGCCGTCCAAAGAGCTGTTCTTCATCCGTCTGCTTGGAAAGGAGCCGTTCAAACTGCTTTGCGCCCGTGATGCGGCTGCGGAAAGCGTTGATCGCGTAGCTCTTTGCCTGACCGGGATCGCCCAGAATGAACAGGTTCTTCCGCGTCAGAAGCGCAATGGCAATGAGTTCGACCAGTTCTTCGCGTTCCGAGACGGAAGCATTCACGTCGGCCATGACAGCCAGAATTTTATCTCGTAAACTCATGCGGCATCCCTCATGCGGTAGGCGTCCAGCGAGATCACATTGCTGTGCGCTGTTTTCTGCAGCTCCATGTGGAGCTGCGCGAAGATATGCTGCTCCAGATCGCCTTTCTCTGGATCATACGACATGACCGCCCGGATGAGCCGCAGCGCAAGCTCCTGATACACATCGTCCGTGTCCAGCTTCGCCGCACGGATGAGCGCGCGGTTCTGCTTCATGACAGCCTTGATGCACCACAGATGGTTTTCCACGATGGCGTTTCTCTGAGAAATGGTGAAATTGTTTTTCATGGTCTTTCTCCTTCGTATTTGGGGAGGCAGACGCCTCCATTTGTGTTTTGTCAGGCGGTAGCCTTTTTCTGTTCTCTGCGGTTCTGTCTGGCGCGTTCAGCGTCAAACGACGGGGCGGGGATGTAACCATCCAGCGTTTTATAGAGGATGACGGACTGTACGCCGTCAAACACCTCCACGACCTGATGCAGCCCCAGATGCACATTCAAAAGCTCTTCCACAGGTGTTGTGCGAATCTGTTTCTGGAACGCATATGCGTCCAGATCAAGCTGCCGCACCTCGGAGAGCGTGTATCTGGATGCCGTGGGGCCAATCTCCCGTCCGAGAGACTTGCAGAGATTTTCGTGCATGAGCCAGCTTTCTGTGCTGGCAAAATCATAGATGCGCACCAAGCTCGGACGGATGCGCTTTTTGCACCAGTCCGGAACGCGGAGCATGTTGTGCCAGCGCTTTAAAAGGCGCGGCTTTTTCTTCTTCGTGCAGTAGGCTTCTCCAAACTGTACCACCACGCCGCCAAGCTGACCGGGGTTTCGGCCTCTGTACTCGAAAACGTGGTCACAGTCTGTGCATACGGGAACCTTTGGCCGGATCTTCATACGACATTCTCCTTACTTTTTATCCATTTTCGCGCGGCAGAGGTCGATCACGCGCTGACAGGTATCAATTTCAAACCCGCCGATGTGCGTCTCCTCCTCTGAGAGCTTTAATTCTCGTGCCAGCCACTGATAGGCTTTTGTCCGGCTGATGTGCATTTTCTGCCAGTAAGCGTCGAACACCTGATGGGCTTCGATGCGCTTGAGCCGCAGAATCTCATTTGCCACATCACCGAGCGGCCGCGTAGTACCCTTGTGGCAGCCAACGCGGGCATTGCAGTTCTGGCACTGATACAGATATTCGTTCTGCATTCCAAGCCGTTCTGTGGAGCTGCCATAGACATCAGCAGCCGGAACGAGCCGGATGATCCCGCCGCAGTAGCGGCAGATGGTCGGTTTCTTCAAATAGGCGTGTCCTCCTTTTTTATGCCGCCTCCTTGCGCGGCTTTTTTGTCTTTTGGGGTTTCGATTCGATTGCCTTCGGTTCACGCACCGCCATCTGGAAGCAGACAAGCTCGTCTGTTTTGAGAAGCAGCGCACTGTGCTGCACGACCTCCAGCATAAGCGTTCCGTTCAGAGCCTTCAGGCATTCCAGAAGCTGCGTCGGGCTGTACCAGTACACGCCCGCAGGCTCGCCGCTCAGCGCAACCACGTCCATAGCTGTCTCCGAAACACCGTATTCGCTTTCACAGCGCACAGTCAGCCGGTTTCCTGCAAAGGACAGGGAAAACCGGTTCTGCGTGCCGGTGACACTCAGGGTCTGCGAAATAGCATCGCGGAGCAGAGCGCTGTCGGTCAGGACAGTAAACTGCTGCTTCAGATTGGACAGCACCTGCGACACGGCAAGATATGGCCCTTCCATAATTCGCGCGGCGAACAGGAAATTCTCCTTCCGAAAGACAATGGCTTTCCCGGTCGTGCCGACCTGCAGCTTCTCGCGGTTCTCCACCAGCGCCGCCAGCTTTTCCAGCGAAGCTGCCGGAACAAGGAAACTGATGTTCCCGCGGCTCTCGCGGTCGCCCTTGGCAGACGCGATGCGGAAGCTGTCCGTGCTGACCGCCTGCAGGCCGTCCGCACCGAAGATCAGATTCACACATTTGAGCATGGGGCGGGTCGTATCCTCGGAAACGGCAAACGCCGTTCGTTTGGTCAGCGACGGAATACCGCTCACAGGCACGGTCGCTGCCGGGCAGGGAATTTCCATGCGCGGGTACTGTTCCGCGTCCATGACGGGAATGGCGTATTCCGCGTTTCCGGAGGAAACAACGAGCTTTCCGCTTTTCATCTGAAACGTCACACGCTCGCCATCCAGCAGGCGCAGCATTCCGGAAAGAAGCGGGGCTTTGACGACAACGCTGCCATCACGGTCGATCTGCGCGGGGAGCTGCTGCTCCAACGCGATCTCCAGATTCCCAGACGCGACGGTGAGCGTGTCCTGCTCGGCCTGCAGATACGCGCATTGCAGAATTTCGATCGTGGACACTCTGGGCGCAATGCGCTCAGTGTTCTGCGCCGCGGCAAGCAGCTCTGTTCGGTTGACGGTGAATTTCATAGCATCCTCCTTTTTACGCAACGGAATCGAACAAGCTCAGCTGGTTTTCCACCTGCTGCGTTTTCTTCGTCCGTTTGGCTTTCTGCTGTTCCAGCTGCACCATGGCAGCTTGCAGCTTTTCTTCCTGCTCCACTGTAAACACGCGCTTCGGCTGTTCAATCATCGCGGGCACGGATTCCGGCGGCAAAGAGGTTTCTTCGGCGGATACTTCCGGCATCTCGCGGTCAGGATTCTCAAACGCCATCTTTTTGAACGCTGACGCAATATCCTCCACATTGTCGCGGATACCGAGCATCAGCTCCTTCGCCATCTGCGAGGTCATGTCCTGCACATCGCTCATTGCGGCAAGTCCTTCCTCGGAGAAGTTTCCTTCAATGAGTCCGGCGACCGCCAGCTTCGAGGCCATGAGCTTCAGGCATTTCTGCTGCATGGTGTCCTCGTAGTAGAGCATATAGACCTTGACCGAGGGCGCTTTCTGGTTGATGCGCCAGCTCCGGCGCGATGCCTGCCGCAGCGTAAAGAGCTTGTAGCCCATGCTGTAGAACACCAGCGTCGTAAAGGCGTTGAGATCCAAGCCGGTTTCTACCAGAGACGGGTTTGTGATCAGCACCTGCATTCCGGCGGCGAGTTTCTTCTGCACCCAGTCCTCCCGATCAGTGGTCTTGATCTTGTCGGTCAGGATCTCCGTGCGATAGCCTTCATCCGTCAGGAGCTTTTTGAGCTTCTGCTGGGAATCCGTGCGCACCCAGCTCGTGTAGATGAGCACACGCTCGCCGTTCTGAATGGCAGTTTTTACGATCTCCAGCGTCCGCAGCTCCTTTTCTCCAAGGCAGTCCGCATCGCCGATGCTCTCGGGCTTTACGATGGGAATATCACTGTCCGGGTAGAGAATGGGCTTCTGGTCATACGGCTGATCCGGGTAGACAGTCAGCAGATTCAAATATGCGGAAAGGATCTTCTGTGCCACGCGCCGGTCCGACCGCAGGACTCTTACAAGTGCGTCCTCGATGCGCTTGTATTCCGTCTGCACGACTTCCTCCATACGACAGGCGATCGGGATCTCCTCATAACTGGGGAGTGCTTTGCCCATATCGCTCAAAGACAGAAACGCCGTCTTTTCCAGCAGAAAGCGGGAAAACACCAGCGGTGAGACGCCTGGAAGCTGACGCGTCCGGCTGCGCCCCTTCTGCGTTCTGCGGTTTGCTGCGTAGCTGTCATCGCCCTCCGTATAAACGGTTTCCACAACGCCATACTCCGTGTTGAACAGCGCGGGCTTTTCATGCGGCTTTCCGTCCGCCAGCATCAGCTGTGCCGATGTGCGGTAGAGCAGATGAAAGATACCAGAGCTGTAGCCGTTGATGAGCGTAGCCGTCATGCCGATAACCTTTTTTGCCGTGCCGAACAGCTCTGCCATCGCGTCACCCTGGCCGCTGTCGTTGTTGTACTCGTGCAGCTCATCCACGATGAGGCCGTCAAGCCTGCCGCGGTACCGCTTCTTGATATACGAGCTGAGCGGATACCGCCGGCACGCGCCGCACGTCGGGAAAAAACCGTCCGGATTCTTGTGAAGCGACAGCAACGCATCCAGCGCAGCTGGGTTCTTCGTCTTCTGCATGGCATGGACTGCCAGCTTCCGATGCACCCAGCCGTATTCTGGGATCTTGACCCACGGAGAAGGTACGCTTGGATTCACCGCTGTCCACAATGGTTCGCCGCAATTCATACATTGATGATTGCGTCGGTTTTCCATGCGGAACGCCTCCGGTTTCGCGGTCACCCAGTCGTATGTATCGTCGCTGCTGGGCAGCTCGATGATGGAACCACAACTGGGGCAGCGGAACGCACCTTTCCGCGCGTCAAACAGGACAGCCGGGCGGCGCATATAGCCGTCTCTGGCTTTTTCCTTGCTGATGACGGCGTAGATGCTTTTGTCGCCCTGCCGGTACTGCGCGTACAAACTGTCCAGCTCTGTAATGCTGCGGACAATGACGCCCGCGGTGTCCGGCAGCGTTTCGGCAATTTCTCGTACCCACTTCTTTGCAACGTGCGACGGGCAAAGGATGATGTTGAACGTCTTTTTCCGTTTCTGCGACTGATACGCCGCCAGCGCGGTCGCGCCGATCTTCGTTTTTCCCGACCCACATTCTGCCACGATGAACGCAGACTTTCCCTCCGAGAGCTTGCGCTTGACCGATTCCGCGACGGCAAGCTGCGCCGGGTAAAGGCTGTAGCCTGCGTGTGCGTGAATGAAGTCGTTGATGCGCAGGATTTCCGGGGAAAGCTGCTCCGCGGCGGGGTCAAAGAGCGGTTGGAACTGATTACGGATTCGCTCCGCAACGGTCACGCCGAACGCGTACAGATAACTGGTGACGGAATGCACGCTGTCAAAGCCATTGGGGTTCTGAACCGTACCGGGAATATGAATGGCACCGGTTTTCAAGCCATCCTCTAACACCTTGACGATATTGGCATCGTCCTTCTTGCACAGCAGCAGCCACGCCTCCAGCCGTTCCCGGATGGAGATGACGCGCAGCGGCTTGAGAAGTCTGCGCCGCTGCAATTCGTCCAGAACATAGTCCTGAAACTCCGAGATGAGCGGCACAGCCGTTTTCCGGTCCAGCGCTTCAAACAGTGCCTGCCGGTCTCCGGCCGGGCAAAAAAGGATGCACTTTCTCGGCGGCAGCTCTACATACGTCTGACCGTCCGCCTGTGCATCTTCGTCCTTTTTTGCCGCAGTGTCCGCATCGTCCAGCGAGAGGATGGTCGCCTCGGCGTAAATTCCGTCGTGGCTCAGATGGCATTCGTACTTCTTCGGTTCGCAGGTGAGCATGGCTGTTTCACCGGCAAATTCCGTTTCCAGCGTCGCGCCGGCATAGATCGCATCCGACATGGCGCGCACCATCTCTGGATACCCGCCGAAGCGGATCGCCCGAAGATGCTGCTCGCGTCCGTCCGGTTCAAGGACGATTGTGTCCGCATACGCGCTGAGACGGATCTCCTGCTTGGGATTGTAATAGCTGATTGGCATGAGTCTGCTTTTCTCTGGCATTCATGGTTTCACTCCTTTCATCGTTTTTTGGACGCAAAAAGACCGTAACTGCCAAGCGGCAATTACGGTCTTACTGGTCCTGTTGTATTTTGGTATTCACTGGCCTGCGCACGGAACCGGGGCATACCTGTCCCCAAGCTTTCACCTCCGCCCTTCATCTGCTCCGCCCTGATACTGCTCTGACCTGAATACAGCTTTATTGTAGCGCGGCGGCAGGCGGGTGCAAACTTGCGGATCACTCAAGTGTTGTATCGCATAACCGCTTTCTCCGTGCCGCCCGACGAATCCAGCTTGCGGCTCTGCGCTGCTCCGTATCATCATAATAGGCGATCATGTCCGACGCCGACGCAAGATAGCACAGCTTCCGCGTCAACCCGATCCGTCCTGGCCAGAGCCAGCAGCCCTGCGGGTACAGTGTGTGCAGATAGTCAAGCTCCGGCTCTGCCGGTCGCTCTTTTCGCAGTCCGCATAGGATCACTGTATAGTCCAGCAGCGGATAGTCCTGCTGTAAGCGCCGGATCACGCGGAGCGCAAGCCGTTCAAACGGACCGAAATAGCCAAAAACAAACGCGGAAACATGCTCCTGTTCAATCAGCGTACGAAGCCGCAGTTCCAAACGCTCCTCATTCAAATTTCTGATCGTCTGATCTCCAATCAGCGCGCAGATCATAGCTGTTTCCCTCCGCTCCCATTTCAACAGAACGATTGTCTGCTTATTATAAAGCGCATGCACCGTATATTTTGGCGTATTGCACAATACAATTATATAACGCTCTATAAATAAGTCAATCGCTTTATAGACGAAGCTGAACCAAAACACCGCAGCTTCTATAATTTTCACAGAAGGGGGCGTTTACTATGAGCAAAGACGAAATCAGCTTCAAAAACCGGGATCGGTTTATCCAGATGGGCATTGCAATCTCCTCCCTGCGGAAGATGCGCGGGATGTCACAGGAACAGTTAGCCGAAAAAGCAAGCATCAGCCGCTCTCATCTGAGCGCGATCGAAGCACCGAATATGGTCCGTGCGTTCTCCATGGAAGCGTTCTTTAACATCGCCGACGCGCTTGATGTAACGCCTGAGGAGCTGATCCAGATCTCATTCTTGCAGGATAAGATTTTAAAGCGGAAACAGTAAGCAGTTTTTCTATCGTCTTATTTTCCCACAATCTTCCCGAAAATCTGCTTCTTCCCCTCGTCATACCGCTGGATCACAACCATGACGGTATCGCCGGTTTTGAAATCGGAGTCCTCGTAGTGGAACGAGTACCGGCACATGACGACTGCGCCGTCGGAGAGGTTGCAGAACACGCCGCCTGCGTATTTGCCCGCGATACTCGCCCTGCGGCGGCAACCGACGGGGTGGCGCAGGCTGGCTTCGTCGAAGGGATTCGGAACGGTCTCCTTGACGGAGATCTCCAAGGTACCGGTTTTGCGGTCAAACTGCTTGATCACGCAGGTCAGCTCATCGCCCGGATGGTACTGTTCCCGCAGGTCGGGGATGGCGGCGTAGCTCATGTCGCGCTGTGAAAGATTTACATCGTAGCCGTAACACTCGACCAAACACCGGCGCGGCCCAACGGCCAACACATGACACGGAAGGCGGCTGCCCGGCTGGTGGAGCGGCTGCGTGGAGAAGAAATAGCGTCGAGAGGCCAGCGCCAGACGGCGAGAGCCGATAGCGAAGCCCGCTTCACGATCCACATGCGTAATGACAAAATCGATCTGAGCGCCCGGCATGTTCCGCAAAACGAACGCCGGGCGTTCTTCATTTTCCGCCCACATTTCCGTCTCGGGAATCAGGATACGCGCGCGGAACGGCACAATGACTGCGCAATACATCCGCTTTGTTTCTACCTCGCCGGTCTGTGCGCTGCGGATGGTCATGGAATGCGGATCGACGCCGATGATCGTGCCGCGCATGACGCTTCGGCTGCGGAAGGAGGCGTAGATCGTGTTCCACTCCTGCCGCTGTTCCGGAGAAAGATCCTGATCGAGCGCACGGAAGTCCAGATCGTAGAAGGACTTCTTCTCCGGCTCTGCCGCTTCCGCAGGCGCTTCTTCCTTGGCAACTTCCTCCTCGCCGTATGGCTGCACGGGTTCTTCGATTTGCGGCGCCAATCCGGGCCGTTCTGCGGGGGTGAGTTCTTCAATGTCGGTGATTTCCGGCTGCACAGTTTCCTCCTGCAGCACTTCGGGTTCGGCTTTCTTTCTGGGCATTTGTAGTTCCTCCTAAAAATTATTTTCTGGCAAAGAAGCGGTGTGTGCCGTTCTCTTGCCGGATCGCAAAAATGACGGGTTTGGTGTATGAAAACGCCTCTGGCCTGATGCTGTCAGGCAGCAGAATAATGACCTTTTCGTCCTGCCAGATTTCATGCTCTGGCGGCGGATCGCTGTCGGACACGATGACAAACTGCTTGAAACTGGGTTCTCCAAGCGAGAAGCGGAGCAGAGCATGTTTGTCCACGGCAAAGAAATCCTCCGGTTGCGCCGCGGACAGCTCCAGCATCACGTCAATGGCTTCTATCCGCTGTGTATTGAGTTGCCCTCCGGTTTGCGTAATGAGACTATCCGAGATTTGCAGCAGCCCGCCCATCTGCATCTGCCGCACACAGGCACCGGTCACACGCACGGCATCGTCAATTGTTGAAAATGCAAACGTCTTTTGCAGCAGCGCGGCAAGCTGCCGCTGCTCCGCGCAGCCAAGTTTCTCCAAGACCGCCAGAAGATACTTTTGCTGTTTTGTCAGCAGCATCAGTCTCGCCCCTTTCCCGGCGGCGAACGCAGCGAATTGAGGTACGGATCGACCAGCAGGTCGCTTTCCGTTTCCGTGATGCAGTTATAGATAGTTGACATAACGTACTTCGTAGAATCCCTGACCGGCACATTCCGGTTCGCGTGCAACTTGATCTCCGCTTCCTGCAAAACGAAATAGTTCAGCCGGTGCAGCCGCGACCGTACCCGGCTTTGCGGCAGAACAGCCTGCCCGATGCGCAGGTTGTCCGAGTAGAAAAGCCGCTCAATGGCGTTCTCAAAAACACGCGCTACCTCCGGCTCGAAATACGAAAGCTCACAAGCATCCAGAATGCCCGTGAGCTCTTTTTCATCGTCCGCCGGTCCGTCCTCCGAGGGTACAGACAGACTGACATCTGAGAAAGCTGTATCAGGTTGACTAAAATCAGTATTACTTGCGCCCGGATCCTGCGGTTCTGGAACATCAGAATCTGCGGTTCTAAAGGCGGGGATTTCGGGGTTCTGGGGCGGCACATCCTGTGGTTCTTCCGCTTCAAGAAACGCAGAATCCGCGGTTCTGGAACCGCAGGATTCATACGATTCAGAGCAAAACGGCACACATTCGTAGTTGGGATCATCGATGGGCGTGACGCTGGCCAGATAGATCTGATTGGCATCGCCGCGGCCGCAGCGTTTTTCCCAGATGAGCTGAAGCTCCGCCAGCTTGCGGAACGCCGCCGTGACGCGCTGCTCACAGATGCGAAGCTCCTTCGCCAGCGCCTTGCGTGGGAAAATCACGAACACCTCACCGGCGTCATTCACCCAGCCATTGCGCCGTGAAAGCTGAAAGCGGTTCAGGAGAAAGGTGTACGTCACCTTGGCGTCCAGACTCATATCCGCGTATCGCGGGTCGGAAAATAACCATCGCGGCATCTGCATGTGCCAGACGTTCTGTACGTCCGTCTGCCGCATAAGCCGGAAACTTGGATGCTCGGTCAGCTTGGCTGCTTTCATAGGGGTTCCTCCTATTTCTAAAGTGAAATAATTATATTGACGGGAAGGAATAATTCGTTTATAATTAAAGCAGAATAAATACTTGGAGGGATGCTATATGATGATTCGTTCTGCAACCGCCCTTCGGAATGACTACGATGGCATGGTGAAACTCTCGACTGAAAAGCAGGAGCCGATCTATCTGACGCGCAACGGTGACGGTGAAATGGTATTCCTGCCGATCGAGCTTTGGGAAAAACGACAGGCAGAGCTGGAGCTTTTTGCGGAAATGCTGCGCAGGGAGCAAAATAAGATTGCCGGTGCAAGGACGTATTCCGAAAGCGACCTGCGCGCCGATGTGGAGGACGTTCTTCGTGAGAGTTGAGTGGTTAAATGAGGCGCGGAATGAATTTCTGGCTTTCTTGAAATTCTACAAAACCGAAGTCGGTGCGCCTTACGCAAGAAAGTTTGCAGATAAAGTCCTTCATGCCACAGAGCAGCTTGAGGCTTTCCCGGAGATGGGCGTATTGAAATATGATACATTGATGGGCAAGCACGATTTCAGAGCATTGTTCATCGACCAGTATGTCTGCATCTACAAAATCGAGACTGACGCGGTCTATATCTACCACTTTGCAGATGCCCGAAAGAATTACATATATCACATCTTTGGAATGAAATAGACGACTACATATCCAGGATACTGTCCACCGTACACTCCACCATTCCAATCTCATCATCCTCAGCCAGATCGTAGGCGGGCGGCGGCCCGCTGCGGTCTGGCTGCTTTTCTTTGTTGGGCGGTTTGGGGATGTTTGACGGTTCTTTCTGAACAGATGCTTTCTTTTGCGGCGCTGTCTTGGCTTCTTTTCTCCGCCATTCCGGGATGTAGTCAATGACGCGGCAGGTGGTGAGTCCGGCGTAGTCCGGCAGCTCCTCCGGCGTCATTTTGTAGAGGAGCGCGGGCTTGTGGCCCTTAAACAGTGCCAGGCACTTCCGGTTCTCCAAGCGCAGGACTTCATCCGGGTTCATCAGGTCGCGCTGCGTGTTGCTTCGCGTCTGGGAGTACGGTCGTGTGGAGGAATACACCGGCGAGAACAGCGGCATCATCGGCATCTGGTTATTGAGAACGGAGATCGTCACCTTGCCGCATTTTTCCGAAATGTACTTTGCCGACGTCAGATCGTTGCAGCCCATGTAGAGCGTCTGGTCGAATGTCGCCAGCTGATTTTCCCATTCCTTGCCCGGATACTTTTCCTGCCACTGTGATAAACTCTGCACGACGATCTGCGCGGACATATTGAACCCTCGGATGCTGTTCAGACTGTCCGCCACGCCGTCCAGATAGCCGATGTTGCAGTATTCGTCGAGACAGAAGTTCGTCAGCACCGGCAGCCGTCCGCCCGCGCATTGCAGACGTGCGAAGTTGGACAGCTGCGGCAGCGCCAATGAGAAGAACAGCGACGATAAAAAGCGGTATGCGCTGTCCTGCGCGGAGATGATGACGAAATACACACACGGCCGCTTGCCGGGGAGCAGAAGGTCTACATCATGGTTGCGCGTGATCTTATCCACCAAGCGGCTTTGAAAGACCGCCAGACGGTTGCCAAGCCCAATGACGATGTTGCCCCAGAGATTTTCCTTTGCCTTGAGGAACAGACCGTGCGGATATTTGGCCGGATGCTCCGGCGGGAGAGCAGCTAACCTGCGGTTGATCTCCTCAATGCTCTCTGTCGCGATCATGCGGTACACATCGCCGAGCCCACGCTGCTCAATGGGGAGAAGATTTCCGTTGGCATCGCGCAGATTGACAACATAGTGGATGAGCGCCATCAGGAGGTTCAATTCTGCACGACTCCAGAAGTCGTTGGCTTCCTTCGGGCCTGACGTGTTCTGCACGATCGTGTTGGCCACCGTCTGCACGAGCTGCGGCTGCGTGTCCAGACCATACAGACAATTCCACCCGTCCGAATGCTCCATGTCCAGAAAGTTCACAGCTTTCACATAAAAGCCGTGCTGCCGGAAATACGGAGAAAGACGTTCAAAAAGCTCTCCCTTCGCATCCGTGATGAACGCAGACTCGCCGCGTTTCGCGCAGCCCATGAGAAACGGGATGATGAATCCGCGGGACTTGCCGCTGCCCGGTGCGCCGATGCAGAGCAGATTGTTGTTGTCTCCGGCAACCATCCGATGCGCGGCATAGAGCGCGTAAGCATCCGGATCGTCCGGATGCTTTTTGACTTTTCCGAGGATCATGCCCTCCGTCTTGCCTGCGGGCGAGAGTTCCAGAAACTCGCGCATTTCCTTCTCCGTCAGGAAACCGGACGTACCATGCGTACCGTCCGGGAGAATGTCAAACCCGCGCGGGTCATGCGTGTACTTGTAGCCGGAGAACCAGATGTAGCCTTTTTTCGTGATGAGGCAGATGATCAGCACGATCACCAGCGTTGTTACGATGCCAAAGCCTGTGAATGCCGCGCCCCAATTTTTGAACGGATTCAGTACCCAGATGCTTTGGATTTCTTCGCCCGTTTGATGAAAGGTCGATGCAATTCCGAGCCGCAGAGAATTGAGAAACATCCCATAAAAATACCAGCCGACAATGACGGCTGGTATGCGCATGGGCAGCTTGGCTTTGTTTCGGGCAAGCCAGCTTTTGAATCTTGCGTCCAGTTTGTCCTCCAGCTTTTCAAGGAGCTTTGAGAGGCGGAACATCCAGAACACTTCCTTCCGATGTGTAAAATGGCAGATCAGGCGGCGCGTATGGCGCGATACTTCCGAGCAGCTCCCGCAATGCCGCATCCGTAATCGTAAAGACACGCGCCTTTCCGGTTTCGCGGTAACGGCGGTTCAGAACAGCTTCCACCTGTTCCGGCAGTGCAGCCAGCGCGATTTGGGAGATACCATCCGAACGGGTCGTTTCTACCGCCGCGTCAATGCGCCGCAGATCCATATCCGCCGCCATGACGAATGGCACACCCTGATACAGTGCGTCATACGTTGAGTGATTCGCGGGTGGTGGAACGTAATGTGACTTCAGGATGATCCTCGCCAGAAGTTCACGGTAATTGGGTATGCTCAGAATGCGGAGCTGCAAACAGCCTGTATCATTGCACGGCAGCAGAAACAGCGGCAGCTTCAGGCAATCGTAGACCTCGCGGTAGGTTTGCAGGCGCGTATTTTGAATCTCCTGCCCAGCATCCAGTTCGGCAAGGATCTCCTCATAGCTGGACGCGGCAAAGATCATGGCGCGCTGCTTTGCGGGAATCGATGCCGTATGATTCTGGAACGCGGTCAGCTCATCTGTCAGTGCGACACAGCCGATACCGGGGTTGACCCAGTGAATGGCGTACATGAGGTCGCCGGCATGGAGCAGCGCCGCCACGCGGGTACTGCCCCACGGATTGGAGCCGCGATTACGGGCGATCATGGGAAGAAACATCGCTTGTTCACACAGCGCGGAAACATCTGTCGTAAAAACGGAAACGCCGGCCTGATACGCGGTGGTCATCAGCTTTGCTTGACGAATGCGGCGGACGGTATCAGCGGCTTTGTAAGCCGGGGCGACTGCGGCGGGGAGTTTTGGAAAGGCAGCGTCGAGCAGCCGGTTCCCCGCGGCGGTCAGCGTGTAGGCTTGCGCGGGCTGATAGAGCTTTATCAGGCGGAGGATTTCAAGGTTCTGAACCTCACCCTTGGAAAACACGCCGGTCAGATCTTTCGCCAGCACAAAGCGGCACCAGCGGAGAAAGCGCAGGATATCAAGGTCGCGGGTCGTAAAAATCATGGCAGTTTCCATTTTCCTGCGAGGCACCGAAACTGCGCTTGCGCCGGTTCCGGCGCAACCACAATTTCGGTGCTTCTGCGTGACTTTTGCCTGCTTGACCGATGGGTAGCCGTAGATGCCGGGTTTTTGCCGTCCACCAGACGCTTCAAATTACGAAAACGCATGGAATTACAAGCGGTTTGACCCATCGGTTTTTTCCGAGCTTCAGACAAGGCAAAAAGAAGTCGCGGAGCATAGGGTAACGGATGGCTCCAAAGGCCGGTATGCGATCCCTTTTCGATGAAACCGGAAAAATTCTTCCTCCGATTCCGGCAGCACCAGGCTGATATGGCAGACATTCTCCGCGCTGCGGCTGGACATCATGTGGACGGATAGATGGTACTGGTCGTCATCGTCAATGACCAGACCTTTGAGTGCATTGCTCACGGCTTTCCACCCTTTGTTGTCCTGATCGAATACGTGCCGCCCATCCACGTCACTGTGTTCGTCGATCACCAAAAGCATCTGCTTAAATTGCAGGCGGAAATTCGTGTGCTGCATATAAGCGATCAGAAGCTGCCGCACGGTATCCGTCAGCCAAGTCGCGGGCATATACCGGCAGTGCGGCAGGAGCGTATCGATCTGCATATGCACCCAGCCTGCGCCCGCGATCTCGATGTGTCCGGACGGAAGCTGGAACTCCAGCCCTTCGCGCCGGCCATATCCACCGATACCCGGCATCTGCGTTTCACAGAGGGAGCGCAGATGGAGCGTCGCGGACTCAAAGAAATACGCGGTTTCCTCCAGCGTGAGCTGCAATTTCTCGCGGCTCATTTTACCGCCGTCCGCAAGCGCCGTCAGCGTATTGGCTTTCTGTAAAGCCCGGCTGACGACCGACTGGATCTTCTTCATTTCCTTTGCAAAGCGTTCTTCGTTCATCTGTCTTGTTCCTTTCTCTTTAACAAATCTGTTGGGGATGTTGTAATGGCGTCATATTCTTTCTGCGTCGCGTAAAAAGCGATGGGTACATGGTTATAGCCGATGCACAGAAGCCCTTCGCCGCGGCGGAATCTTGTGATCTGACGAACCTCCTCCTCGGAGAGATTCAGGACATTTTGAATCAGCCGCGCCTCCTGTTCTTCCATCTGCATGACGATCTTGATGCGGCTGGAATCCAGAATCCCTTTGCCGTACTTGCCGTTATCCAGCGAGAACAGATCCTGCATACCCTGCGTGGACGTGATGGCGATACCGCCGAGGCCGCGGATGGTCTTGACCATCTCCTGAATATAGCCTGCCGCCAGCGGATTGGAGTTTGCACCGACCAGCGACCAGAGTTCGTCTGAGATCAGTGCCGAAAGCTGCCCGCCCGCACTTGAAATGAGGTCGTTCGCAATGTCCGTTGCCCAGAAGATACCGGGCAGGAGCAGGTCGTCCGGCATACCCGATGTGTCAATGACGATATATTTGTTGTCGAGGTCGATCTCATTCCGGCTGCCCATCGCGGAGGCCGAGCCGGTCACATACCGCGCCAGCACGACGGCCAGATGCCGCGTATCCGCGCTTTCCTGAAGCACGTCGTACCAGTCTGCAAGCACAGGCATTTCGCAGAAGCTCCCGTCCTCATTCAGCACAGAAGCGTTGTCAAATGTGATACCGTACTGCCGGTAGCACTCGACCAGCGATGTGTCCAGATAGTTTCGGTCCTCATCGCTGAGGTCGCGCTTTTGCAGGCTGTACCAGATGATAAGACGCGAAATTTTATCTGCCAGCACGGAATCATCGCGGGAAGCAAGTCCCTTGAGACCTGCGTAGGTATCCAGTGACTTTCGGCGGATCGCCATGATGTTCGGGCAGTCCGGCGAGGATGGCGACATTCTCAGGTACAGTCCACCAAGCTGCTCACAGCGCGGACGGAACTCATGGCCCTTCTTCGGAATGATGTAAATAATGCGCTTGCCCTGCTGCCGCAGACGCCCGCCGACGCACTGCAATGTAAACGTCTTGCCAGCACCGGACGAGCCGCCGATCCAGATGTTTCCGTTCGTATATTTATAGTCGTCATAGGGGTTCAGAAAGACCGGTGACCGGTTGTACATATTGAGACCGAGAAAGATGCCGTTGCGGTCGGACAGCTCATAGGACGCGAACGGGAACGCTGCCGCAACACCGCTGGTGAGCGCATTGCGCCGGGATTTACGTTCAATATCCGGATCAAGGTAGAGAATTGGGAGCATGGACAAAAATGCCTGCTCCTGCTTGTATTCGCAGCGGCGGGCGATCATGTCCACAGAGACGCACAGCTTTTCAACTGCTGTGACGCGATGCTCCAGCGTCTCCGGGTCACCGGCTGTGATCTCGATGAGCGTGTGCATATAATAAAAATCCTCGCCCTGCCGGTTCATCACGTCTTTGAGATACATACCGGACGCGATGGCGCTGTCCAGCTCCTCAAAGTCCTGCCGGGTGTCCGCAACATCGCGCATCCGGCTGCGGTTCATCATGGTCTGCTGCGAGATTTTCGCCAGAATCTTCTCCTTGGATTGCTTATCAAAGTGGAACGAAATGCTGACGCCTTCGCCAGCCTCGACCAGCGGGGCCAGCCAGCTTGCGCCGACGGTCGTGGAGTAGCCGTAGCCCGTAATGTAAAGATAGGCATGAAAAATGCCGTCCACTACAATGTAGTCCCGGCTTTTGGTGTCCACGCTCGTGGGCGAGAGAATGTCCAGAATTGTTGTAGAGCCTGCTTCTAACTCGCTCAGATCCGGCGTTTCCGCGCCAAACAGCAGACGTTTGAGAAACGGCTGCTTCTTCGGCTGTTCCTCAATAATCTGCTCCTGCTCCGGCGGCAAGTTGGGCGGCAGGGCGGGTTTATTTTTGCGGTTCTTTTTCAAGTGGATCACACTCCTTGAAATTATTTGGGTTTTGGATATAATAGAATCAGAAAGGGGCGTTTATGTGAACACATTATCCTTCAAAAGATTAAGTGAGGCGAACTGAATGCGGCTTGAGTATGGACTTGTTGAAAATGCCCTTGATTCTCTTAGAGAGTCTATGGCTTACTATACTGAAGGTGATGAAACGCACAATGTCAATCAATATAAGTTTAGCATTCTTTTAGCCGCTCATTGCGCAGAATTGCTTCTGAAAGAAATTCTCAGAAGGAACCATCCTGCATTGCTATTTGAGAACATAGATGTTGTTAATTCTTTGGAGGACGACGATAATCAGACGGTCGGATACAGAGTTGCAATACAGCGTGTTAAACGGCTATGTAAAATTGATTTGAGACACTATGAGAACAATCTGGTCGAATTGGGGCGTGTCAGGAATCAGATTCAGCATTACAAATGTGTAATAAATGGCGCGTATCATAAGGAGTTGATGGCGCGCGCATTTTCCTCCATTGAATTTCTGTTTAGAGAAATTCTTGGGCTTCGATTTGAAGCCTATGAGAATATCATTGACAGGGCAGATATTGAATTTCTGCACGAAGATGCTGTTGCGAATGAAACCCGAAAAGCAGACATAGCTAGAGAATTTAAAAGAGACCAAAATAAGTTTGAAATCGAATATATAAACAAAAAGTACATCGCCGTTTGTTGCCCCAACTGTGCGACAGAATCATTGTCTATCAGCGATGGGAAAATCATTTGTAAATTCTGTGGAGCAGACTTTGAGAATTATAGTGCGTTACATGCTGCCGACAGAAATTGTATTACACAAGAAGCCATTCTTCGAGAATTTGGTCGCAGAAAACACCTTCTTCGGTCAAGGGTTTTCGCATGTCCAGAATGTGAAAATAATTCTGTTATCCATCTGCCAGATGGTACATGGATGTGTCTTGTATGCGGTTCTAGAATCGAGGAAACTATGTATTGCGACGAGTGCGGAGACGAAATCCCTAACTCAAATCGGATATATAAGACAGCCATTTCAGACACCGATGCCGACGATTTCAGATTTCTGTGCCCTGATTGTGCAAAGAGATATACAGAAGAGGAACAGCTCATGGGGTATGCCCTTGAATAAGGTATGCAGACAGGACCGACGTGAAATATGCCTGTGGTAATTTTTTTGAGGAACGGATTCATCCGTTCCTCGTTTATTCTCCATACACCCCATGCACCTCCGTGGTCATGTCGAACACGCCCTCCGGGAGCTTGACGCGCAGGCTGGTGCCCTTGTTGATGAGTTCGTACAGGAGCTTTAGTACGAAATCGTCTGTGTAGCGCGGTTCTAAGACTTCCAGCTCGCAGATGTCCAGATAGCGTCGTGCGGTGTCCGCTTCTTCGTTCAGGCGCTGAATGATGCCCTTGACGGTGTTGCGTTTGGCGCGCATCTTGGCTTCGTACTGGAACACGAGAAAGAAGCGATGCCGGATGGACTCGCTGGCGATACCGAGACCGATCTTTTCAATATTGTCCTCGATCTCTGCACGGCAGTTTTCGCTTTCCTCGGTTTTCTGGAACTGCCGCATCTGCTCCACATACTCGCTCGTGTCCGGCGGAAGTGTGCGCACCTCGCAGCTCATACTGTCCGGCGCAATCTTCAGATATGCGGCGTAGGACGTAATGATATTCTGCTGATCGGACGGGGATTTGAGATAGAAATTGACGGGCAGCACCTCAAGAATTTTGATGAACCGGTTGTCCTTCGTGATGACCACGCCACCGATAATATTCTTGACCGGCAGCCATGCCTGGATGCTGTCACGATAGGTTGCGCCGCCGTGACTGGTCGGCGCGGCCGTGCCGAAAATGGCGTCTTTCATGCTCATGCCGAATGCACCTCCCCGCGGTAAAAGATCATGCGCCTGTGCCTATGCCACTGCATCCACGCCTTGAGCCACCGGCTCAGGCTGTCGCCGCCGATGCCGATGAGCGCGAAACCGCCCACGGGAACAAGGATCGCCATTGTGACGATGATCTTCGGCATAAGCGTGAGCGGCAGAAGCGCCAGGCACAAAAACAGAATGGGAATGCACAGCAGCACGGTTTCGACCGCATTGCGGATCTCAAACACGCCGAACAGCTTGCCCGCGTCCGTAAAATTTACGGGGATATGATAGGTTTCATAGCTCATATTCGTATTCTCCCACGCGCTCCATCAGACTGTTTTTGCAAGCAATATATTCTTGATGCAGCGTATCAAGTTTTTCTCCGCGCTGGGCGATGATTGCTTCAAAGCCGCTTTGGATTTTCTGTACAGTCTCCGCCGACGGCTTGTTTTCGCTCAGTTCCAGCTCGCTGATGCGCTGCGCGGATACGCCGCAGGCCCGGCCAAGCTCTACCATGCTGACATGGTGCCGCAGGCGGAGAATGCGGAATTTTCTGACCTTCATAGGCCCCTCCTTTATTCGTCATATTGTATGTACGGGATCTTGCACCAGCCCTGCCAGCCGCGCCCCTCGACCTTTGTGCGCACCACGCCGTACTGGGTTCCCATCGCTTCAATGGCATAGCCGTTCCCGACGTAGACGCCCCAGTGTCCCTGCTTCCAAAGACCAAGACCGACAATATCGGGCATCGTGTCCATGCCGCCGTACTCGGTGCCGTTTTCCTTGGCAGACGCATACATCCGGTCGGCATTGTAGTCCGGCATCCCATTTGTATTGTAGTCAATGGTCAGCGTATCAGGGTTCAGCCAGCCGTAGCCTTTGAGAAGGCCCACGCAGTCCGTTGTGCGTCGACCGAGCCAGTGTTCGCGGATAAATGCCTCCGATGCACCGATGTCCGGATACTGCTCCAGCTTGTATTGGAGCATGGATTCCGTCAGAACGCCGCCAAACGTACCCCAGACATAGCCCCAGCCATGCTCCCACGCCTGTATCGCATAGGCGGCGAGATCATGGTTGTTTTTTGTGCGCGGATTTGTAAAGCCGGAAATATCAATGGTATTGTCGGCGTTTCCGCCGCTCTCCGCGCCACCACCTCCACCGCCGGGTGAGGTTTCCGCCGGGCCGGTGTATCCGGTATCGCCAGCGTAATTTGGCTTGTAGGCTTCAAATTTATCTTTGTATTTGTTGAGCGCGTCGCTCTCATAGATCGTCTCAAACAGTGCGCCTGCCCACGTTTTGGCGTCCTCGTCAAACGCCAGATCATCCATGAGCTTGTCTTTATCGAGCGGCTGGAAGATAATACGGAGGACAGTCTGGTTGCCGGAGGATTCCAGCCGCGTCGTGTGTCTGAGATTGGAGATCAGGAGTGACTGAACTTCCTCCGGCTTCATTTCAGATAAGTCCTGTTTGTGCGCGACGGAGTTGATAGCGATGTACCAGCAGAGATCTTCGTCATCAAACTTGCTGGACACCCGGATCTCATCGATCGTGACGCCCTGATTCTCATACGCGGCAGCTTCGCCGGTGATGATGGCGTCCTGCTGCGTCTTTTCAAAGTCCTCCAAGGACAGATATGCGCCGCCGATGGAAAGCGCCTGCTCCCGCATGGTGATCTGCGAGTCCTTTTCGGACGTTTCGTAGCCGAAAAACATATTTGGCATCGCGGAGATCACGAACATTGGGATCACGATGATGGCAATGAGAACGCCGACGGCAAACTTGATGATTGTTGGCAAGAGCTCCTTCGCAGCGGCGGCAGCCGCGCCGTGAAGCCCTCCTGCGATCGCCGCCCGCACGATGTTGACAGCTGCCTTGACCACGCGCGCCGCATTCGCCATGACCTCCGCAGCGGAGCGGCGGTTCCGGTCATTCATCCGATGTCACCTCCGGCTTGCTCTCCTGCGGGCGCTTCGTCGTCTTCTGCGAGGCTTCATGCAGATCGAGATGTGACGGAATGGATTCCGGGGTTCTGCCGGTCAGCGGAACAAACGGCTTCTTGACCGCCTTTTCCGCAGCAGGCTTCTGTACCGCCGATACTGCTTCCGTGTTGATCCCAACTGCCGTGGGCGCGATTCCTGCGGTACCGGGGCGATGATAAAGCGTCTGCTCCTTCTTCTGCGGCTCCGGCTGTGCGCCGGCCTTGCGTTCCTGCGGTACCGGACGCTTGACGGGCGGTTCTGCCGCCGTGCTTCTCTGCGGCCCGCGCGATTCCTGCGATACCGGAGCCGACGCAGTCATGCTGCCCATAGCAGACGGGGTCGCCGGTTTCCTGCTCTGCCGGTCGGGAGACGCAGCGGAAACAGGAGACGTATGCGCAACAGTTTGCGGTGTCGGCTTTTCTGCACTGCCGCTTTGTGCGGGGATTGGGCGCTGCGAAGCGTGCTGTTCTGCCGGACGCGCTGCATCAGGCCGCGCGGTCGAGCGCGGAGGCGTACCAGTTTCGCGGTTGGAAGACGGCGCTGCCGGAGATACCGGCGTTGTGGGTGCGGGATGCTCCCGATTTGTGGAGCGGCCATCCATACGGACTCCGCTGGACGGCTGCACCGTGCCGCCGGACTGCTGGGCAGAAACATGGTTCTGCTGCGTGATCTGGGTATTCCCATTCGCAGAAACGCGCGTCGTCTGCTGCACGGGATGGGTATAGCGTCCGCCGATGGACGTGCGCTGCGTTCCTGCCGTACCGGGCGCTGGCGTATTCTGCGGGCTGCCCGGTTGATGCGGCCGCGTACCAGTTCCTGCGGTATCGCGGGCGGGTGCGGAATGAAAATCTGGCTGTTTTCCTGCCACACCGTTTTGTGCGGGAATTGGCGGTGTGCTGCTGTGCGGCACAGACGGATTTCCTGCCATGCCGAACCGCGGAGAAACCGGAGCAGACGGATGTTCTGCTGTCGGAGCTTGCACAAAGGTACTGCGCTGCTGCGTCGTTTCTGTATGCGCAGACTGCATCTGACCTTTTCCTGCGCTGCCGACAGGTTGTGCCGGGCTTCGGGGTGTGGCAGACGTAGATGCAGGATTGTTTGGCATTGCATTTGGAGCAAATGCCATTCCGGGTGCTCCGCGTTGTGTATCAGACGGCTGCACAAAGGTGCTGCGCTGCTGCGCGGATTCGGGCTGTATCGTCTGCCCCTGTGCGTTGCTGCTGTGATACGACTTTCCTGCGGGACCGGTCGGCTGAACGGTAGTGTGCGATGGATTTTGGCCTGCCGTTTTTCCCGCTGTGTCGCTCAAAACAGTCCCACCGTGATTCTGCACTGACGCACTGCTGCGTGGATGGGATTCTGACTGGGAATGTACGGCCTGTTCCTGCTGCGTATTCTGCGTGGCCGCGCTGCCCATGACAGGCTGCGAAGCTCCTGCGGGATGATACGGCGCACCGGGCGAGGTTTTTGCTGCCGTGGGCGCTGCATGGTTCTTCGGCGCTGCCATGTGGCCCGGTGCACCTCTGGTGCCGTGCGGCACGGCGGTTTTGCGCGTGGAGTTCGGCTGCTTTCCGGTTCCAGCAGGCGCGGCTTGTGGGAATGCGCCCGCCATCTTTTCGGCGGCGGATTGTACGGTATCCGTCTGTGCAGCAACCGTCTGAGCCGAAATAGATTCTTGATTGAGTGCAGGATTCGCGCTGTTTTGCTGCGCAGACGTGCTATGATGATAGCCGTTTGCGTGCGAGGGCGCATTGACATTGGAAGCGCTGCCAGCACCGCCAGAGCGCGGTCCGGTCGGTGCATTCGGCTTGGAATTTCCGCTGCCGCTGCGCGGCTGATTGCCGTTCCTGCCGAGGGTATGCGCTGCATTCGACACCATTGAGCGAACGACCATCATTGTCATCGCGCCGGGGAAGCCGCGGCCTAATGGATCGCCCGTCATGGCAGGATTCAGGCCGATACGCGCAAGGATGCTGTCCGCTTTTTTCGCCACCTTGACGATGGTAACGACCAGCACCATCCATGGCAGCACGTCAAGGCCGCTCGGATAGTACGACAGCACAGATAAAAGCATCTTGACGAACATCACGTTCGTCGCCATGAGCAAACACATGGAGCCGAACATCCGGCACCAGCCATTAAAAATGTCCGACGTATTCCGGCTTCCGCCCATACCAAAGGCCAGCGGCGAGGTGATTGTCAGCACAGCGAGGATAAAATACCGCTCTGCCATTTCCATAATGAGTTTGAACGTCTGAAACATGACGATGATGCCGCAAATCACGACAAGCAGCCAAGAACCGGTCAGACCGCCGAAGGAGGCTTCATCCGCAAATGTAATATCCACGGCGTCCGGCATTTGCAAAAGCTCAATGACGGTCGAGGTCATGTTCAGCCCCAGCTCGCAGATCTGTGGGCTTGCCACCAGCAGAAACGAAAAGGCAAACGTCCGTGTAAAAAGCAGCTTCGGGTCCTCCGCGTCGAAGCCGAGCCCCGCTGCCATGCCGCGCGTGGCCTGAAAGACGAGGTTTCCGATGAGCAATGCCCAGCCGACGCCCAGCATGATCTGGCGGATGGTATCAATGACGGGCATATGCTCCCGCAGATACGCGAAATCCAGACTCATGAGGTCAAACAGCACGGACGCAAAATACTCCCAGCATTCCAGGATCAGGCCATAGATCCATTCGATAAAGCCCTGAAAGAGCAGCTCCAGCAAGCACCGTCACCTCCGTTCCGCGCCGGATGATTCTGTCCTGACTTTTTAACTCTGGATCGTTGCAAGGCCCTGAAACAGCGGCGCAACGTAGGCGATGAACGCACCGATGCCGTTGATGACCGCCCACGCGATCCAGATGCGGCGCAGCCAGTCCCACGCCTGATCGACCTTGTGCTGATTATTGGAGAGCTTCGCGCCGACGACCGCGACGGCGGACATTAGGCCGGCCAGCACCGTGCTGATGCCTGCGATCTTGTTGTAAACGTCCACAATGATGCGGTTTGCCGCCGTCCACATATCCTCGACGGCAAACGCCTGCACACAAAACAGACTGACGCACAGCAAAAGCAGCAGGCAGAGTGTATAAAAACGATATAGCTTTTTCATTGATTCCTCCAAAAATGGATGTGCCGGAAGCTGAGCAGTTCCCGGCATTGAAATGTTCATATTTGAACGATAGAATAAAAATGTAAAGGAGTGAACGCCATGCTCTACGCATGTAATACCTGTGAGCAAACCTTTTGGGGCTTTGACCGCTTCATGCCGCAGCAGTGCCCGGAATGCGGGTGTATGACGGTGCGCAAAGCAACCGAGGAAGAACAGATCGCCTATGAATTAGAGCAAGCCCTATCCTGGCAGGCTGCGCACAGCAGAATCGAAGCATAAACCTGAGAACGGAAACCCGTTCTCAGGTTTTTTGATCATTCACCGCCCCATTCCAGAACAAAGACAATGGAGAGAACTTCCTGCTCAGTGACTGCTTTGGATACGGCGCTGACAACGGCATCGTAGGAGAGTGGCAACCGGCTGTTCTCCGCAATTTCCCACGGGGAAGTCAGGGAGAATATCTCTGTATCACCAGTTTTGTTGGTCTGCGCATCATTGATCTTGAAACCGAGGAGCTTCGCGTCAACCTTTTCATGCGCCATGTCAGTCGTGTAGGGAACGAGCTGCCAGCCATTCTTCGTGCTGATGCTAACCGAAGATACAACAACTGTGCCGGTAGAAGCATTGATGATCTCCGCGCTGCCCGTGTGTACCTCGCCGCTTTCATCGACAACGAGGGGCAATGTGACCGGCACGGTCACGGAAAACACTTTGGTGATCTCCCAGTGGGCGTAATACGTTTTATCTGCGGTTTCCGTGAAAACGTCATTTCCCGTTACCTGCGTACCGCCGGTTGCTTCGGTGAACCAACCAAGGAACTCCGCATTTTTGCGTTCCGGGTCCTTGGGCAGCAGCAGCTTTTCACCGTAAGTCTGCTCGGTCGTTTCACTCTGACCGGTGCCAAGATCCCATGTCACGACGTATTTGTTTGCTTCAAACTGCGCATAAAACGTTGTGCTGGCCGTGATCGAAGTGACGGTGTTGTAGAGCTTACCGCCTGTTTTGGCCGTGTACCAGCCCTTAAAGCTGTTCCCCTTTTTGACAGGGAGCGATGCGGGGATCGTCGGCTTGCTGTTCGGCTGGACAGTTTCATTGTACGTTGCTTTACCGTCGATCAAACCGCCGTTGCTGCCCGCGTCCCAAGTGACGGTCAGGCTGACCGTCGCGCCGCAGTCATCACATTTGCCGTCGCCGTTGGAATCCATATGGTCGGCGTATTCTTCACTGGAAGCCTTACAAACCGAGCAGGTTTTTGTGCGCTTATGCTGCGTATCGTCCGCTCTGATCCACGAACCATAAGAATAGCTGTGGTCGGCATAGTCATAAGTGGACGCACCGCAGCCGGAGCAAGTCTTGCTTCTGCGGTGCTGGGTGTCGCTGTATTTGCTCCACGAACCGGTAGAATAGCTATGATTACCGTAATCCGTAGTGCTATATCCACAGGTACGGCAGGATGCCGTTCGGCTATGCTGGCTGTCCGAATAATTACTCCAGGAACCATAGCTCATGCTGTGGCTGGCGTATTCGTAATCCGAATCGCCGCAGTTCCGGCAATAGGCTTCGCGCCGGTGCTGCGATGTAGAATACTGATCCCAGCTTCCATAGGAATAGCTGTGACCGGTTGCGTAGATGGTTTCGCGCTTGCTCTGACCGCAATCGCAGCTATATTCCC
>ERZ827496.1242-NODE-1242-length-31060-cov-5.452314_pt1 | contig 31060 bp, 46 predicted proteins | sample MGYA00519769_ERZ827496 | MGnify/ENA primary metagenome ERZ827496 (study PRJEB31778, sample SAMEA3449327) | human gut metagenome | biome: human gut; feature: human-associated habitat; material: faeces | place: United Kingdom | collected 2010/2012 ...
AATCTTCATGATTTGAAATAAATCCGTTCTCCAGCAAACGATAACTGTAACCTTTTGCAGCTGCACGATTGACGTTGGCAAGATGCGCTCTGCCTACTACCTTATTTGCTCTTCCAGGGAAGAATGTTCCGATGAAGTTGGCGAGTGCCGTATCGTACTGATCAGGATTGTATCCTTCTTTAATGATTACGTGCCCACCTTTTGCCATCGATACTCCGCTGTCCATATGCAGTTCCAGAATCTGATAGCTTTTTGGAATATTGAGTGAGTTAATACCTTTATCGGCGTACCAGTTCCGGCTTGTATCTCCAAGAGTAACATTACTTCCTCCGTATGCTACGATTCGTCTTGCAAGTGCACGGACTCTCTCTGCTTCGGTGTAACCGTATCCAACTGCTCCACTGTCACCGGCTCCATGTCCGGCTATAATAAATAAATGTGCCATAATTACTCCTTTCTGTGCGACGTCGCACAAATCTCTAATTTGCAAATACCCAATCTTCCGCAAGCATATCTGTCTGAGACGGTGTCCACGGCACTTTATTTTTAGGCGCATAAGGATTTTCTGTCTGTAATCCAGTAGTGTTGATATATATGAACGAATGCGTCATATAATTGAATGCTTCAATAGTTGTTCTTGCTGTAACTCTGTCGTATTCTTTCACTTCTTCACTTAGTTCAGAATACGGAATCATATCCGGGTGATCTGTAACTCCCTGTTTTTTCTTTTCTTCCCACCATGCGTTATGCACTGCTTCTGCAATAGTTTCAAGATTGACTTCTGGCGAATACATTTCCAGATAGATTCCTTTACCATTCCAACCTTTACGAGCAACCTTGAAACCTCTCTTCAGATATTTGATTGCCTCTCCGAACGAGAATGTATTCTCGCCTCCGAGTTCTGGACAATTCTTTTCGTCGGCAACAATCCAATCGTCACTCGCAATATTCTTAAACGTATACTCCGGTACCTGTGTCTCTCGGATATCCATTTCTATACCATCTTTTGTATGCATGATAATTGTTTTCTTTTCTTTGGACCAATACCAATATCCGCCCCAGCTTGGCAGTTTTACTTTCAATCCACTTTCCATTAATTTAAAGGCTTCGCTAAAATACATAGGCTTTTTTCCTCCTTTTAAAAAGAGGACGAGTGATCGTCCTCCGAATTCTTATCTTCCTTCTTATCTATATTAATCTGTTCTTCCACCTGCGATCTAATATGTTTAACCAGTGGTTGCAGGAAAGCCGGAATATTTACTCCCATGTCCTGTATATTTTCCAAAATTGAAATAATTTCATTACAGATTAGCCACATCGCCACCACGCATGCGATCAGGAATGTAACCGGCACCGGCTTTCCGATCGTTGTGGCTGCATATAGCAACAGTTCGTCAATTATTGCACCTACTACCACTAAAAGCCACATAGAAACTTTTTTAAAAATACCTCTTATGCTCTTATAGGAATTAATATCCTGCGACCTGTATTTGCTCGCCATCAAACCCGTAGCGTAGTCTATCAGGTTACATGTGACCAATAATATTACCGGCACCGCCAGAACACCCAGGAGAGCCGATATAAAGGCGAATACCGCCGTGAAAATTGCTTTGATATAATTTGCCTGTTCCATTTTCATATACCTCACTTCTTTCTTCTTATTATAAAATTGCATAAAAATAAGACCTTACGGTCTTGCTCTGATTTCCATACATTCTACACCTCTTCCCATCCATACACACCCGGCTCCCAGACGTTGTTATCCGTGGTGCTCTGCCATGTCTTGCCGTTGTGCGTAACCTTGTCGCCCTTGGCATATGGATTCGTGCTGCCTGGTTGTTCCCACTCCGGTATAACATTACTGTCTGGGATAAGTACCTTGGCGAATAAAGATGGTGCATCCGGTGGTATCCAATCTGCCTGACTGGTGTGAGCGGTCAACACCTTGTAAATGGTGCCATTGTACTCCAATCTCTTACCAACTGCATAAGTTTTCCCGGCTTCCCACTTCTCTACAAAGTCTGGATACTTCAATATCTGTTCATCGGTCATGTTGGCTGTCTGGTTTTCCAACAGCTTCCGCAACTGCTCTGCTTGTTCTCTTGTCACTGTACCACCCCCATTATGATATTCAAGGCATCCTCTGCGCTAAGCTCCGGCTCTGGATAAACTGGGTCATCCACAAGTGTCCACACCTGCCTAATCGCATTCTCTCCCTCTTTCCAACTGGATTCCCAGTGCTTGCCCTCTGTTACCTCAATAGGCATATCTGTGTACACCACAGGCTTGTATCCTATCTGTTCCAGTTCTTCTGGATACGGATTGTTGATTGTTTTGCCATCAAAAGTTATCGTCTTTGGTGCACTACTCAAGAATCCGTTTTGTAATTTTGCATACATTTTTGTATCAACTCCTATCTACCATAAATTGCAAATCTACTTCCGATTCCAAATTTATAAGTTCCTGATTCATTAGCATTTGTAATGCGAATTTTATCAATCTCTCCTTCGTATTTAACAATAGAATTTTGCATCGATGTTAAATTATCTGCCGCCCATTTATTATTAAATACATCATTTGCATTCCAAGATGTAGCAGTATCAACATATATAAAATCAGAAAACCTTTTTACTAAAGCTATGGATAATCGCGGATTTCCATTCGGATATAGTAGATTGCTTCCCAATACCACTTGACATTTATTTCCATCGGAACTCATTAAGGATAATTGACCATTTCTTGCCGATGGATTTGTAGTTGTCGCTGCAACTCTAGCAATAACCATAAGTTCATTAAAGCCTTTAACATTAATATCAGAAGTCGATGTTATTTCTTCTGCTGTTTCCTTAGTATCATATATCAATTGCCACTCTTTCATCTCTTCTACCTCCTGTGCCTTTGCCATCATCATTCGCCGTCTTAACATATCTTCACGGCATTCTTGACACAGGATTTAGAATCAACTAAGCCACGTCTGTCTGTCTGTCTGTTAGGATTTTACTATTTACCATTTTTATTTCAACCTCCTATTTCCCAAATATTTTTGCTATTATCTCTCCTGTATAATTCGCTGGAAATTCTAAAGTAAATTTTCCTGTACCTGTTTCATTTCCAACACTTCCATTTCTCCGTACATTAACAGAATTGTATTGCAAACTAACCGAGGTTGTTAAATATTCGAGTAAATTTATTGGCTTTGTCCAAACATGAGCTGATAAATTATTCTGTCCTTGTGAGTAATCAGCATTCAAAATAAAATATCCAATATTTGCTCCATTCAATTTTATAGCACAATTGCCTTTACATTGTTCTGAACCAGTATGTTTTTTTACTTCCATATATATCCAATATTCCTCATGTTTTTCAGCATTGGCAAGACTAAATTCTACAATCTTTTGGTCTGTTACCTCTTTGCTTTCATTCAGCAATTCAACCCATTCTTTTCCCATTTCTGCCACCTCACTTCCTAATGTTCTCCGTCTTAACATATCAGCTCACACTCCAATTCTGGCTAGTCAACAAGCCTTCTAAAATTGATACCTCATATACCTTGTTCGCATCTACCGTAAAGCTACCGATATTGACTCCGGTCGGATGTACTACTCTTGTTGCCGTTGCACCAGAACGGAATATGAAATGCACCTCTCCTGTGCCCTCTCCGATGGTGTATGCTAATGATGTCATTTCCGGAAAGATATAGAGCTTATTAGGTTCGAGCGTTACTGTGGTATCTGTAGAAAGTTTTTCTACTCTTTCGATGCCACTTGTTTCTATGGTGATGGCAATGGCTTCTGAACCATCGTAAGTGTACTCTTTACCGCCATATGTGATTGTTAAGGATTGTGGGTTTGGAAGATTGGTTGGTACTGTGGGAATTGTTGGTTTTCCTTGTAAATCTTCATAGTTGCCGGAAAAATCACTCTTGTCATTCCAACTCTGTTTCTCTTCATCTGTGACTGTTCTGTGTTCTGCATCATCCTGTAAATCGGACAAATTTTTCGGCACATTTATTGGATTCTCCTTCATATACGCAGATACTGCACTAGCAATATCTTCTGGTGATATTTGCGTCAGCTTTTCAATCTTCGTGAGTATCTGCTCGATGATATCTGGATTTTCAGCAACAACAGCTTCGGTTGTTTCAAGTCCCTCTAATACTGGGAGACTTGCCAATGATGTATTAAATTCTTTCAACACATTGCCAGAAGCGTCCTTTTTCTTAAGACAGACAATGAATTTTGTGTTTCCCTTATACATACATGCCACACGTCCAACTGTCCATGTAAATGTGATATTATCACCGGATACCTCATTATCATCTACGGCGTACACATCACCAACGTTGTTTGCATTCATGTAGTTGATGCGAATAGCGAACTCCGACAGGTCAAGTCCTTTATAGGTTTTCGGCATCTGAAAATGTAATGCACTCACGTTCTCATCTGACTCAACACCAAGCAGAGTGATACTTGCCGGTATGGTGATTTTTCTTAGGTCGTTATCGATAACAATGACCTCATTATCTTCTGCGTTCGATTGTACGGATGCTTCTAAAGCTTCTTCTAACGTCATGACTGTCTCACCTCCACTTCATTTGTCGTAATCCTGTATCCGTCTTTCACGCCGACCAGGTATACCTTCCAACATTTATATTCCGTGATTTCATCTGGCACGGCACATTTTCCATTCACAATCGGGACAGGATATTCTTTGTCGTACCGCAAAAAGACGGCTGCTTTCTTGCAACCGTCCCATTCTCCGTCGAAGTTATATGCTGTGTACAGATACCCCTTTGTTCCGGCCACAATACCAGAGAAATCTCCGTCTTTGCTAAGGTTCTGGCCGGTCACCTTAAACTGTAATATTCTCATCTATGCCCCCTTTGGAAATGCACACCAATTAATAAACATTGATACGCTTGAACTATACCCATTAACAGTTCGTATTGTCATTCCAGTCGTAGATACATCTTTAACCTGCACTGCAAAAGTTTTGGTGTTTTGTGAGCCACCAGATAACGTTAATAGTACGAACGGTGCTTTCGAGAAAGTTTTTCCAAATTTCACAGAAGTATCTTTGTAAGAATTTGCCCCGGTTTCGATTATTGGTGTGGTTCCATAGACCGGTAATTTAGCAGCCAATTCCTTATTTTTCTTTGTGATCTGCGAAATGTTCCCAATCACGTCAAACATTGCTGTTACACTAACTATATTAAGTCCCTTAAGTTCAACTCTGTATAATGGAAAATCCGCTTGCATCGCTCCTGTTAATATATCTCCGTCAATTGTTGCAGGTGCTGCAGCTGTCCCGGTAGAATCTTCTCCCTGAATCACTGCCAGATCAACCGTTTCTTTTCCGGTGCTGTCTTTTGTGTAACGGAACACGATCAGATCAATTCTGTTCGTGCCGGAATGTCCGTTGTTAATTGTCACCAGTGCACTGTCATTTGCCGGAATTCTTACATGTCGTCCGTACATAACCGCATCACCATCACTGATTTTCACAATATTGTTCGACTGTACTTCTGCTTTGAATTGGCTGCCATTTTCCAATACATATTTTGCATTTCCGAAAATACCAGCAAATAACGCCCCGTCAGATTCTGCACTGACTGCGCGTCCCGTATCTCCAGTATCAAGATAATTTGCCATTATTCTTCACCAACCTTATATGTTATCGTTTCAATACCATTTTTTATTTTTACAATTTCTTTTGTTATCGGTTCCTTCAATACTATCCCAGTCGCCCGGTTCCTGCCGCCAACAATATCACCGATATCTACATCAAGTTTCTGAAAAGATGCCGATACAGAATCTGAACTTTTTAATTCCTTAAGTTTTTCGATTCCTTTCTCTTTCAACTCAGAACTGGATCCGGAGTTTCCATAATCATATATTTCAGCTATTTCATATTCCCCGAAATATGCCTGCTTTCCTGTTATCTCACCATTCTTACCTACATACAGATCAATCACCGTTCTGGCTGCCAACTCGCCAGCTCCGAGACAGATCAGGTGGTTTGTCCCGCCTTTTTTCTTTTCGATTATGATTTTCATTCCGTAATCATCAGAATACTCATATTTCTCTGACAAATCGCTGATTGGGATAGCTGATATATTCACACAAGATTCCTTATCATCATAGGTGATTTTCAGTTTTGCCCCGGCAGAGGACAGCATCTTCACAATACCGGAATAAAAATCAATGTATCTCGGAAACTGATAGCTACTTATCTGTATCCCGGAAGAGTCCGGAACCACAAACAGATCTACCAGATCACAGCGTTTTATCAGCAACGCAAGAATGTCATTTGCATCCCCAGATACCGTCAGATAATCTTTTCCGGTGTCTGGTCCGATTACCTTCTTTTCCATAATACCACGCCAAGATCGCCCAGAATAATATACCTTAGATTTATCAGTATCAACTTTTACATCATCTACAATACCGCCGTATTCTTCATTTTCAACATACCAGATACATCCGGCACTCATGCAGTGATTTCTCACGTTCATCTGGAGCTCGAAGTCATTGTCACCGCCAAGTTCCAGATCAATCGAATACTTTTCAAGGCTCCCTTGTGGAAGCCTGTTTATGTCTGTATACATTACTTCCACAACGGTTCACTCCTTTTATCAATCAAAATTAAGTCGAACGAGAAACTACCATCCCACGCAATAATCTGTGTGCCGGATACAATTTCCTCAAAGATATAATATTCTTTTGCGGCAGACCAAAGAACATTTTCCGTATACCCGTCAGTGTGTATCAGGCTTACTGTCCTTTTTCTGGAATCAATTTCTAGTCGTTCACCAGCATTCAAGGAAACATTCACTTGATAGGTATTATCGCCAATCTTCACAAGTGGTTTTGACACGGGACCGTATATTCGCAGCACAAAATCAGATTCCGTAATACTTACATTATTGATTGCAGAGGATGACACCTGATTCAGATAATAATACCCATATTTATAGGGATACTTTTTTAAATCATCCATCTCAACAGTTTTACCTTCTGTTTTAAGAAAATTAAATTCTTTTTCCTGTACCCAGTCCGGCTGATCAGTTGCAATAGTGACTTCGATTTCAATATATCGCTTTGCAATATACCAGTTAGCTTTTTTTGATGCTGTAATATAGCAATTCAGATAGTATCCATCCTGATACAACCTTCCTGCCTGGTTTGCAAGGATATCCGCTTCGAAAATCCGGAAGACTGCATTTCTTTTTGCGATCCCTTCTTCTTCTGTAGCTGCTGATATGATTATTTTCATCTTCTTCTCTTTAACGCCCTTACGGAAGTTGGTTATCTCATCATAATCCGTATCATATTCCCATTCATAATTTCTAAGCTCAGAATCTGTTATATAAATGCCACCCGAACCAAAGTCAATACTCTGATTCAGGTGATTCACATACTTTGCTGTATCAAGCATATTTTTTCACCAACCTTGCAATTTCTCTGTTATCAAATTCAAGTTCTACTCCATTTGTCAGAACGTCGATCATAAGTTTGTACAGTCCGCCGTTACGCATCCAATTATAGATGGCTTCCAGTAATGCCTGAATTGCTCCATCATCCCTGTTTCCGCTGTTATTTACAGCATCCTGTATCATGTTCATCAGACTCTGCGTTCCAACTACTGTCTCGCTTCCAGCTTCTCCGCCAGCCATAAGCTTATTTGATACCGCATCATAGCCAAATACTGTAGGCCTATTCATAATCATTCCGGCATCCATAGCCTTAGCATACCAGTCAATAGAGAAATGCGGCACAGATGGTGGATCAAGACTAAATTTCCCTTCGATTTTCGGATGTGGCAATTTTAGCTTTGGGAGTGACCAGCTAAAGTTCATGGCGCTCTTGATGTGATTGATTGCACTGCTCACAACGCTCTTTATCCCATTCCATACACTACTAAACTTGCTCTTGATACCACTGAGCACGCTAGATACAACCGAACCTGCAACATGAAGCCCGGATGATATAACAGACTTGATTCCGTTAATCGCACTTGATACAACGCTCTTTATCCCATTCCATACACTCGTCATTGTGCTTTTTATAGAATTCATTATGCTTTTAACAGTACTTAAAATCGCATTTAAAACTGAAGATACAACACCTCGCATTGCACTTAATACACTTGATACAACACTCTGGATCGTACTTAATACACTCGATACAACAGATGTTATTCCGTTCCATACCGTAGAAAATATGCTTGCAATTACTGATAATATCGCACTGATTGTTCCGCTGACGGCAGACCATACCGTTGTAATAATCGAAACCATTCTATTAATTGAATTTGCTACTTCTGTCTCTATGGCCTGCCATATTGTAACAAATACATTTTTTAAGGTCTCTAAAATCGGTGAGATAAATCCAACGATTGCATTCCATATATCGCTTATAGTATTAGAAATTGATTCAAGTGCTGTTGAAACAGCATTTTTTATGAATTCCCATGCTGCCGTAATATACTCTTTGCAGTTCTCCCATATGAACATCCACGGGATAGTAATGATTTGGATTGCAGCTGAAATGATTTCACCAACAAACATGATGCCAACTTGCACCACATTCTTTATTGTTTCCCATACCGCCGAAACCGTATTTACAATTCCATCCCAGACATTCTGGATTGTCGATGTGATGCTTTCCCAGGCACTCGCCAGGAAGTCGCTAATCCCGTTCACTACGGTTTCAAATACATTCTTTATGCCTTCCCAAACAGAAGTAAAGAAATCAGTTATGCCGTTCCATACCGATTCAACTGTCGCTGTAATATCCGCCCAAGCAGTATTAAAATCTGTTCCGAACCATCCGAGAAATGTATCTAGCACTCCCTTTAATGATTCTAATACATCTGTAAGTACCGCCTTTATGCCTTCCCATATTCCACCGAATACTTCCTGTATTCCAGTCCAGCACTGTTCCCAGTTTCCAGTAAATAGCCCTATGAATGTATCTAATATACCTATCAGAACATCACATACTGTTGTAATAGTATCAGCCAATGCAGCAAAAGCACCTTCAAATACCGGTGCTAAGATTTCACAGAACCCATCCCATATAGCTTTCAGGGCACTTACTATATCTGCAAAAGAAATATTCAGACCTGCAAATCTTTCTTTTACATTGTCAACGAATGATGAAATCTTGTCTCGTATCTGATCCCAGATTGCAATCATGTTATTCCTGAAGTTTTCATTCGTATTCCACAAATGTGTAAATGCAGCAACCAGAACCGCTATCACGGCAACGATCGCCACCACAGGGGCGTTTATGCCTGCGATTGCTGTCTGAAGCTTGCCGAATCCTTTCATTAGGTTTCCTACGGCTATAGGTCCATCTGCAAACACCTTGATTAATTTCCCCATTATAGCAAGAACGGGACTAATCGAAGCAACAACTGCAAGCATAACCAGAACCATTTTTTTCTGACTATCCGGCATCTTATTAAATTTTTCTGTAAGTTCTTCTACTTTTTTAGTGAACTGCTCAACATAAGGTGCTACAGTAGTAAGCAATACGGAACCCAATTCAATACCACTATTTTTAATTCGATTGAGAGCCTTCGCCATTTTTGCTGACGGCGTATTCATCTTTTCAAGACCTTGTCCAACCAGATCAGCTACATTAGCCATTGATCCCATTGTTTCATTGAAATCACCGGCCGAATCATTTAAGAGTGCCATAGCAGCCTTTCCGGCTTCCTGACTGCTCCATAATTCATTGAATGCTGTTCCTGTCTCTTTTGAGTAGTCTTTTAAGATTTTCAGTGCATCGCCAGTTGTCTTTCCGTCCTTCATCAGATCCTGGAATGATTTTCCGGTCTTTTCTTTCAGGACCTTTCCTACATCCGTACCAGAATCACCAAGTTCATTCAACATACTGTTCATGTATGTAGTAGATTCCGCCGTGGCAATACCCTGTTTAGTCATAAGGGTATACATCGTGCACAGCTGATCCAGATTAACATTCATACCGGCAGCCGTCGGGATAACTTTACCCATACTGGACGCCAATTCATTTACAGATGTTTTACCAAGATTCTGTGTATTTACGAGCTTGTTTGCTATGCTGTCCGCCTGATCAGCTTCTAAACCATAAGCATTTACAGCTGTAGACAACAGATCCACAGATGTTGCAGTGTCCGTAAATCCGACTTTTGCCATGTTAGCAGATGTACGGATAAAACCTCCCAGCTTTTCAACTGGTACAGATGCTGACAACGCCTGATAGCCGGCTTCCGTAAGTTCTACTGCGCTTTTTCCTGTTTCATTCGATAGATTCAGGAATTCTTTGGATAATTTCTGAACGGATACCTGTGACGTATCAAATAAGGTTGACATCTTTGCCATACCATTCTGAAAATCAGATGCGCCCTTTGTTACCGCAGTCAATGTTCCGGCTGCAGCGGCGGACAGCGGAGCGAATTTCTTTCCGACTTTACCTACTGCATCACCGGCTTTTTCTATTTTCTTCCCGATTCCCGTGACCTTTGTTCCGGCCTTTTCTATCTTCTTACCGAATTCAGCCCATTTATTGCCACTCTTTTCGGATTCTTGGCCACCTTTTCCGGCATCTTCACCGGCTTTTTTTGCTTTTTTTCCAGCTTCTTCCGCTGTCTTTCCAGCTTTCGTGGCACTATTTCCCGCTTTTTCGGAAGACTGTTTCACTTTATCGCAGCCTTCCGACACTGCCTTTTCGGTATCAGCGACTTGTTTATGTACATCATTTAACGATTTTTCTGCATTTGCAGTATCAATCGCAATCGTACCGACAAGCTTAAATAAATCCATCTATACCTCCTATTCTGAAGGCTGGAAAGATTGTAATATGGACATACTATCAGCAATAACATTTTCCTGTTCAGTTTCACTCATGTGAGATGTTTCAATCCGCTGAACTTCTTCGTTTACGCCTTCTTCATACTCTTCAAAAGTCTTGTCCCATACTTTATGCAGGTACACTTCCCAACGCAGTTCTTTGTTGTATGCCTCTGAAAAATCTCCTACAAATTGTAAGAAACTGCATGATTGAATATACCAACTTACCAATCGCAGCGGATCATGATAGCGCTTAAACAGCTGATCCAGAAATTGAAACTGCCCTATTTGAGCAATCCTGATACAACCTGAAAAAAATCGGAGAACTCTTCTTTTTTGAAAACATCTACAATCATCTGTGTAAATGTTCCCAGTGGCAGAGCAGCGATCTCTTTTTCAGTCATTCCAGACAGACCGGCAAGAAACTGATACAGTTCTATCTTAATTTTTCCAAAATTCTTCAAGAGCAGCCCAACCAGTTTCATAATTACTTTGATACCAATCTGCTTTGTAAGTACATCAGCCATCGTATTATCTGAGCTTTCTTTTCCATCTGCTTCATCTGAGCTTTCTTTTCCATCTGCTTCATCTAAAGTTGAATCTACACTGTTCATGATGTCTGCCATTTCTTTTGCATCGAAGCAGTCTGCCATATTTTCAATACCGATTTTTGAAATAATATTGACCATCGGGAAAATATCATCAGCACATAATTTTCTTAATTCATAATTTCTTTCTACCATTACAATCCTTCCTTTCGTTACTTTTTACCTTCTGTTATTCTTCGTTTTCTTCTGGTCCATCAACAACAGCTTTGCCAGATACATCTTCCGACTGACTAGCTGCCGGATCTGGGTAATAGATGTGGTACGGAAGTACCTTTAACGCTTCATCTTTGTTAACATCACCCACGCATTCAACCGTCACTGTTGGTGAAGACTGAGATTTATTTTTTGCATCCAGTTCAAAACCAGATGTACACAGGGCATCATCAAAAATAACAATAATTGGTTTTTTTGATACGGTTCGTCCAACAAACGCAAAGTTTTCAAAATAGTCACCTGCTTCGATATCCGGTTTACTTTCAATAACTTTATATCCGGTTGCTGTCGAATTTCCTTCCTGGGCGATCAAGCCCTTCTTGATAATTTCCGGGCTGATCTCCGCAAAGTTGATTTCCATTGTTGCCGTTTCCCCAACCTTCATCATCAAGCCTTTTGCTTTAATCAACTTCCCATCCACTTCAATATCCTGTACTTCAGGTTTCATAGACACTTTCGATCCACCATTAGTTGCTCCTATGATTGATTCTGCAAAATTCCATTTGTCACCAGAAAACGTTAATCCCTGATGGATTGTTCCAGCACCAAACAGAATAGAATCTGGTGTATCTTTGGTGATTCCATGTTCTTTCCAATTTGTCCATTCATTTGCCATTATTCGTTCACCTTCCAACTTTTGATCTTTAAATTAACCTGTATCCTATTTATATCGTTTCCATCTGTCGGGATCATTGTTGAAGTGTCGTAATACGCAATAATATGTGTTCCAGAATCAAGAACAGCGTGATAACCTGAAAGTGTAGGAAATGCCTTTTGAAGCACTTCCTTTCCATTCTCAAGGTCCATCACGCTGCCTTTTGTTGTTCCTGTTATCATCATTACATCTTCACCCGATCCATCCTCAGATGTATCTGAAGTTTCCGAATATTCCCCTATCCAGTAGGGATATTCTGCTTTTGTCCTCCATTCATAGAACTGATATGGAAGCAATTCTTTTAATTTAAGATTCATGTGCTTTAATATTTCTTTCGTCATACTCAATCACCTAAATCCCTAAAATCCATCTGCGCCTTATTTTTTACCGCTCCCTTAAGTGAATTGAACGCATTAAACAATGCTCTTGTTCCACGCTTACCATTGGTCTTGTAGAAATCCACACCGTTTTTTCCGTGCACGATTACTACTTTTCCGTTATAGGTCGGCTTCTTCTCTCCTGTATAAGAAGCAACCGGCACATACCAGGCTCCTGAACGTCCATCGCCATTCAATGCATATTCTCCTGTTCCGAACTCTTCCCAGATTGCATTCTCTTTTGGTGATCCTATACTGCAGATCATTGTTTCTTCATCCACTTCATGTCGGAAACTTCCGGCAGTACTTCCTCCACCTCTTTGACGTCTGGAATTTGATTTCGCCCGCGCCTCAATCTCTCCACCAGCTTCTTCCAGCCATGCAATAGCCTTTAATTGCATTTCTTCAATAATCTGTTCTGTATTGTCTTCAAACTCAATCTGCGCCACTCCCAACACCTCCTACAGCTTTCAGGTAGATTTCCAGATGTTCATGCATTCCCATCGGATCATCAATCCACTGTACATCATAGATTTTTCCATCTATCAGCATTCTACACACCTCAGGATCCTGATTGGCAAGCGCCCGATAATAATCAGTAATATAGTAATGACTGGACTCTGATATCTTGGCATTATAGTTCTGGACGGGTGAGTTTCCAGATACTAAATCAAGCCATCCCGGATAGGAGCCTGCTTCTTCCCAGCTAATTACCGGATTGCCAATCTCATCAACACCATTTTCACTCTGCACCTGTAAGATTGCTGTTGTGTTTCCACCAATATCAGACACAATCAACACCTTGCCTTTCTATACGGTTTCAGACAGCCTAACAGACTTACTGGGTAGCCATTCATCTGATTGGATGCGTCCTGATCAAAGTATGTAACCGAATGGCGAGACAATGTTTCTGCCTTTATTCCGACTTTTCCACGGTTCTTTACTTCCCATTCGCAAAGATTAATACAGCACTCAATCACATCATCTGGATACTCTACTTTTGTGATCAGTATATGACCTTCATCGATTAACTCTTTATCCAGTACAATCGTGTTCTCTTCTATTCCTTTTACTGTATATAATCCGTCATTGAACATACTTTCCGTTATTTGCACTGTATCTCCAATCGACAATCCATAAAGTTTATTTATTACATTTAGTTTCGACGATGATACAACACCTGCTGATCGAATCTTTCTATTCTGGAAGTTGTTGTTCGTATAAGAGCGGATGGTTTGCTCGATTGCTTTTAGCTTCTGTTCAATCCGCTCTATTGGCCAGTCCTTAAAGTCGATTAACCATTTTGCCCTTTCTACCGACAGGATCATAACTGCACCGCCTTTCTGTTACTCTCCCGGTGTCTCAGATGTCTCATTCGTAACATCTTTAAGTTCAGTGACAGTATATCCTTCGTGTTCTCTGAACCATGCTGCAACCCGGCCACTTGTGATCAGTGCTTCTCCATGTGCAAACTGCGCTCCGCCGGCACCTTCTCCACAGTATCCCGGTTTTTTATCTACCGTAACCTTATATGTCTTTGGTTCTTCTTTCTTTTTCGGCATACTTATTTTCTCCTTTCCGTTACGCAATCTTGATATTTCTAAGAACACCTGCGTGCTTTGTGTTCTTCAGAACTGTAGCTGCTACCATTTCTACCTCACCATCTTTTACAGCACCCGGCTGGTTGAAATCTGGTAAATACTGATCAATAATAGAATTTCCAGTAAGTGTAGCTCCGTGGAATCCGTTGTTAACATCAAACTTAACAGCATAGATATCTGTAAGACCGGTAGTAGCTGAACCGCCATTTACCGTTCTTGAAATATTATCTTTCACACATGCATTTGCAGTAACTGTACTTCCTGACACAGTATAATGGTTTTTAAGGTCCATAAATCTAACACCATCCATAGAAGTCACTTTTTTACCAAATGCTTCCTCTGTTTCAGTTTTGTATCCAAGAATGCGAGCCATAGTCTGTACTTTAGAAATCATACTGGTATTCATAAGCAGTGCATCAGCACCTGTTTCACGAATAAGAACCTGTAATGCTTCATACAGCTGATCCGCGCTTGTTTTCATCTTTTCGATGTTTGATACATCAATAATCTCTTTGCTGTTAAACTCAGACGTAGTGCCAACAAGCATTTTGTCAAGTCCGTCAAACGAATCTTCCTGTGTTGTGGAATCTCCATTAATCAGCGTGTAATGGAACAGTGAAACTGCCGCAGCAATCTTTTCTTCCATCTGGAATGCCATATTATTGAATTTGTTTTCTGCCTTTTTCAGAACACGGTCCATTCTGAACTTTCCACCAAAGATTTTCAGATCAGCAGATTTCTTTACAAGCTTTGCTTCACTGTCTGTATATTCTTCGTTCAGCTTTCTGAATGCTGCTGTTGACGGAATCTGCTTCTGCAAATAACTGTATGTAAGTGTAGATCCGCCCTGCGGGCTTACCGTGTCGTCAAATGTAATCATCTGTAAAATTTCTGACTCTCTTAAGAAGGTATCTACTACCTGCTCGGCAACCTTGTCAGATGCACCTTCTCTCATATCCTGTAACGTAAGTGCCATTAACTTTCACCATTTTAACCTTTCTATTTTTCGTTATCTTCATACTGCATACGAAGTGCATCAGCCAGATTCTTTGGCTGTACATCATTATTGTGATCACCCTCTGGAAGCGGTTTCGGATCAATCTCTCTTGGTCCCGGATTATTTTCCGAATCAAAATGAGTTGGGAACTGAGTCTTTAAGTTCGAAATCTTCTCATCAATCCCCTTAATGTTTCCATCTTCATCAAGCTCCAGCGCACCGCCTTCTTTAAGTTTAAATGCCATGTAACCGACATCATCCGTCTTTGCATTCATGAGAGCAACCTTGATAGCAGATTCAAGTCTTGTCTCATCAAGTTCTTTCTGTAAATTTGCCACCTGTGTTTCGTATGCTGTAATCTTCCCCTGGAGTGCTTCATCGTTTTTTGCATCTTTCTTCAACTGTTCAATCAGCTTCGTTGATTCTCCATGCTGTGTGTTCAGGGTGTCATAGTCCGTCTTCAGTTTTCCGTATCGGATATCCAAATTCTCCTCACTGGCAGTATAAATCTTATTCTCTTTCATACTTGCTGTAATCGCCTTAATCTGTTCATCCGATAAACCCTGTGCTTTTAATAATTCTTCTAATGTCATTTTGTATTTCCCCTTTCTTACGCTTTTTACATGTCTCGTCCATGATCTGCGGAATAGTGTTTTACATCCCTGTGGATGAAATGGCATTAAAAAAAGACATCCTTCGATGCCTTAAATCAATATATCCTTGTCCTTGCCACCCGCCACCCACTATTTCACCCATAGTTGGGAGATAATTGGATCACCGCCTTATCAGCAAAATTTGCATAGAATAATTAATGCGACACAAACAATCATGATATTAATGCTCGATGTTGCCATATTCTCACCTCTTTCTTAAAAATGGGTACAAAAATACCACTAACCATTTCTGATCAGTGGTATCTATAATACTTTTTCAATATCTTTCTTATCAACAGTAATTGTTTCCCAGTTAGTAGGAGAATCACCAATGTCAACTTCGCAAGCATCTTCAAAAAGTTCAACTATGGTCCCTATTCGCCCATCCTTTAATTTAACTACATCATATTGTTTCATAGTTCTCACCTCTTGTCTACATAAATCGATGTTAGCCTTGGTTCAGCGTTGTCGTTATCTTTAATCCATGCTGTTAATACATTTGCTGTTTTTCCATTCGGTCCTGTTATCTGCATAATTTGCTCATAGCGCTTTCCGTATTTGTCTTCTCTCTTATATACTAACTCTTTTTCATCAAAAGAATCAAGTATTTTCGTTTTTAAGTCTGTATAACTTTCTTTTGTATATCCAAGTGCTTCTTTAAAAGCTTTTGCTTTTTCTTTACCTGTAGGATGTTCAAAATTTAATGCATATTCCGTTAATTTCTCATCTGGGATTTTCGCAAAAAATTGCAAATCCATCTTTATTTTGTTGCCTTTAGAATTTTCCACAGTTCCTATATATTTTTTATTGAATTCATCAAAACTCTTTCTTTTATCCAATCCGTAAAAAGAAGCTCTTTCTTTTAACCGATCAAGTTCTTTCTGATCCAATGCCCATTTTGCACGCTGCAAAAGTACACATCTGCAGTTGATTACTTCCGCTGCACTTCCTGATGGATCTCCCGGATACATCAATCCATTGCTGAATTTCTCGTCCAGCGCCCTGACTTCACCATCAACCATCTGATGTGATTCTCTGGTATTGGCATCCATTGTGGCATCCCACTGCTTCACAACATCAGCTCCACGCTCTCTTGCAGCATAACAGGCATCCATCGTGGATTCTTGCTGTATTCTATGTCCTTCCGTTCTTGTGATCCTGACAGCATTGTTGTAACCAGTCTTGGTATATCCAGCCAACTGCTGCGCCATCTGCGAATAGCTCATACCTGTAGCCACACCCCGGCTGATCTGCGCTGTAATCTTCCGTTTCAGAAGATCTACATCCTCACCTAATCGTGAGTACAATCCCTTACTGATCTTACTATTAACCTGTACCGCCCGGACAACTTTTTCCTGATCTATCGGAACGATCAAAGGAATCCCTTCGCCGTGTAATACATACATATTCCCGGTAAATGCCTTGTCATAGCAGTCATTCAAGTACTTATTAACCGTCTTAAATTCCTTTCGGTGCATCTTATCCAGGATACTGTTCACTTGCGCCTTAAGTGCATCCTGATACTGCTTCTGGTACACCTTAGAACGTTCCATGCTCTTTAGCGTTTCCCGTTCCTGTTCATCCTCAATAGAATTATATTTATCCTGTATCTTATAGATTTCTTCCTGAAGAGCATTAGCCTTCTGTGTTATATATTTAAGAGATTGATTATATACAGCCTGTAGCCGTCTGATCACACGTTCCTCATCATCAAGAAACTCTATCTGAACAATCTTCTCACGATACTTCATAGCCTATCACCTATTCCTCAACCGGCTCATCATCTGGATTATCAGGATCATCCGGCAAAATAACACCTAATGCCGTTCTTGCATCCTGTGCTGTATGACTATCTGCATTCTTCAGTTGTTCTTTCAACTCATCAAAATCCCAGTCCATAACGTCACATAATGCTTTAAGCGTCTGCTCGTCACCAATCTGTGCAGCCATATTCAAGATTGTATTGATTCTTACCTGTTGGATATCTGCTTCTGTCTTTTCGTTCGCTATATTCTCCGATTCGTTCATCATGATTGATCGTGTGAATTCGAACTTGACATCTGAAATTTTGTAACCGGTTCCATGCATCTGGTTAATTTCATCCAGAATAACCTTCAGAAGCTGTTTCAGCAGACGCTTCAATCTTCTCTCAAGCTTATTCGCTTTCAGATCCAGCAGTGCATATCTACTTTTGATCACTATATTTGTGATATTCCCATCTCCGACCTGTGATGAATTGAATCCCATACCGAACCGGTATATGTTCTTTTCATCCTCATCGGCTTTCGCCTTACGTGCCTGATACGGAATGTCAACTGTTCTGACTTCTACGTCCCCTTCCGAATCTGTTCCAACTATCTTCTTGGTTTTCAGGTTCTGTTGCAATTCATCCAGGTTGTCACCCTGGAATCCTTTCACCACATACAGCGGTGTATCAAAATCCTTTAGATTGTTGGATAACCCACATTGCATGATGTCATAATCATCTATCAGGCCCTTGATTGGTTTCAATCCACTAAACTGCTTTTTGTTGTAATCCAATCGCCAGAACGGGATATATCCCAGCGAACACCCCATCTTCTTACCTGTCTTCTGATCAGTAAATACGATGTGTGGTCTTGGATTCACCGGTTCAGATTCATCCTGAACAATCTCTCCATTCAGACCATCCTGAATATAATAAAATGTTTCTGTTTCAGACCATACCTGAATCTTTCGGATTACTTTCTTTCCCTGTTCTATACGGTCCACATAGTGATATATAATGTATCGCTTATGATCTGAAGTATCCTTTTCTCTGCACTCTACTACGCCCATGCTGTCTGCACACATAAATGTAAGCCGATCATCGGCATTCTTATATGCGAACAGATACTCGAATCCCTTCGTGTATGACCCTGTGATCACATCGCCAATCTCTGACCAGAACTCATCATCAAAATAGTTATCCAGATGCTCCTGTAACCCTTCCGCCGTATCCTTGGCAACCATTGGGTTTTCATCAAACGAAAGCATATAGGCTGACAGTTGATCCGAAAGCTCAGTAAAGAACGGGTGACTGATCTTAACATTCGACCGCACCTTGTCTTCTATCAGTTTTCCATCAGCATTGTAGTAGAATAATCTATATTTTCTTATGTCGTGTTCGCCTTCGTAGTATCTTTGACCAACACCGGCAAACTTTTTCTTCTCTGATACAATATCATTATCTATAAATTTCTGTACCTCTGATACACTCAGCAACCTTTACACCTTCCTTCTTCGATTAATCAATAGGACTTAACAGGAATCGAACCTGTGACACATGGCTTAAAAGACCACTGCTCTACCTCTGAGCTATAAGCCCTGTATTTATCTAAATGACAGTCCTGCCAGCACCATAACCGACCACCAGTTGTGACCGTGAAAGGAGGTTGCATCCGCGACGATGCAAGTTTCTTAACGGAAAAAGATTGAGCCCGCCCTAAGACTCTGAAAACCGCTGGTGCTGTGCACGCCGTCCGTCAATTGTCATTATTCTTTTTACATCAGCCATCTACTAGCCTTACGCCATCCTTCTATTGCATATCTCAGTGCTGCCATTGCATCATCCATAACCGGAACCGGATCATCCAGGTATTCACCCGTCCTTTCATCCTTCTTCCACTTCCATTGCTGTAGTTCCTTGATCGTGTTGACACAGTGAGGGGCAACATAAATCCTGCGTTTGATAGTATGGTCCTTACCGACCGAGCCTTTCAGCCAATCGATTTGTGCATTTACCGAGCCTTTTGAACCGCCTTTGTCAACACCTCTTGCCCTGTATCCAGCCTTGTTCCATTCCTGGATTCTATCTGGTTCAGCACTATCACACCACATTATTTTCTTCGCAGGTATGCCATGCTGTATGGCTATTGGTATGATTTCAGCGGTTTCTTTCTCATGCTCATATATTTCATCGATGATATAGATATTTTCATCTTTGATACCAACCAGCAATATTGCATCCGCATGGTTGAACCCAAAGTCTTGTCCAATAGCTACATCATCGTAATTGTTGAGATTTTGTGATACTTCCCGGACTTCCCAGTTGTGAAGAATCAATCCACCAATCTCACCCCATTCTCCAAGACCATAGATCTGATAGCCTTCTGGATCCACAATCTTTCTACGTTCCATTCGTTCACGGTACGCATTATCAATGAACCGATTACCGAGATAGGTCGAATGATGGGTAAGTACATTCGTGTCCGGGATATCAAAAAAGACCTTCTTGATCCAGTGATTCTTATTCACCGGGTTGAAGGTCATTCTGATCTGATAAAATTGATCTGGTGGAAGCTCACCACGCAAACGGTCATCGATAATTTCCAGATCTGCTTGCGTGAATTCTGTAGCTTCTTCCAGCCACACGTCCGTAAGCTTGCCCTTTGGAAATGTAATAGATTTCAACTTCTCACGTTGTCTATCATCATTCATTCCCCTGAATATAATCTGGTTGCCATTATGTCTGCATGTAAGCATTAATGGACTTCTGTTAATCTTCCAATAAGCATCAGCTTTATCCCCAAACATCTTGTACAAAGAACCGGTTAGTTCTGCGAATGTACTGTCTCGATTGGTGATATCAGACTTTCGCATTGCTACAAGGTTTCTTCCTTTGTCTCTCATTAGTCTCAGGATGTAATTCTGCGCTGTATCCACGCTCTTTCCGGATCCGGCAGAACCTTTCATCACGATGTAGCGTTTTTTACTGCGGTCAACCTCTTTAAAGCATGGATTAGCTTGAACATTTATTTTCACAGGCAATCAGCTTCTTTAAAGGCTTTGAAAAGTTTCGGTGACTGAATAGCAATCCAGTCTGTAATCTCCTCGTTCCGTCCCCAGCTTTCGGCACCGCCACTGTTATTCCATAATCCAGACTCGTACAGAAACGCGTGAATAATTTCATGCCTGAGTACCTTCTTCTTGTACTCTTTCAAATTCATTAAAGAGTTTCTACTGGATTCTAACTTCGCAATCCTAATCTGATGAATACTCTGATCCATACATCCATCACAACCCTCTGGAAGTTTTTCATCTGGCGCATCAAAATATATCTTATATAACGTTCCTAAAATATTAACTTTCTTCATTGTCATTATCTCCATAATCAATCGTGATGTTCAGGTCCATATCAGCATCAACTTCCAGCTTGTCCTTGAACATTCCAAGATGTTTACCAAGTAATTCCAAAGCTTTCATCTTGTCATTCAAACGAACTTCTCTTTCGACCGATTTTCCCTTTGCTCCGTCCATTGTCTTAACTTTTACAGACTGGATGCACGCCAGATCATCTTCTGTCGCATCTGCTTTTACTGATGCATCTTTGGGATTGATTACATTCTGTGGATTCACAAATGCTATTCGTGCCAGTTCCTGAATCACTCGGTCCTGACTAATACCTGTTCTCTTTGATCTCTCGGCCATTGCTTTTGCAATTGCTTCCTGAGCACTAACATTCGCTAACAATCTCGCTCCTTGTTCATTTGCTGTCTTCGGTGAATACCCCGCTCTGATTGCAGCCTGAGTGGCGTTCAAATCAATCAGGTATTCTTTCACGAACCTATCCTGTTTTCTGGTCACTCAGACTCACCTCCCATTTTTTCAACGCAAAAGACACCCCGCTACAGGGTGCCTTCCTCAAGCAACCGCAAGAAAAGATGACCGAGCCGTCGGTTTTCCGCCTTTGGCTCAAGTATTATTATAAATGGGAATCAGGGGAATTACGGGACAGTTTTAAATAATTCTCAATTTTTTTACCAACTCCGCTTCTCCCCATATGTATTTTCTCCCCGACTTCTCGCAGTCTAACGGCTTTCCGTCCATCGATAAAATAAATTCTGAATATCCGATGTGTCGTGCTATCCGGTATTTCTTCTACAAACCTCTCAACCTCTTCACATTCTTTTTCCAGCTTTTCTTTCCGCTTCAGATCCCGGATCTGTAATCGTTCATACTTTTCAGAATCAAAACCTGTCACGCTCTGTGGCATTGGATATCCCTTGCTATAATCGAATATGACATCATTCCCAATCATTGTATCTGATTTCCACCGATTGTTAAGTACATAATCAAGTTCCAGTATTTCTGCTTTATTGCTTCTGTATGCCATCAGTCTTTCCTTGGTCATCTGTTCCAATGGTATCTACTCCCTTCTTTTTCTCGTCTTTCCACTTCTCCATGATCTCATCCATCTGCTCATCTGCACTTTTTGCCACCATACACAAGCACCACACCACATAAAATGCACAGACTATAATAATAAACATCCATGCTCTCATGCGCTTATAGCCCTTTCCAATAATTTCATGTACAGTTCTTTGTATACATCCCTTTCAGCAATAGCTTTAATCCGGCTGTCTACAATATCGCTCACATCCATTGACTTCTTCCTGTAATCATCCACTTCTTTTTCCATGGCTTCTCGCTTGTCAATTTCCTCTTTGAGCTTGTGTTTTAACTCTTCGCCTAATTCCTTGGTTTCCCCCAATTCCAGCTTCAATGCCTTTATGTTTTCCTCTGCTTCTTCAGTAGTATTTCCACCTGACACTTCTACACCAAGCGAAAGCATAAGAGCCTCATCAATTCTCCGCATCTCATCGTCAGTACATGATCTGATATACTCTTCCAGTCTGTCCTTTGACACATTGGAAATACGCTCACACAATGCCACCGATGGAACTTTGCACATTACGTTCACATGTGTAGGAATTAAATTTCTTTCATCTGCTGTCAAATACACAATCTCAACAAAATTTGAATTCTCATTTCCTTTGTCATTTGATACGACAACGGCTGGCGATCCTGTCGTTTCCTTCATTGTGTCTTTTCTATTGCTTTTTATGTAAAATATATCTCCTCTGTATACTTCCATTTTATTTTCTCCTTCTTTTCTGACATTCATCATTGCCATATATGCAGTCGGATCATAATATCCTGATCCATTTCTTTTTGTTTCGCTTATCATTGTTCGATTCCCCCTGTTACATTTATCCCGATTTTCTTCAAAAAATCAGTAACCTCATAGCTCTGATAAGCTGGCGGTGTATGGAATCTCTCACTTGCCTTTTCATCAATATCTGATTCAAGCTCATCATAATGCTGTTCCCCATCTAATCTCTGTTTTACACTCTTATTTCTACTCATGATTTATCCCACCTTCCACAAGACGCTTTTCTAAATTCGCCATATCGTAATTCCTTCCGGTATAATTATCGAATCCATTCTTCTTTTTCTTGTTATAGTTTCCATCTAGTACCTTTGCCATATTGGCATCTTTGATCAACCAGTCAAATGTAGCTGACCAGTTCCGATCATTCGCACCTTTTAGAAAGTCAGACGCTTCCGCTTTCTCAAACAGCTTCTTAAAATCATCCACTGTGTAAGTATGCATTCTTGCTCTAATTGCTTTTTTACGAGATTCAGAAAGTGATCTGACAGAAGGAAGGGATGGACACAAAGTATTGTACAACTGCATTATTTTGTTGTACTCTATAGTATCTATATTCTTATTCTTTATCTTATTCTTATCTTCTTCTATTGCGTGACTGTCACGTGATGTCACGTTCCCGTCACAATTAAAATCTTTTTCTCGCTCTCTCTGACGCTGTTTTCTTAATCGATTTTGTTCTCGTATCTTATCCATTCCCTCTACATTTTGATGTTCTTCCCATCCCGTTATATAGAGAAAATCATTATCATTGACGATCATTCCAAGCTCTTCCATGGAACTTAACGCAAGCTGTATCGTACCTTCTTCAAAATTAAGTTCCTCTGCCAGCATCTTCGATGTATATGGGATATCCTCAGTCAGAAATACCCTTCCATTCGCATTACATCTTCCAGCAATTGTCAGCAGCATCACCCAGATAAGAACAATATTATCCCCGTCAGGAAGTCTTCTTAAATGCTTGATTTTCCTGTTATCAAACATATACGTGCTAATCTTAATCCACTTCACATCTGCCATTTTTTCCTTCTCCTGCCTTCCTTACGTTGCTGACTGCATTACTTCTTCATGTCCGTCCTGCGCTGCATCCTTGTCTGAATAATCTAATGACATTCCAGATTCATATTCCCGGTATATCTGCATCCAGTCTTCCAATTCCATGGTTACTAAAATATTGTGGTTATTCTTCTTGTGAAAGACTGCAGGCAACAAAAATTTATCAGTTGCAGCTGCATCTCTCTTTGCCTGATCCATCCAGTCATATAATCTCATCTGTTCCTGATGTTTGGCTTCCACATGGATATATGGCAGTCCTACCACGTCCGATGCATCACCGGTATTTCCACAATACTGTGCTGTTCTTCTGGCTTTGTTATATCCAAACTCCCTGAAAATACTTGCCAGGTATCTTTCAAACCTGGCACCCTTCTGCTTACTATTCACCGGCATATATTTCACCTCTTACTTCAAACTTCTTACAATTCTGCGGTAGGTACAACGGATAAAGAAGTATTTTTCCACTCGCTCCGCAGAAATGAATGTTCCGTGTTCTTCCTGGCAGTGTAACATGGTGCGAACACAGAAGACATTTCCTCTCTTGTTCATACTTTTCAAGTACATTCATCTTCTCCACTGCTCCTAATTAAACGGAAGTTCCTCGCTTATACCATCTGGAACATTCATAAATCCATTTTCATCCACTGGTCCATACGGAGACGCTGCTTCTTCTGTTGTTCCTGCAGCAGTTCCTTTACTTTCACAGAAATCATGTTCTTCAACGACAACGTCCGTTGTATATACTTTCTGTCCATCTTTATTGGTATAGCTTCCTGTCTGAATACGTCCGCACACAGCAATTTTTATTCCCTTATGTAGATATTTTTCAGCAAATTCACCGTTCTTACCAAATGCTACACAACTGATAAAATCAACATTCTGCTCGTCTTCTCGCTTATATCTTCTATCTACTGCAAGGCGGTATCTTGCAACCGCCATACTATTTTCGCCCTGTGAATATCTCACATCAGGATCAGCACATAGATGCCCAATCAAAATTACTTTATTCATTATGCTCACACACCTCCACAAACTCCCCATCTTTCAAACTATATCCGGCAGTCTTTCACTTATCGGAATCCAGTCACTTTTTCTTCCTACCAGTTCAAAACACTGTTCTTTCCATTCAAGTACATATTCCAGAGTATAAGAACCGTATCCGATGCAATTATCGTTACTGCCTACTTTTCTATACTTAATAGAGTAATATGGTTTTTCTTTTGGCCCGGTCACTACAATGTCAATGCTCTCTACCTTTATCTTCTCATGTGATTTATTTTCTATCGGCGCATATGTCTTATCCATATTATTCTCCTTTCTTGTACGGAGTCGGCAGGGGCATCCAAGCAATAATTACTTTCGTTGAATACTTATAGATTCCTTCAAAAATACCATTTCCTGCATATCTTAATTCTGTTACTGTACCACTTGAAAATTGCGCTATTACATTCATTGCATTCTCTGGTAATCTCTCACTGCATGGAATCCATTTGCCAGGGACATTTGTGTCCTTAGCATCTTCCCTGTCCTCATACATCGCCAGTCTGTCTACCAGCTCCTGTTTCTTATTCGGGGACCAGTATCCTCGCTTTATACCGTTCTCTCTTTTATGTGTTAATCTCTCCATGATCGTTTCTCCTATTTCATAAACAATATCCACCGTGTCTTACCTCTCTGATCTCCAAGAAGCGGTTTCTTTCCGAATTCTTTCAATACTTCATTTAATTTTATCTGGTCTTCGTTCCACTTAAATACCAGAACACCGTCCGGCTCCAACACTCTCATGCATTCATCAAATCCAGCTTTCAAGTATGGTTTCCAGTCATTAGGAAGAATCCCATACTTCTTGGCCAACCACGAACCAGTTCCGGCATGAATAAGATGTGGCGGATCAAATACTACTACTTTAAAAGAATTATCCTTATATGGCATGTCTCGAAAATCCATCTCTATATCTGGCTTGATTAGGAGCCTCCTGCCATCACATAATGTTGTATTTATTTCTCTGTTGTCTGCGAATATCACATTTGGATTTTCTCTATCAAACCAAAACATACGACTTCCACAACATGCATCAAGTATTTTTTTCATTTCGTCCCTTTCTTGACAACCAACTACCGTGGGATAATCGGTTGTCTGTTTAACTAACCTTTATAATTTTCAAACCGTTCACACGCCATAAATGCGTATCTGGAATTTACCCATCTCTGCATTCTTTTTAGTTGATCACGCTTCTTTAATTTGTATTTGTCATAAATCATCACGTAGGGTGCATATCCCAAATCTCTGAGTGTGTATATCCGGTCAAGGTCTTGTTCTAATGTTGTATCGAATCCGCACAAGACATACACTGTCATTTTCCGCCTATCCCATCCGGTAGTCTCTTTAAATGCTTTGAATTTTGGTACAATGATGTCTTTATCCTGGTATCTATCCCATGCAAAATGTATCTGCTTAATCTTCATCCGCTTGATATATTCAGCTTTCTCTTCTGTCATAATTCTGATGTCGCACCCTTGTGAGAAATCTACCCAAGCCTTGCTATCAATAAGCTGTTGACTCAGATTTTTCCAGTCCTTGCAAGCGAACATATTTGGATCCAGCAAAACGATATTCTTCTGACCATTCCAGAATTCAGACAAATCAGCTACCTTACGGCTTTTCTGTCCCTCTTTTTCTTTCACGACGCAGAAATCGCAACCTCTTGGACATCCTCTTGTCAAGAATCCATATGCCATATTTCTGCATAATTCTGGATACAGGCTGTAATCTGGATAGATGTGTTCAATTTTGTCCGGCAATGACTTGCCACCAGATGGATATTCATACCCTGTACCGCCTTTGATTATCTCTCCGGCGCACACTGGATGAGGATAATCCGGTGTAAAGGTAAATACCTTGCTCATATATACCCTGTCTGGTGGATTCAGCCATGCTGTAAGTGGGTCATACCACTCGACTTGATCTCCGTTCTGCTTATGCCATGCAGACAGCTTCATCAGCGGAAGATTCGGAAAATTATGACCGTCTACGTCGATTAGTGATATCCTCATCTTTCTATTCACCGTAATAATAATTTTCGAGAAATTCTTTTAGCATCATTCGATTTTCATTCCTTTCTCTATCCAAACAATGCCGATGCTACATCCGTCTGCTGTGACTGTGCCGGTTCTGGGGCCGGCTGATTATCCGGAACAGCTTCTGATACTTCCACATCCATAACCGGCTCTGCGTCCTGATCTGGATAATTAACCTTTCCCTGATCATCTGTGAAGGTCATATCATTCTCAAATGCATTCTGAAGGTCAATGCTCATGATTCCCCATTTACTGATCAACTGTCTCAGCATAGTCTTATAAGCCATTCCGTCAAAGTTCTTATACCAGAATGAAGAATACATCCAGGAATCTTTCTGATCGTATTTTCCAGCTTCATAGTCTTCGAAAGACACCTTCTCTTTTGTTCCGTATTTCGTCTTGATCTGTGTCGCATCTTTTGAAAATGCCGGTGAATACTTATCCGCATGAGCCATCATCTGTTTCTTTGACCAGTAAATCGCTTTCTTGAATCCATTGGTCAGCTCAAACATTGCATAATATCCAATGGTCGGTGCTTCTTCTCTCTCATCCCATTTATCAACCATCAGATTGATTTTAATTTCCTCATTCAGAGGATCAAAATATTCAAGCTCCCCTTCTTTTACTGCCAGAACATTCAGCTTTTTATACTGCCCGGAACGAATTGCAAGCTGGATATATCCCTTGTATCCAAGCTGGAACTGCGCTACCTTCCCCTGTTCCTTGTCATTGAACGGGACCAGATAATAATGACCAAGCTGCGGTGATGGGGAAAGCTTCAACGATTCCCCAAGCAATGCACCGGAAAGAATCGATTTATTGGTGCATTCCTGAAGCGCTGCATTATTATTCACTGCCGAAATCACACCTGTAATAAAACGCTTCCTGTTATCTTTTCCAAGTGCCTGATCAATGTTTGCAGCCACCGCCATGCTGTTTAAAAATGTTGTAATTCCTGTTTTTGCCGGCTGTCCCGGATGTGCCTGTTTTGTGTTTGCTAAACTGTTATTAACTGCCATTGTCATAATCTCCTTCCTAAATTGCTTCAAATTTAATCTGTCTATCCTCAAAGAATTTCTTGAGTGCTAAAGCATCCTCTCTTGACAGATATGCTCTAAAACCAATCCAATCACGCTGCGGCTCTTCCTCAACCACTGCTGTCGCTTCTGCCGGTGCTGGCTGATCTGCTGCAACACTTGTTTGCACTACTTCCTGTTCTTTCTTCAGACGCTCCGCTTCTTCCTTGCGCTTCTGGATATCAGCAAGCTCCTGACCTTTCTGAATCGCCTGAGACAGGTTCAGTGTCTTCTTATACACTTCCATGGCTTCAAAACTAAATTCTGGTAATCTGATGATCGTTCCAACGTCTTCACCAATTCTATACATGGTCTCTTTCATCTGATTTTCTACTTTTGACAGTGATACCGATGCATTCAACCACTTCTCATCCCAGATCATCTCAAGTGTCACAAACTTCTGGAAGCCGATAGATTCAAACAGTTCCTGAACCGTCTTTCTCTTTTCCTCTCTCTTGATCTGCTCGACTTCTTTGATCTGAACATCAATTGCATTAATCTGTTCATCAACCAGTCCAAGAACTTCTTTGACTTCTTTTTCAAATTTGTCATATGGCTCCATGCACATCTTTTTGATACGTTTCCGCTCATTATCAATTGCTCCACGGAGTTTGTTGAGATCAGCTCTGTCTTTCTTACCATCAGCGATTGTTTCCTCTGTAAAGACCAGCCCCTTATAGTCTTCCATCTTCTTGGCAATTGCTGTTTTCAATTCTTCGTTGTTCCACTCAATTTCCTGAACAAACCCGTTCTCCTGTGGGCTAATGATTCTTAACTCAAGCATATTAAAATACCTCCTATATTTCTGGAAGAATGCAACCTGGCATCTTCCGATTTTCCACACACTTCCAAAATCTCATCTCTGCTTCCAGTAGATACTCAAGATCAGCTTCTACATTGCATCTGTCGATGCGATAATCTCTTTCTCTGGCAACATCATCCCACCAGTCGCACCGTAGCCGAGCTCTCAATACTACAAAGTCCCAACCGGTTACCAGCAAATAATGAAGAATCTGAGCATAATAGTTATCAGGAATCTGATCTTTCCATTTCGCATACTGCATGGATTGATTGATGCTGCTTGTCTTGATCTCCAAAATACCCTTGCGTCCATCCTGATCAGTCAACTCACCGTCCAAGGATGCTTGCATGAATGGGTATTTCTTGCTCTGCAGAATCCGAAATTCATGGTAATCAACCTTATACTCAGGATGATCAGCCTGGAACAGCTCGCGAATCGGTTCTTCTGCTTTATTCCCATAGATCACACAAGGCTTGTCCGATATATCTTCTGGTACTGCCTTACCAATCTTTTCTTCATACAACTCAACATTGCTTTTATATGGATTTCTGCCAATGGTCACGCTCGCATCACTGCCGCCGATCCCGTTCATTCTGCCTTTCAGCCACTGCTGTTCATTTTCAAAATCATGAATTGTAAAAATATCGCTCATAGCAATTACTCCATTACAGCTCGAAGAATCTGTTCGCAAGCTTCTCCAAGCTCATCAACAAAATTATTTATTTTTTTTGCATAAATTAACTCGTCCGTTGGGAATGGATCTGAACCATCCAAATGTTTAGCGATTTTGTCATAAATACGTGCAGCTACTGTGTTATACATATCCACAACTTCTGGTGTTGCATCTTTTGGAAGTGCTTCAAATGATGCGATTCCTATGTATACCTGCAGATCGGATAATGTTAATTCATATTTCTTTTCGTTACGCATTTGTTTTTTCTCCTTTTTCTGTTATAATTGAATTGGTTTTTTATCTGAGTGCCCGAAGCTTGCCGGCTTATACGGGTGCTCTTTTTTAATTTCTTGCAATGTCCTCACCCCCTTCACCTGATTGCATAAAAGTTGATCACACGCTCCTAATACCGTGATCAGTATCAGCTCTATCGCAATAGTTAATCTCCAACGCCACAGTCTTAAATTTTCACATTCATCTTCCAGGCGCTTGATCTGCAGCTTCGCCACCAGTGGTGTTTCCGGTTTTAAGTTCATACTGCTTGTCCACTCCTTTCTACCGCCTAAGCGGTTTTCTCAATAGTGTAGGTGATTTCCACCTTTTCCTGTTCTTCCAGAAGAGATATCAACACCTCAATGATTTTTTCCATATCCGGTTTCATACTCGCCACCTGCTTTCTATCTCCTTGGTTATGTTTATGCATCACTGTTTGTACTTGTTGCGGTGAGTTCTCTTAATTCTGCCATTTCTTTTCCTTCCAAAGATAAAAACAGATGGAATAAAAGGCACTATATATTACTTCTATTCTTTATCTTATTCTTATTCTTTATCTTATTCTGTTGCGTGACTGTCACGTGACATCACGTTCCTGCTACATCAGTAAGGAAATTTGTTACGCAGCCTGTTCAATCACCGGAACATACCCGTGCTTTTTCAGTTCCTCATATAAGAAAAGTCTGCCTTTCTGCGTCCATTCGGTCTGCATCGTAACATCTGCTCTGCCGTCAGTTCTTGTAATATCAATGGTCCGGCTATGTACATATCCACCATTCTGATATTTTGAGTACAGCACCCACTGTCCACCAACCTTATACTGAATCTTCAATTCCTTAAGAATCTTGTTCAGTTTTCTCCCGCTCATTCCATAGTCTTTGGCAATCTGTGTAATAGTTACCAGAGACTTTGACTGTAGAATCATATCCACATAATTGGCTTTGGGTTGCAGTTCTGTGATAATCTGCTGTTGCTCAACTACCTGCTCACCAAGGAATTTACATCTGCCTTTCAAAGACTCGATCGAACGGTTCGCCATCTTTAATGCTCTTGCCATGATCTGCTCCGGTGTGTTCCAGGCTTTCTCAAGGTCAATGAAATACTGACGGATCTGCTTTCCTTCCGGCGATCTCTGGATCATACAGATCTGTTTTGCCATATCTACAGAAACATTAAATTCTTTTGATGG
>ERZ827496.1260-NODE-1260-length-30831-cov-5.799487_pt1 | contig 30831 bp, 45 predicted proteins | sample MGYA00519769_ERZ827496 | MGnify/ENA primary metagenome ERZ827496 (study PRJEB31778, sample SAMEA3449327) | human gut metagenome | biome: human gut; feature: human-associated habitat; material: faeces | place: United Kingdom | collected 2010/2012 ...
CATACAAACACCTCCCGCTCGAGTATATCAGATAAGCTGTCCTATAAATTACTTAGCTCGTTTATTCTTTACGAATTCAGCAAACTGTCTGATTTCATCCAGCTCAGATTCGGTGTATTCTTCACCGTCAAAATGAGCTGCAAGGGTAGTTGGCTCATCGTGTTCATCGTCTGCCAAATAATCAATAGTGCATCCAAGATAAGAGGAAAGCTTTTTTAATGTGGAAAGTTTTACATTATCAGTTCCTTTTGTGTAAAATCCCGCTATGGTTGTATATGGAATTCCCGATTCTTTGGATAAGACGGATTTATTTATTCCCTTTTCAGCCATTAAGGCATCTAATTTATCAGTAAATGACATATTGCGTACCTCCTGTTACTTCTAATTATACATATAAAATAGACTTTGTAAAGTAAAAAATTACCCCACAAAGTAAAAAAATACAATTTAGAGGTTGACAAATTACCCTGTAACGTTTATATTATAATCACAAACTACCCCACAGGGTAATAATGAGAGGAGAGTGAAAATGTTTTCAAATTTAAATGCAGAAATGGGAAGAGCGAAATTGTCTATTAAAAGCTTATCTGAACTGACAGGAATAAATTATGAAACTTTGAAATTGAAGTTTAGAGGGGTAACAGAATTTAAGTTGTGTGAAATGGTAGAAATCAAGCGAAAAGCATTCCCAGACAAAACATTAGATTACTTATTTGCAACAGATGAAACAGGTTCAGAAGAAGGGAGGGAGTAGATGGAAGGATATTACGATTCAGAATATAGCGGAAAAGGATTAGAAACGCCAACAGGACAATTGAATATTGAAGTTAAAAATCTACCGGAATTTAAAGAACTGGCAGAACAGGCAAAGTATCAAGCCGACCAATTACAGCAAACAATTAATCGGCTTAGTAACTTTGAGTTGAAAATAGATTTTAGCTGTGGCAAAGAAGCTACTTCGAAGTTATAGAAGCAGCATCTTCGGTGACCAGAATCATTCCAATGAAATATACAATTGCTTTAATAAAATTTTTTAAATCGGAAACGTCACGGTCTTCTTGCTTGCGAACATAATGAGCTTCATCGTTCCCAATCCAAGCAGAACGCTCAGCTAAAGTTTTAATTCGATCATCGTCGATATAGTTTTTTATGCATTGTGAGAGAAGCTTTTTTTCGATTATTTCTTTATCTTCCGGGTGTTCATGAATTGCAAAATCTTTAACAAGAAATTCAAGTGCTTTTCTGTACCCTATACCACAAATCTCTGTTAAATTTGTAGACTCTGCAATTTCTGACTGATGGTAGATTTCTACGAATTTAGGAGAAAGAATAGAAATCTCTTCTGAAAAAGGAGTTGTGGTGGAAGGGTTAGGATATTGAGCAATGATGGTTCCGCAAGTTTTAGAATAATTGGAATAATCATCCGTGACTCTATACGAAACAAAAAAAGCTGATTCGCAGGAAGGACAAAAGAACATGCTGTATAGCTTGGCATTACCGTAGCGTCTATGAAGATAACCAGAGCAAACGGGAGATGAAGCGTGCGCAGTGGAACAAATAGGACATTTGCGAGGCAACTGAATTTGAAAATCGCAAGTACTAGAGTCGTTTGGATCTAAATTAAATGCAGTAATTTCTGTAGTCATTAAAAACATTCCTTTCGTCATTTGATAGGAAAATTATAACAGAGAACCGCAACAAGTACAAACCATAATACATAACCTATAAAGAGGTGATGCAGTTTTGAAACATATTAACATCGTGATCATCGATGGAGTAGAGAGAGACATGGCTACATTATCCACAGAGGAGCGAGCAAAGATCGTGAATGAGTTGAATCGTGTAGCTGTTGGATATCTGGGATACCAGAAAGAGAAAACCGCTTAGGCGGTAGGGGAGGTGGACAAGCATGAAAAGAAGAGGACCAAGAACAAAATGGCAGAGAATCATCAGAGAAACGGTGTTAGAGATCCTGATCGGCGCCGCAATCGGACTTGTATTTGATGCAATGTTATTTATCTGGTTGCTTGTAAGGTGAAGGAGAGTGCATATGCGGGAAAGACCAATCCATAACGGTCATGGAGGAGTACCAGGAATCAGAAGACTACAGATCCTGTGGATGCCCGGAATGGAGATGGGGATAGTGATACAAGTGAATAAAAAATAAGGCACATCATTATGCGGATGATGTACCTCAAGACTTCTTCGCCTACCGAAAATATAAGTCAAAATTATAATACCATCGGCGGGCGAAAAAGTCAAGAAATACGGGCATTTCCGCCCGCTTTTATCACTTGTTAAGAATATTAAAGATAGGACATACAGGTGGATGGTAAAGAGATACAAGAGGATTATATACACATTCAAAAATTCCATAGAGGTATATGAATATCTGGATGGCAAGTATGGAGCACCTGGAAAGAAAAGAGGAAAGAAGAGGAAGTTAACGGAAGAAGCGATCCGTTACCGGAATCAATGGAACCGGGAAAGAAAAGTAAGGCATAAGCTAAAGACCTGGTTCAAGAAGAATGATTACATGGTCCTACTGACATATAAAAAGAATGAACGTCCACCGGATATGGATACAGCAAAGAAAGATCTGTCGAAGGCAATGCGCCGGGTAAGGGAGAAATACAAAAGAGCCGGACAAACTATGCGGTGGATGGCGAATATCGAAGTAGGGACCAAAGGAGCATGGCACGTACATATAGTCATAAACCGGATAGCGGATGCAGACGTATTCATAAAAGACGCTTGGGAGCACGGAGCCGTGACCTTTAAGCATCTGCACGAGGCGGGCGACTTCAAAGATCTGGCCGGATACATCACGAAAACGCCAGAGACGTGCGAACGCTACGGTGAACACTTGAGAGAAACAAGCTACCATGCGTCCCGGAACATGCCTCTAAAGGAGCCAAAAGAAGAACGCTTTGTACAGTGGCGTGAGGTAAAAGACAGGAAAGGTTATTACCTGGATAAAGATACTTACTATGAAGGAACAAATAAATTCACTGGATACAAATACCGGTATTACACAATGATTAAATTGGATAGGAGGATTTAAAAGATGTTGATATTAGATGGAGCAAGCGAAAACAAGCTGACTGAACTTGTGAAAGTATCAGAAGAGTTAAATGAAACTTTGAGAGAATACTATCCGGGCGTACATAAGATTATACCGGACAGAGCAGCACTGATCTGGTGTGCGATCGATGGCGAGATAGCAAAAAGGCAAGACCAGATCGATAAAATATTGAATACCAAAAAAGGAGCAGAACAGATTGTACTACGGAGAGCCTGCAGTGAGTTAAAAAAAGAATACGAACAGTACAACCAGTTAATGGAAGAACTCTATGGAGAAGAACTTCTACCAGCCACTATTCCGGAACTGCTGATTGGATCCGTGAAGAGAGCAACACTGGAGATGAAAGAGTCGAACCAAACACTGCAGAATATCAAAGAGGCAATGAAAGAACATGTTTAGAGTAGATATTTACACAGCTGTAAAATCCAGTTCCAATAGTAAAACCATGGGAAAATACGGATTCGTATGTACGTGCGCCAAGAAGTCCGGGGGAATTGGAAAAATCCAAGATACCGGACATCTAAAAGGCACACGGCATGAGACAGAAGTAAAAGCAATCACAGAAGCTCTGAGCCGCTTAAACCAGTCCTGCGAGGTCCACATTCACTGCGAAGATACCTATGTAGTGAACATTATCGATATTTTCTTACCGGGATGGGCCGGGAATGGATTCAAGACCGCAAAAGAGAAACCTGTAGCAGAGGGCTGGCAGATACTCTGGAAAAAGATGCAAGGGCATCTGATCAAAACAGAGAGAGGGCGGCACACATATAGTGATGAAATTAGAAAAATGATGGAGGAAACATAGATGTATAAAGTATTTGGTCAGATGGACACGGAAGAATTGAATGCGTGTGCAAAAGGATTAAGAGAAGAAGGAGACAATGATCGTATAAAGTTACTGGCAAAGGAAAACGGGATTCCAGATTTTTTTGCCGATATGTTCATAGAAAACGGAGAAGAGTTTACAGATCCAACGACTGCAGCTATGGGAAAACTGGATGTGGAGGCAGCAGAATACAAGAATAATCAGATCCCGGTAGAGCCAATCCTGGACTTTTTGAAAGCAGAATGTGTGAATGAAGACTTTGCACGGTGTGTGCGACATCGCACAAAATCCGTAAAAGAGTGCATGGAAAAGATAGAGGATAGCTGTAAAAAGATTCAGAAAGACACCGGAAAGCACTACGTAGCAGACATGGTGGTATTTGGATGGGCGAAAGATTACTTTAAGGAGGCATAAGGGGATGAAAAAGAAAGCGCTCCTGACACTTCCCGCAATGCAGGTAACAGAAGATATGCGCCGGGCAGCAGGTGAGACGAAAAGATATCAGTACTGGCGAAGCGCATCAATCACCGGTCCAAAGTATCAAAAATATTTCCGGGTAAAAGAAACAGAAGGAATACTAGAAATCGATGTATTTACCTGGGGAAGAATTCAGGCAGGACAGCAAGGACCGTTGTACCGGATCTTCTTGCATGATGGGAAATATGACACCTGGGATGCAGAAAAGGAAAAGTGGAGAACGGCCACGATCGCACATCTCATGGACTGGTGGAGCAGAACGGACGAAGAAAGGGCTGCCTATGGAACATACTGGTACAGAGAGAATGAGAGAAAACTGGTAATCGCTTACACAAAAAGCGATGCCGAAGATATTGAGTCAGCGGTATTACAGTGGCAGCAGTACGAAAAGTACCGTGGAGAGACGGAGATTATCGACGCTGAGATGTCGCTAATTCCGGATATCCCAAAGAGCTTTGAAACATGGGCGATGAAAACAGGGCTGAATCAATACATGTTCTATGAATCCGGACGGAAAGTAGGACTATGCACGGCTTGCGGAAAATACCACACGCTGAAAGATCCGAAATACGGGAAAGAAGGAATCTGCCCGGGATGCAAGCGAAAAGTAACATACAAAACCTACAAAAAAGGACCAAAATTCAATGACCACATGCCGGTAGCACTGATACAGAAGATGCCGGGAGGATACGTGTTCCGTTATTTCACGGCATATCAATATATAGACTGTGGAAAGCGAAAGGATTTCAGCTTATCAGAATGCATCCGTATTACATACGATCGGCAATGGAAAAGGCGGGCGATCTATTCCTATCACCGATATAAGACATCAAATAAGATCCGTTGGTGTAATGGCTATGAGAGAATTGGTTATTACTGGGCGAATGGAAAAGAAGAGGGAGAAGCAAGGCTATATCCGGGCAATCTGCGGAAAGTATTAAAAGGGAGCAAGTTAGAATATTCCGGAATGCTGGAATACGCAAAAACAGGTGTCGAGTTCTACCAGCAGAACTATATTGAGACAGCAAGAGAATTCCCAGGGATAGAAAAGCTGGTAAAAGCCGGATTCTACAACCTTACCGGAACCTGTATCGATTACCGAAACAGACCACCGATCGAGTTATATGAGAAAAAAGTCCGAAAAGTACTGGGATTAAATGGAGAATATTTCAATCTGATCAAAGATAAAAACCCTATGTGGGAAGAATATAGGACAGCTAAAGAATGCCAGGACGAAGGAATAAGGGCAACCTGGGAACAGATACAGGAAATGGCGGGTCTTGGCCGGAATTTCGCAATCTACATGAAATACACCACACCGCACAAGATGCTGCGATACATAAAAGAGAATGTTCCAGTGAGATACGATCCAACCGGAGAAGTAACAACAACATCGGACTACCATGATTATCTTCAATTGGCAGCAGAACTTAAATATAACTTAAGAGACAAGTGGATTCTATACCCGAAGAATCTGAAAGAACGACATGAACAGCTGATCGAAGAAAAGCGAGAAAAAGATTTGCAGGTACAGAAAGCAACGGATGACGAAAAAGACGAGATGTTAAATAAGGCGATAAAGAAAAAAAGCTGGCGAGAATATGAAATGGAGACAGACGACCTCCTGATCCGATTACCAAATAGCGCATATGAAATCCGACAGGAAGGAAACCGGCAACATCACTGTGTAGCGACCTATATAGACCGGATGGTACAAGGAGAAACCTGTATCCTGTTCATCCGCAAGAAAGCAAATCCAGATAAAAGCTACTACACCGTAGAAGTTAAGGATGATGTGGTCATACAGGTAAGAGGAAAATATAATATGTCTCCATCTGAGGATGTAGAAGAATTCATGGAAATTTTCAAGAGACGAATAAAAAGAGCAGAAAGGAAGGCGAGTTAAATGGATTACGTAGGAAAGACGATTATCGATAACATTGATGACATGACCAATATTATCAAAACGCAGTTGAATGACATCGCAGAAGGATTTGTAAGTGTAGGGTTCTATCTGAGAAAAACAGATGAAACCATGTTATATAAGCAGAAAGGTTACAACACCATATATGAGTATGCCAAAGATACATTCGGGATTGGACGTTCCACGGCCAGCAGATTCATGGAAATCAACCAGAAATACAGTAAAGACGGATATTCTCCGGAGATTGATCTGAAATGGTCCGGATACGGCAGCAGTAAGCTTACAGAGATGTTAGGACTTCCGGAAGATGTACAGGAAGCAATTCCTGCAGATGCGACAGTACGGGATATCCGGGAGGCAAAAGGAATCATCCGGGACACAGAGGACAAGTATTCTGATCAGATGCAGCTGTGCGACATCGCACAACCGACACCAGAGGAAACAAACTGGCTTTCAGAATTTGTCCGCCAGTATTTTGGAGGAGAAGGACGTTCCAAATTTCAGGAAATGACAGACTGGCTAAGAAAAGACAAACCGGAAGATGTAACATTAAGCATCCTCCGAATCGTCAACCCGACAAAGTTCAAGATGATCCGCCTGAATCGTGCCAATGTAATGCTGACAGTGGATAAGATCAAGATCATGCCATATCGAAACCAGGGAGAGCAGGAGGAACACACCTACATAGACTTTGCGCGTGCATTTGAAACATTGTTCTATCCGGCCGGAATTTCCACACCGATTGATGAAGCTTACCGGAGTGTATATGGAGAACCGTATTATCAGGAAAAACCGGATCAAAAGCCTGTAACAACAAAACAGCCAGATTCACTGACAAAAAAGGAAGAATCACTAACAAAAAACGAGGAATCACTAACAAAAAATGAGGAAAATCCAGAAAAACATGAGAAAACAGAAACGAAAGAACAAAAAGAAAAGACTGCCACACCTGACGCCGCTCCAGTATTTACAGAGGAACAGGGAGAGAAAACAGACTTTTGCCAGAAAACATCTGGCGAAACCCAGATTCCGGGACAGACGGAATTGACGAAAGATTTTCCGGAATATTGTCCACCGGATATGAATCTACCAGAAGAGATAGAACAGCCACCAAAGGCATATAAGACCAGACATTACTACATGGCCAATCTTCCGGAAGAGCTGGCAGCAGTCTATATGGCCAAAACGATGGAACGCACAATCCGAAAAATGACCGGAATGAGCTACGCAGTATTGACCAAGGAAGACTTCTGGAAGGAATTCTTAGGTGCTGAGGTAGATTGGGAGGGAAACGAAATAGAATGTGTAAATTAATGTTCCCGAAGCCAACCAGGAAGAAAAAAAGAAAACACCATCCAGCTCCGATCGTGGACACAGCGAAAGGTGAATGCTTCCTGTGCCGGATGGAAGGCATCCGCTGTAAACAGTACACAGAAGAACACCACGTATTCTATGGCGGAGGATTAAGACAGGTAAGCGAAGAACACGGATTCAAAGTCTACCTATGCCGAGATCATCACAAGGATGGACCAAAGGCAGCCCATAATTGCCGTGAGACAAGAGAACTATTATGCCGGATCCTTCAGAAGAAATACGAGGAAACCCATACAAGAGAAGAATTTATGGAGCTGGGAATAAAGAATTATTTGGAGGATGAAGATGAGACTGATTGATGCTGATGCAGAGATTAAGAAAATTGAAGAAGAAATAAAACGATCATACAAAGCCATTGACCGATGGAGATCAGGAGGAATGCCTGGCAGCAGTCTATATGACATAGACGAAAAGGTACGAAGAATTAAGAGAAACATAGAAGATTGCAGAATAGAAATCAAAATGCTGAAAAGCTACACTACCGCATACAATCCGGAAAAGGTTGCAGAAGAAATGAGAGATCATGCCGTTGAATTCGAACTGTTTGGAACATGCTCGGATTATGTAGAAATAAATCATGCAATCGAAGCTATAAAGCGAGGTGGAATTGTTGAACAGTCAAGAATATGACCAGATAGAAGAAGCAGCCAACAGACTGCAGCATGAAGCGAGCGTAAAATGCAGCAGAGAGCTTGAAAAAGCACAGAAGTATAAAGAGGGCTATGAACAAGGCATAGAAGATCTGTTGAGATGCATAAGAAGAGGTGAATGACATGGAGATAAAAGAAAAATTAAAACACTGGTCCATAATGGTACTGACAAACCGGTGCCTGGGATGCTGCTTATTCTGCGAATGGTGGGATATGTGTAAATGGGAAACGGAGGACAGGAGAAAGAAATCATGATACAGAAACACCCAAAAGATTGGCATGAAGTACTTACAAAAGAAACGGAGAGATAAAGAATGAGTTTACAAGAATGGGCAAAAAATGAAGTTGAAATCGCATGCAAAAGAGAAAATCCGGATAGAAAAGAAGGCGAATTTGATTATGGATGCGCTTGCTACGAAAGTGCATTAAAGGCATTTGAGAGCTTATGCGAAGATGGTCACAGTGGTATGAGTATCGGATTCACAAAACAGATTTTGAATAGACTGATCGATGGAAAGCCACTGACTCCGATGGAAGATACAGAGGAAATGTGGAAAAGATCATGGACAGATGAGAAAGGAAAACAATATCAGTGTTCGAGAATGAGTAGCTTGTTTAAAACAGTAACTCCGAATGGAGAAATAAAGTATTCAGACATTAATAGGTGTTACTGTGTTAATCGCAATCATCCTAATTATGGATACCACAATGGATTTATCGGAAGTATATATGATGCGATGTATCCGATCACGATGCCATACGCACCGGCGGATAAACCGGACAAAATAGTTTGTGATGAGTTACTCACAGATCCTAAAAATGGAGATTATGATACAAAAGCAATAATTTACATAGAAAAACCGGATGGGAAGAAAGTGAAAATAAACAGATATTTTAAAGAATCCGAAGAATCATTTAAGGAAATATCATGGTTAGAATATCAAATCCGCAGATACAAAGACTGGAGAAGGAGGAAGTGGTTAGGAAATGACGAGGAAAGACATTCTTAAAAAATACGGATTCAGCTGGAGGAGCAATGTCAACCTGAAGGAAGAACTTTCGGAACAGGCGGCAGCAGAATTTGAAGATTTGATAAGAACCCTGGCCGAACATAACCGTGGACCAGCACCACCAGAAACAGGCTGGAAGAAACGGATGTACAACCAATTCATGAAAGGAGCAGACAGATGACACGAAACATGATCATCGGGATATGGCTAACAGCATTCCTGCATCCTATGATTTTTCCGTGTATCCTACACACAGCAAAGGAGATAGAAAAATGGTGGGATAAGAAGAGGGTACTGTGGCACGTAGAGCAGCTCCGGAAGATAGAAGAAAAATATAAAGAATAGCACCAGCTGGTATTGTATCACGAAAAACCAGTCAACATAGATTCCCTCCGGCAAAAGCCGGATGGCAGCAGTCGGAGGAGGAAGGAGTATTGTTGAAGGAAATAAGCGAAGAACAGGCAAAAATCATTAAAAAGATGGTGCTTGACAAAAAAACTAACAAAGCTATAGCGGAAGCTACAGGATTAAAATACTGGGAAGTGAGAGATTATATCCAATATACTGGTTTAGCAGGAGTCAGAGAGAAACCGAGCAGAAGAAAACCAGGAAGAAAGAAGGACGGGTATAACCAAGGAAAATCCGGGCCGAATGGAGACAGACATCTGTGTAAGACATGCATGTATAGAGGTCGCAGGGATCAAACAGGAAACTGCAGTTATATCGAGATAGTAGGACACAGAAGAGGGATGCCGGCAGAAAGGTGTACTGTATACAAAGAAGGAAGGAAAAGACGACAGACAACGTGGTAATGGCTTGAATAGAATATATGCAGAGGGGAGAGGAAACGAAGGTGGACAAGTACGAAGAAAGCTATGAAAACTTGCGCATTGCTATCGTGAAGCAGGCAGCAGATGACTATAGAAGAGCATTAAAAACACTGAGAAGAAGGCCCAAGGATGTAAATGCGCTGCACATGAAAGAGGAATGTGAACGATTTTTTGGAGGGCAAATTGAAAAGTACAGCAATATGGACGGAGAAATGCTGATGCGGGGGATACAGAACAAAATAGAACAGGAGCAATGAGAATGAAAAGAGAACAGTTGAACAGATACAAAAAGAATAAACGAGAAATAGAACGACTGAAAGAAGTTATAGAAAAGCTTCAGGAGCGAATAGACGACATCCCCGTTGTGTCCGGAAAAGTTACGAAAAGCTCTGATGAATTCCCGTATATAGAACAGCACATACAGGTGGAGATGAAAAAACCAGAAGTATTAACACCTTTGAAAAGAAGAATCCGTGAAAAAGAAAAGAAAAAAGATGAACTTACCAAACAGAATGAAGATGTAGAAAAATACATAGAAAATATTCCAGAAGGAATCGCAAAGAGTATATTTGAAATGGTATATCTTGATGGAATGACACAGAATGAAGTAGCAGAATATCTGGGATACACAAAGGGAAGGATATCCCAGATCATAACGGAAACGGTAAAAGATTAAACATGTTAAACTTTTGAATGTGTTATTCTTATAATGGATTACAGAACAAAGTGATCCAGAACGCTGCTAGCCATCTTGGTTGAATACGAAACCGCCCAGAGCAGGAAGCCAGGTATCTATTACGGATACCTGGCTTTTTGAGTACAAAAAACAGTTTGGGGGTGAACTCATGGCGAAAGGCAAATACGAACAGTGGTTAACGCCGGAAGGCTTGCTAAAGATAGAAGGCTGGGCAAGAGACGGGTTAACAGACATACAGATAGCGGAAAATATGGGAATAAGGCGCGGAACACTGTATGACTGGTGCAAAAAGTATCCGGACATTTCGGACACCCTAAAAAAGGGAAAAGAAGTGGTTGATCGGCAGGTGGAGAACGCTCTGCTGAAAAGAGCGCTCGGTTACAAATATGATGAGGTGACATATGAAAATGGCACTGAAACGAAAAGAGTAACCAAAGAAGTAGTGCCGGATACCACAGCGCAGATCTTCTGGCTGAAGAACAGAAAGAGAGACATATGGGCTGACAGACAGAATATAGAATTGTCACAGCCAATCGATGATTCCATTAAGGAAATGGAGGCATATTTTGAACAGCGAAAAGCAGGAAGTTCTGGACCTCCTGTGGAATGAACCGTATAAGATAGGACAATGGGTAGGATTTCAGGACCTGACCACTTTACACAATAAGTGGTTGAGGTCCTTTCTGTATGCCGATGAAGATCAGACGCTTCTGGCGCATCGAGGCTCATATAAAACAACAGCCCTGTCATTGTTTCTGGCTATCCACACGATAATAAAGCCGAACGAGAACATAATGTTCTTCCGAAAGACGGACGATGATGTGACGGAAGTTATCGTACAGGCACAGAAGATACTGAGATCTGGTGCGATGTCGCACATTGTAAACACATTATACGGAACAGATTTAGAATTTCTGAAAGAGAATACGTCAGAAATACATACAAATCTGTGTACATCAAGTAAAGGTATATCCCAGGTTGTCGGATTAGGCATCAAAACATCAATGACAGGTAAGCACGCGGATATTGTGATCACGGACGATATAGTCAATCTGAAGGACAGAGTCAGCCGTGCAGAGCGTGAAACAACGAAGATTCAGTATATGGAACTGCAGAATATCAAGAACAGAACGGGGCGATTCATAAACACCGGTACCCCGTGGCACAAAGAGGATGCGATATCCCTTATGCCAAATGTGAAGACATATGACTGCTATTCCACTGGACTGATCACACGTGATGAGCTGGAAGTGATCAGAAGCAAGATGACAGACAGCCTGTTCGCTGCAAACTATGAAATGAAACATATCGCCGATAAAGATGCGATGTTCCAGAACCCACAATTTATCAAAGATGAGTCACTGATCTATGACGGCATAGCTCATATCGATGCGGCTTACGATGGAAAGGACGGAACAGCGTTCACGATATTCCATAAACTGGACGATGGAAGAATCATAGGATTTGGCAAGAGATGGGACAGACATGTAGATGACTGTCTCACAGCGATATCTTACCTTCACAAAAAGTATCGGGCCGGAACGATAGAGAACGAAGACAATGCAGACAAGGGCTATCTGAAGAAAGAACTGAAAAAAATCAGATTACCAGTTCATGGGTATCATGAGGACATGAATAAATACATCAAGATCAGCACGTACCTGCGAAAGAATTGGAAATCCATCTGGTGGCTGGAAGATACGGATCCGGAATATATCAATGAGATTCTGGATTACAGCGAATTTGCAGAACACGATGATTCACCGGATAGCGCAGCGAGCCTGCTGAGAAAGATGTCGAAGAAACAGGCGAAATATAACAGAGGAGGGACATAAAGTGTTTCGAGTACCGGAAGGGACAGAAATGACGCCGGAACTGCTGGCGAAATACATGGGAAAACACAAGAGAGAAATAGCACTCAGATATAAAAGACTGCATGATGCATACGAAAATAAATATAAGATTGACAGACTTCCAAAAAAGGAAGCGTATAAACCGGATAACCGTATCCCGGTTAACTTTGCGAAGTATATAACAGATACATTCAACGGATTCTTCATCGGTATCCCGATCAAGACACAGAGTGACGATGAAGCGGTAAATACATACATAGAATTTCTTGACCAGTACAATGATCAAGACGATAACAATGCAGAGCTGTCAAAACTCTGCAGTATTTATGGAAAAGGGTATGAGCTGTATTACAACGATGCAGAGAGCAATATAGCGATAACATACCTGTCGCCAATGGATGCTTTCATGATCTACGATGAAAGTATCATCGAACGACCATTATTCTTTGTAAGACATTACAGGGATTCAAATAACGTGGAAAGAGGAAGCTGGTCAGACGGCCAGATTGTACAGCACTTTGTGAATAGAGGATCGTACGTATGGGACGGGGAACCGGAACAGCATTTCTTTGATGGAGTGCCGGCGACAGAGTATTCAGAGAACAAGGAACAGATAGGAATCTTTGAAAGCGTCCTTCCAATGATTGATGCGTACAACAAAGCGATATCTGAAAAGTCCAATGATGTAGATTATTTCGCTGATGCATATCTGAAGATTATAGGCCCGAAGGTAGAGCCGGGGGATACTGCTCACATGAGGAGCACGCGAGTGATGAACTTCGAAGGCGAGAATGATGAACTATCAAATGTGGTCGCCGAATTTATGGAGAAGCCAAACGCAGACGGCTCACAGGAGAATCTGCTGGACCGACTGGAGAAGCTGATATTCCAGATCAGCATGGTGGCGAACATATCAGACGAGAATTTTGGTACAAGTTCCGGGATAGCGCTCAAGTACAAAATGCTGAATATGAGCAACCTGGCCAAAACGAAGGAAAGAAAGTTCCGATCAGGAATGAACCGGAGATACAAACTGATCTTTTCGAATCCGGCAGCAGGAATGCAGGAGGATGCATGGGTGGGAATCAAGAGCCACTTTACGCAGAACTTCCCGGCGAACCTTTCGGATGAAGCGGATACAGCCGGAAAACTGGATGGAATAGTATCGAAGGAAACACAGCTGAAATCATTGTCTATCGTTGATAATGTGCAGGAAGAGATGGAGAGGATGGAGTCAGAAGAAAAGGATCCTGTAATGATGCAGGTATTTGGAGGCAAGAAGAATGAGCAGTCGGGAGTACTGGAAGAACCGGGAAACAGAAGCGAAGAATCGTAATGTTCTTGAAGAAGCAGAATATAACCGCCGGATTCAGGAGATCTATGAAACAATGCTCGACGAGATAACGAAAGAGATAAATGGATTCTATGCCAGATATGCCAAGAAAGAGGGCATAACAATGGCAGAGGCGAGAAGACGTGCAGAGAAGCTGGACATCGAAGCGTATGCCAGAAAGGCAAAGAAGTATGTAGCAGAGAAAGACTTCTCGGATGTGGCAAATGAGGAGATGCGGATCTACAACCTGACCATGAAAGTGAACCGGTTGGAACTCCTGAAAGCAAACATTGGACTGGAGATGGCAGCAGGCTTTGACGATCTCCAGAAATATTTTGATAAGAAACTGACAAAACGAACACTGGATGAGTTCCGGAGACAGGCGGGAATCCTTGGAAAGAGTGTCATGCAGAATGAGAAGTACGCTCATGCGATAGTTAATGCATCGTTTAAGAGTGCCACCTATTCGGACCGGATCTGGATGTATCAGGGGATGCTGAAATCAGAGATAGAAGGACTGCTGATATCCGGGTTAATCAGAGGACAGAATCCAAGAAAACTCGCCAGGCACCTGACAAAAAGATTCGGAGTATCTGCGTCCAATGCGGAAAGGCTGATGTCTACAGAACTTTCAAGGGTTCGTACAGAAGCGCAGAAACAGTCTTTTATGCGGAATGGATTCGATGAATATGAATTCGTAGCGTGTACGAACAGAGATGTATGCTCCTTATGCAGAGGTTTGGATGGAGAACATTTCAAGGTAGAAGACATGATGCCGGGAGAAAACGCACCGCCTATGCATCCGTCATGTCATTGCAGCGTGGCGGCATATATGGATGATGAAATATATGAGAAGTGGCTGAGTAGCTACCAACAACGTGGACTTTCTTATGAGGAATATAGTCGAAGAGCGAGAAAAACGGAATTAAAACTGGATGATTCTACAGATAAATGGGCAAAAGAGGCAAAACGCGAATTGCACAAATCAGAACAAAGCATAGGAAAACGTACAAAAGAAACTATGGAAATATACGACGCGACAGGAAAGTTTATAATGTCGAAGCGAGGCGGAGAGTCAAGCGTTCGAATTTCTTTGAAAGATTATACAAAATTGAAGAATGCCGTTGTAACACACAATCATCCATCTGGAGGTTCGTTTTCTTTTACTGATTTGAAATTTTTAAAAAGAATGCCGATTTCGGAGCTAAGAGTTGCTGTTTCTGATGGGGCTTATTACATACGAAAACCAGATAAATGGCCAGAAGAACTGAAAGACATTCAATACATGGAAAAAATATATAAACAGATTGAGAAATCCTTGAAATCAAAATATCAAAGAATGTATAATGAGGGCAGAATAACAAAGAGTGAGAGATATCAAATGTATCGAAATGATGTAAATAAGACTTTCTCAGAAAGATACGGGTTGGAATATGGATACGAAACTTATGAATAAAATATATAAAGAGAAAAAAATTAAAATGAGTGAGATACCGGATGATTTGGACATAGAATCGTTGCCGGAAGATGTAGAAATTATATTGGACGAAGATTTTCCAGAAATGGAAGATTCATATTGGGAAGACTAAAAATCCACTGATCATAATGATTGGTGGTATTTTTATACTCATTTTAGCACAAGGAGGTGACAGGATTGCAAGATATGAATGTTAGTATTATGGGGACATGTTACGATATTCGTTTTGCAAACGAGTATCCGGAGCGATTGAAAGGCGTGGGAGAATATGCAGATGGTTTGTTTAATCGATGTAATAGAGAAATTTATATTTTGAAAAACAAGGATAAAGATTTTACGGATGAAGGAAGAAAACGACATATGAACCGTGTGCTGAGACATGAAATTATACATGCATATTTGGAAGAGAGCGGCTTATCTGCAAACTCGAATATGATATCCGCTTGGGCGCAAAATGAAGAAATGGTGGATTGGTTAGCAATTCAATCATCGAAAATCTTTGCCACATTTCAGGAGGTGGGATGCCTTGATTGAAGTAACTGTCCGCAAGGATGAAATAAAGATATCCGGACATGCAAATTATGCCGTTCCCGGATCCGATATCGTTTGCGCCGGCGTAACAGCATTGGTGCAGACACTGATCAAGTCCATAGAAGACCTGACAGAGGACAAAATTGAATATGTTATATCACCTGAAGGAATGGTTGATATAAAGCATGAGAATTTATCAGAGAAGTCGCGAACTCTGATAGATTCTTTTTTTATCGGCATTTGCATGATTGCCGATGAATTCCCGGAAAACATCCGAATCAAATAAGAGTATGAGCAAGCGTGAACTCGTTAAAAGCTGCGGAGTGTCAGGCGTGGAGACCTTAAACTACGGAGAATGTCAGGCGTGGAAACTATAAGCTACGGGAGAGAAGAAAATCTATAAAACGAAAGGAAAGATAACAATGAGACAGAGAACAGTAAAAGCCATGATTAGTCAGAAGAATGCACAGGAGCAGAGCTGGAGATATGGATTACAGCTTTTTGCAGGAGAAGGCGGCACCGGAGATGGAAATGATGATCCAGGCGACGATGATGAAGCAGACGATGATTCGGATGACGGGAAGGGACGTAAGGAGAAAAAATATTCCGATGAAGATGTTGACAAAATGTTCGAACGGAAATTTGCAGAATGGCAGAAGAAGCAGGAAAAGGCAAAGAAAAAGCAGGATGAAGCAGAACGTCTGCAGAACATGAACGCACAGGAAAGAGCGGAGCATGAAAAAGAGCAGCTGCAGAATCAGGTCAGAGAACTTCTTCAGAAAGACACACTGTCGAATATGGCAAAGACAGCGAGAGGTATGCTGGCCGAAAAGAACATTACCGTGGATGATGAATTGATTGGAATGTTGATCAACGAAGATGCAGAACAGACAAAAGCTTCCGTGGAAGCATTTGCTGTGGCGTTCCAGGAAGCAGTCAATAAAGCTGTGAAAGAACGTCTGAAGGGCAAGACACCAAAGACCGGAGGATCTTCGTCCAAAATGACAAAAGCACAGATCCTTGAAGTAAAAGACAGGGCTGAAAGACAGCGGCTGATTAATGAGAACATGGATTTGTTCAGATAATGGAGGCAGAGAATGAGATATAAAGTATTTAAAGCACTGCAGTTATTTGCTGCAGAAGCAGGAACTATTACAACAACAGATGTGGCACCGGTGATCTCGATTGATTTCACAAGCCGTATTTCACAGAACATCAGAGAACTTCAGGAATTGCTGGGAGTAATTGATCTGGAGCCGATGGCAGCAGGTACAGAGATCAAGATCTATAAGTGGGAAGTATCAGAACTGGCCGAACAGGTAGGGGAAGGAGAAAAGATTGGGCTCACAAAGGTAAAACGTGCATTGAAAGAAACGATTACCCTCAGCCTTGATAAGTACAGAAAGAATACGACTGCAGAGGCAATCCAGAGATCCGGAAGAGACATTGCAGTAAACAAGAGTGATGAACAGCTGATCAAAAAAGTCCAGAAAGCAATCAAAGGATCACTGTACGTCATGCTCAATGCTGGAACTGGAACAGCGACCGGAAAGGATCTTCAGCAGGTGCTTGCGAATTTATGGGCGGAACTTCAGGAGTATTATGAAGACGAGGATGTGAACCCAATCTACTTCATCAACCCGAAAGACGTAGCTGATTATCTTGGAACGGCACAGGTAACCATGCAGAATGCATTTGGATTCACGTACATCGAGAATTTCCTTGGACTTGGAACGGCCGTCATTTCTCCAAAGGTTGCGGCAAAGAAACCGATTGCAACGGCGAAGGAAAATCTCCGTGGAGCATACGTGCCGATGTCAGGAGATGTAGCACAGACATTTAGCCTTACAGCGGATGAGACAGGATTGATCGGAATGGTACATGCAATGGTGACAGAAAATGCAACCGTGGACACATTAATGATGTCCTGTGTGAAGTTCTTCCCAGAGTTTGCCGACGGCGTATTCATTGGAACAATTGCAGGAGCATAGGAGGTAAGAAAGTATGTATAAAGTTATTAAACACTTCATTGATTTACATGATAACGATCATTCTTACAACGTGGGAGACAATTTCCCACGTGAAGGAGTGAAGGTGGAAAAAACAAGGATCCAGGAACTGGCAGGAAGCGACAATAAACAGGGAACACCACTGATTGAATTAGTTGAAGAACCAGAGGAGAAAGAACCAGAAGGCGAAGAGAAGAAAACACCAGCAAAGAGCGCAAAGAAAAAAACGCAGAACAAACAGGAAGAAAAACCTGAGAATTCTGACGAGTAGGGATGAATATGTTTGAGGACTTAAGGATTTTGCTCGGATTACCGGAAGAACTGGACGAAGCAACAGAGAAGATGCTGCTGACAATCCTGAAAGCAGCAAAGCAACGGCTGAAGTTCAAACTTGATGGTTTAGAACCGCCAGAAGAACTGAATTATATCATTGTGGATATTTCAATCAAAAGATTCAATCGAATTGGTTCTGAGGGCACTACAATACATCAGGTAGAAGGAGAAAGCCGCAGCTTTGCGGACGATGATTTTGCAGAATATGAAGAGGATATCAAAAGATACCTAGATAAACAGAAAGACGTGCAGAAAGGAAGGATGAGGTTTATATGAGATACGATACACCGATATACTTCCAGAAACTCACCCCTGGAGAGTATGATCCCACTACCGGTAATTACGGGGAAGATGCGATATCAGAAGATATGAAGTCTGCATCAGTCATGGATACCGGTACGAATACGATGATGCTTGTCTATTCCGGAATCAAGGAAGGCAGCCTTACCATTCACCTGCAGAATCATTACGATCGGCCATTTGACAGGATTCGCGTAGGGAATAAAACATACGGTGTAGACTTCAGTAGAAAACTAAGGACGAAGCAAGTATATGTTGTGTCGGAGGTAATGTGATGAGTACAAAATTGATAGGGTTCAATGAGCTGGAAGTCAAACTGAAGAAAAACATGGATCTGTCTGCTGTTAAGACTGTAGTAAAGAAAAACGGAGCTGAAATGCAGAAAAAGGCAATGCAGAATGCACCGATAGATACAGGACATTTAAGAGGATCCATAACTTTGGAAATCACAGACAATGGCAAAACAGCAGAAGTCGAATCGACAGCGGATTATGCAGCATATCAGGAATACGGCACCAGATTCATGAAAGGAAAGCCGCATGTCCGGCCGGCATTCAATGGGCAGAAAGAAAAATTTAAATCAGATTTGCAGAAATTGGTGAGGTGACAGGATGGATCCACAGCAGGAAATGTTCGGTGCATTACTGGTTGTACTGAAAGAAAAATATAAGGATACAGGAATAGGCGTGTATGATACGTTCTTACCACCAGATGGAACTGAGTATCCTTTTGTGTATATGGACGAATGTACTGAAAATGACCAGACAACAAAAAGAGGCAGGATCGGAGAAGTCAACCAGACGATTAAGGTCTGGCATAATAATCCAAGACAGAGGGGAAGAGTATCCGAAATATTATCGGATATCAAGCAAATCTGTGCTTCCATTGAACACACGGAACACTATGCATGGATTATGCAACGTCCAGCACAGAGAATTATACCGGATACAACAACAAAACAACCTCTTCTTATGGGAATTTTAGAAATTGGATTTAAATATAGTTAGGAGGCAACGAAGTGAATAGAGAATTATTTGGACTGCAGTTATTTGCAGAAGCAGTAGCAGGTAAAAAAATCGTGTATCTTTACCGTATCTTAAGTACAGAGAAAGATCATGATGCAACAGCACTTGCGTTCACAACAGAGAACGAACGTACAAAATCCAAGGATGCGGATTCTACGGTGACGAAAGACGGTACAGTCCGTACACCGGGGGCAGCGGAAGGAGAAATTACGGCATCTAGTCTGCTGAAAAAAGGAGATACATTCATTGATGAGTTAGAGGCTGCACTTGATAATGACGAAAAGATGGAAATCTGGGAAGTAAATTTGGCAGAGCCACAGGCGAGCTCAAGTAATAAATTTAAAGCGAAGTACTTCCAGGGATATCTTACAGAACTTGATCAGACATCTAATGCAGAGGATAATGTGGAATTATCACTCACATTTGGATTAGAAGGAAAAGGCGCAAGCGGATATGCTACCGTCACAGAAGAACAGCAGGAAGTGGCGGCATATGTATTTGCAGATACACAGAAGACAGGAGCGTAGAGGATGAAAGATTCATCCTCTTTTTTAGTGTGCGACATCGCACAGAAGGGAGAAAAAACTATGATGGAACTTACAATTAACGGGAAGGTATATCAGTTTAAATTTGGACTTGGATTTTTACGCGATGCGAATAAAATGAAAACACAGAAAATGCCGAATGGACTGGAGCAAGAGACAGGAGGAAGACTCCTGATCGCTGGCATCATGGATGGTGACATACTTGCACTGGAAGATGCCCTCAACCTGGCCAATAAGACAGAAAAACCGAGAATTACAGAGAAGGAACTGGAAGATTATCTGGAAGATTCAGAAACAGACATTGATGCACTGTTTGAGGAAACAATGTATTTTTTAAAGAATTCCAATGCTACAAAGAAAACAGTAGCAAGCATCGAGCAAGCAATGGAGGAAGCGATGAAGGAAGCTCAGAAAGAAGAGTAAATCTGGAAACGGAAGAAGAATCTGATTGGTATGATGAAGCAGCAAAGAATTGTTTCAGATACTTCGGATTTAAAAATCTTAGACAGGTCGATCGGTTAACAGTACCGGAATACAATCTGATGATGGAAGCATTGGAACTGAAACTGTTAGATGAAAATATGCGTGATCACAGAAAAGCATTTTTGAATTTTGCAGTACAGGCAGAGAAGAAAGCTGGGAAAGGAAAAACAAAACCGGTATATAAACGGTTTAAAGACTTTTTTGATTATGACAGAGAAGTGAAGAAACTGAAAAATAAAAGAAAACCATCTAGGTTTGCGAGAATAAGCAAAATACTAGAGAAGGGAGACTAAAAATAAAAAGTGGCAGAGTCGTACAGTGTGCGGGCTATATTGTCTGCAGAGGATAAAAGCTTTTCGTCTACGATGAAATCATGCGCGGGTTACGCGAATAATCTTAAGACGACGCTCACTGGCGGTCTCGGATTTGGCGCGATGGCGGCCATTGGCGGAAAAGCAGTATCTGCAGTGGGAACCGGTATCAAAGCAATGGCAAAAGAGACGGTTGGAGCCGGAATGAGTTTTCAATCAGCAATGTCATCAGTATCAGCGGTATCAGGAGCCACGGGAAAAGATTTAACAGATCTAACTAATAAGGCGAAAGAGGTTGGCGCATCCAGTAAATTTTCGGCTACTGAAGTAGCTAAAGCAATGGGATACATGGGAATGGCCGGTTGGAAGACGGGCGAAATGTTAGCTGGTACCACAGGAATCATTAATCTGGCGGCAGCATCGAATACAGATCTTGCGCGAACGTCGGATATTGTAACGGACGCCCTGACAGCATTTGGTAAAAGTGCCGGAGATAGCGGTGAATTCGCTGACGTAATGGCAGCTGCATCAGCAAATGCAAACACCAACGTGGAAATGATGGGAGAAACCTTTAAGTACGTTGGATCTGTAGCTGGTGCGATGAAATATTCAATCCAGGATGTAGCACTTGCCACTGGATTGATGGCAAACAGTTCGATCAAAGGCGGGGAAGCCGGAACAGCGTTAAGATCAATCATGACCAGAATGGCAAAACCGACAAAAGAATCAGCTACAGCCATGGAAGCGTTAGGAATGAGTCTAACAGACGGTAACGGGAAAATGAAGTCTTTCAAGACTGTCATAACAGATCTCCGAAAGGGTATGCAAGGAATGACGGAAGATCAAAAAGCTTCATATGCCGCTATGCTGGGTGGACAGGAAGCGATGGCAGGAGTACTTGCTATAGCAAATGCATCGGAAAAAGATTTTAATAAGCTGTCTGCAGCAATTGAAAATTCAAAAGACGCCGCAGAAAAGATGGCAGAAATCAAGATGGATAATCTTGAAGGTAAAGTAACAACGCTGAAATCAAGATTTGAAGGTTTAGGAATTACAATATTCGGGCAAGTAGGTAACGCACTGGTAAATCTTACAGACGTGGGGATCTCAGCCATCGACAGTATAAATCAGAAGCTGGAAGATGGAAAAGGAATTCAAACGTTTGTTGATAAGATTTCATCTGGAGTAAAAAAAGCAAAACCATACTGGGATGTGTTCAAAGAGGATGCTGTAGAAGTAGGCAACGCATTTGGTGAAGCGGTAAGTGCAATTTCCGGCGAATTGGAAAAGATGAATGGTTCCTTTGGATCGAGCAAAAGCATAAAGGGGTTTTCGGAAACGCTTGGAGACGCAACGGATGCTCTTACAACATTTGCTGGATTCCTAAAAGAACACGATGAAGAAGTGGCGAAAGCGATTAAATTATTACCAAAATTATACGTCGCATATAGAGGATTTAAAATCGTAACAGCGATAACTCCAGGAGTAAAAACATTTACAAAAGCTGTCTTAGGATTAACTGGAAAAGGAATTGCGGCTATAGCCGGAAAACTGTTTGGTGTGGCGGCAGGAGAAAAAGCGGTAGGGTTGGCAAGTAAAGAATCATCGGGGAATATTGTAGAGTCAGCAACAGCGTTTTTAGCGATTGGCGCAGGAGTTGCGCTGATTGCGGCAGGATTTACACTATTGGCGTATTCTGCAGTTCGGATCGCGAATGCTGGACCACTCGCAGCGGGTGTTTTGATCGGTATGACGGTTGCGGTTGCGGGATTAATGGTTGTAGCGAAAAATGTAGCACCGGCTATGACGGCTGGGGCAGCAGGATTTGTTGCATTTGGAGCCGCCGTTCTTTTAGCTGGAGCGGGAATCACTGTGTTATCTTTGGCCGCAATTAATCTTGCAAATACCGGACCACTTGCGATTGCATGTATGGCAGGAATGGTTGCGGCGATTGCAGGGCTTGCGCTTGGTGCATCTGCACTTGGGCCGGCATTAACGGTTGGCGCTGCTGGATTTATTGCATTTGGAGCGGCTATTGTATTGGTCGCAACAGGAGCGTTGATTGCAAGTGCCGCATTGGCAGTTGTGGCAGGAATTCTTCCAACAATTGTACAGTATGGAATCCAGGGCGCAGGATGTATTACTGCTCTTGGAGTGGGCATGATCATGTTTGGTGCAGGTGCAGCAGTTGCTGGAGTGGGGTGTGTTGCTCTTGGAGCCGGACTTGCTGTAGTAGGAGCTGGACTTCTCGTAGTAGGTGCAGCAGTATTAGTTGCGGCAAGTGGAGTATTACTATTGGCAACTGGAGCACTGCTCCTTGGAACAGGTCTTACGGTTGCCGGTGTAGGATTGAACTTGATAGGTGCAGCATTTCCAGCGGTATCCGCGGGTGCCGTGGGTGCATTAGGTGCATTAACTGCATTGCTTGGAGTGTCTGTAGGTCTTGTAGCTGGAATGGGAGCATCGGCCGTTGTAGTGGTTGCGTTTGGAGCAGCTATGGCAGGTGGTGCAGCCGGCACACTTGCAATGGTAGTAGCATTGAAGTCTGTCAATTCAAGTATGAAATCAATAGCCGGCAATGCTAAAAGCGCACAAAGCTCGCTCACGAGTATGCGAGCCAGTGTAAATGTGGTAAATTCCGGACTGGACGCATTGGGAAGTAGAGCAAAGTCAGCAGTTAATACGCTGGTAAAACAATTTTCAAACGCAGAAGGAAAAGCAAGGAGCTCCGGGAACGCTGTTGGAAACAACTTCAATAACGGAGTTCGTAGTGGAATGAACCGGGCAGTATCCACAGCAAGATCCATGTCTGCATCCACGGTATCAGCGATGCGATCAGCCGGATCCGGTTCGTACAGCTGTGGTGTATATATAGGCGCTGGTCTTGCAAATGGTATGGCGAGTCAGGTCGGACGTGTAAGATCTGTCGCAGCGCAGTTGGCAGCTGCAGCAGAGGCGGCAATTAGGGCGAAGGCACAGATTCACAGTCCATCAAGGGTGTCTGACAAATTAGGTAGTTATTTTGGCATTGGATGGGTTAATGCAATATTAGGAAAAGTTAAACTCGCAAGAAAAGCTGCAGCACAGCTGGTTCAAATACCAGAGCTGGCAACAATACCGGATATTGGCATGAATATTCGAACAAGTATCGATGATTTGAATGATGATTATGAATACACCAGAAATGAAACTTATACTATTTACATCCCTGTCGAAGTAGATGGCCGGCAGGTGGCAAAGGCAACGGCGAAATACACAAAAGAAGAAATTGAACAGCAGCAGAAAAGAGATCTTCGAAAGAAAGGCATGAGATAAGGAGGCAGATATGTATAAATTTGTAGACACTACAGAGAGACAGGAAGAGCAGATACTGCCCTCCGAAGCTCTCAATTTTAACGGAGTCTATTTTGAAAATGTAATCCCCGGATATCGGACACTATATGTGTCCGGCCGGGAGATGATCGAAACAGAAATTACAGATTTGGATACGGAGATTATGGATGGATCCAGATATCGAAGAAAACGATATAAGCCGAGAACGATCACTGTCGGGTATCAGCTGATCGCTAAGAGTAATGCGGAATTCCGGAATGCTTATAACAAATTGAATTCGCTGCTGGATGTGGCAGAAGCGAAGCTGATCTTCCTGGATGAACCGGATAAGTATTATGTTGGAACAAAGGTGAATGCCGGTGATGTGCCGCATGGCAGAAATGCGGTAACTGCAGAAATTGAGTTCTATTGCTCAGATCCATTTAAATATTCCGTAGAAGAGTACGAGGTTGCGCCAACTGCAGATGACGGGACAACATTTGTTGTTGATTATAAAGGAACGTATAAAGCACATCCAACGTTCGAAGCAGTGATGGAAAATGGAGAGAATGGATTTGTCGGATTCGTTGATCAGGATAAACATATTTTACAGTTCGGAAACATCGAAGAGGAAGATGGGGAGACGTACAAAGAAAATGAGACATTGGTTACGCTTCAGGACTTTTTCAATGCACCGGATGATACATCTGGAACGGATTTTATGCATCCTTTCTACGGAGCAAAAGGATCCCTCGGAACATCAACATGGTTTAATACCAAGTTCCTCTCTTTGAAGTCTGCAGGGCAACAGGTTGGCCGCGCAAACGGTGGACTCAGAACCATCATTCTTCCGGCGGACTCAACCGGTGATAAGGAAGGGTGTCAGAACTTTTATTCTTATTTCCATATCCTGTTTTATGCCGGATTGATGGGACAGACCGGAGAAATGTGTATTAACTATCTGACAGCGGACGATAAGCTTATTGCCGGTGTGAACTGGTATAAATCGGATATGAGCGGAAATACAGGACATTATGATCTAGTCTGCTACAATCCGAACAAGAAGAGTACCGATCAGCAGGCGGGACGCGTGCTGAAAACGTACACTTATATGACAAGTCATCTGCGGAAGCAAAATCCGTGGTACTGGAACTGGGGACATTGTGATCTTAGAAAAGAAGGCAGTAAACTTACATTTTTCTATAATGGCAGTTATCCGAGCTTCAATATTCCGGAAATAGCGGATATGAAATGTGCCAAGATTCAGATTGCGATTAAGCAGAGAGAAACAAGATCAGGGAATAAGTATCTTACATACAACGGGATCAATGCTTTTTATTTTCAGAAGTTACATGTAAAAAAATGGAGAGATGTACCGAATAAATTTGCGCAGGACTGCAGTTTGATTGCAAATTGTTCAGATGGATCAATTCGGATGAATGGTCTGCCAAAGCCGGATCTGGGAGCTCTTGGAAATGACTGGGAAACATTTTGCTTGAAGCCGGGAGTTAATCAGGTTCAATGCTTGTGCTCCAGCTGGGCGAAGAAACCGACGTTTAAAATGAAGTACAGGGAGGTGTTCTTGTGATCATATATTTTGCTGACAGGGCAATGAACATTCTTGGATCAGCATCTACCGGACTGCCGAAGGGATTAATGATTACAAATGATAAAAAGACAGAAGAAATATCCGAAGGTGTGGCAATCTTTGAATGCAATTTGGATTACAATTTTGTAAATCCGGATGAGGACGAAGAACAGGAAGTTGATGTGAAGAAGCTTGCTGCAGTCGGAAATTTCATCTTAAAGCAGAGTGCGGACAGCGGTGAAGTGGAAGTATATACGATTATTGATTCGACGATAGATCCGATTCAAAAGGATGCATCCATCTATGCTGAAGATGCGGGACTGGATCTGTTAAATGAAGTGGTCGGAAAATATGCTGCAGATAAAGCTTATAACATTGCCTATTACATTAATAAATTTGCATATGATTCCGGATTCGAAATCGGGATCAACGAAGTAAGCAATCTTACAAGAAAGTTATCCTGGGACGGTGAAACTACAGCTACGGAAAGGCTATTGAGCGTAGCTACACAGTTTGAAGCTGAGATTGAATTCAGCTTCAAAGTCGAGAATATGGCTGTGACTGGAAAATACATCAATGTGTATAAGAATAGGGGGAATGATTCGGGTGTTACTTTGACTGTTGGCAAAGAGGTTAGCGGATTTCGAATCAAGAGTTCCATCGCAGATCTTGCAACAGCATACCGCTGTACCGGCGGAACACCGGAAGGATCAGAAAATCCGATTACATTAAATGGTTATAAGTACGATGATGGAGATTTTTATGTAGAAGGATCCTATGTGAAATCCCGGAAAGCACTGGAAAAGTGGAGCCGCTATCAGATTAAGACAGAAAAGAATAAGAATGATGTTGGACATATCGTAAAATCCTTTACATACGATACGACATCGAAATCTGAATTGTGCAATCGAGCCGTATCCAGTCTTAAGAAGATCTGTGATGAAGCTGTTACCTATGAGGTAGAGTTGTTATATTTTCCAGATGGGGTAAAGGTAGGTGACACGGTATCCATTGTTGATGATGACGATAATATATATCTTACTGCAAGACTGTTGAAATTAGAGATGTCAGAATCGAACGATACAAAAGAAGCAGAGCTAGGTGATTATGTAAGACAGGAAAGCGGAATTGATGAAAAAGTCATTGAGCTGGCAGAGCGATTTGAGAAGATCGCTAAGAATCGTAATTTTTATACATGGACAGCCTTTGCAGATGATGAAAATGGAACGGGAATTTCGGCCAATGCTTACGGAAAAGACTATCTCGGAATCGCTACGAACCGGCTTGCGAAAGAAGCTGATCTTTCCGATCCGACGCAGTACACATGGGTAAAGATAAAAGGCGAGCAGGGCATTCCGGGAACAGCGGGTAAAGATGGTAAAACAACATATTTCCATATAAAATATTCCCCTGTAGAGAATCCAACCTCATCACAGATGTCAGAAATACCGAATACCTATATCGGAACCTATGTGGACTATACAGAGCCGGATTCGACAGATCCAAGCAAATATACCTGGTACAGATTTAAAGGCTTACAAGGTGAACAGGGAACACAGGGAATCCCAGGAACCAATGGTGCAGATGGGAAAACATCATACTTGCACATTAAATACTCCAATGATGGTGGTAAGACATTCACATCAAATTCTGGAGAAACAGTCGGGGATTACATTGGACAGTGTACGGACTTTAATCGGGCGGATCCTACTACGGTGGGAGCTTATACATGGAGTAAGATCAAAGGTGAAACAGGAGCGAAAGGCGAAAAAGGAGATAAGGGAGCCACAGGAGCTACAGGTCCTCAGGGACCTCAAGGGCAGACAGGGGCAGCTGGTAAAGATGGACAAATGCTCTATGCGACATGCGATACTGCAGCTGGAACCGTAGCGAAAGTTGCAAGTTTGGCGGCTGGTTCACTTTCGTTAAAAGCCGGAGCAACAGTAGCTGTTAAATTTACTTATGCAAACACTGCATCAAGCCCAACACTTAACATTGCCGGTACTGGTGCAAAAGCAATGTATATCCAAGGTGTCCGGGATGTATATTGGACTGATGGAGCGACAGTAACCTTCACATATGATGGTACAAACTGGAGAGTAGCATCAGAACCGGTATATGCACCAACTGCTACTATTGGAAATGCTGCTGGATTTAACGTTTATGTTGATGGAACTAGTGTACAGGTGCGTAAAGGTTCTGAAGAACTTGCATCCTTCAAAGGTGACGAGATTCGATTAGGAGAGGGTGTCGATTGCGCAAAAGTATTTATATGTAATCTGGAAATAGGTGTGGATAGTGAGGAAATGTATCTTAGAAATGCATCTACTAGAATTTCAACGAAGGCATCTCATGAGGCCGGCTCGGCATCAGTGCCATCCTTAGTAGTTGATGATAAAGATACATGGATAAACGGCCGAGGTATGAGCAGTTTAGTTAACTTTTTCCCAGGAAATGTACACAGGATGACTGCAGGAACAAAAGTGTTAACCGCTGGCAAGACTGGAACATCAAGACAATTATTTAGCAACTCAGAAATTAATAGTTTGTTGGGTGTTAGCAATAGTTCAAATGGAAATACGGCAGTGATGGTATCGAATGGTGATGGGGCTGCTACTGGCGTGCATGTAGAAGGATGCACTTATCAGAATGGAGCTTGGCATGCAGTATTTAATACCAATATTGGTTCAGTACCGATTAGAATAAATTTTATTATTACTTACTGGGGATAAAATCTGTACCAAGGAGGTATCACAAGATTATATGCGAGGTAGTTAACAAGAAATGAATATTTCTTGGAAATCCGTTTCTTCTGCTGTATAATGGCAGTGGAAGGAGATGATTATTATGGCCATATGTGTTAATGATTTTTTTCGAAAAAAGCTAAAAAGAAGATACGGGGATAAATTGCAAAAATATATTGATTTTGCAATGAATAAGGTATTTAAAAATAAAGAAAAAATTTCTTATGATTTTTTTAGTGAATCTTTAGGCATTTTGACAGATATAGATAAGAATAATGAAATAGCAGATGATAAAAAAGCATATGTAATAAACAGAAAAATGTATATATCAGATTGGGCTATGAAACAAAACAAGGATGTGCTGATGCATATTGTTATTCATGAAATCATACATATACTTAATCCAGAATACACAGAGGAAAAAGTTATAGAAGAAACAGATAAAAAATTTAGCAAGCTTCGTAATTTATCTGAATGGAAAGTTTTTTTGTAACAAGGAGATGATTATTTTTCATCTCTTTTTCTATACAGAAAGGAAAATACATGGAAATCAGAGCAAGACCGTAAGGTCTTATTTTTATACGCAAAATTAAAGAATCGAGGTACATAGAGTGTATGTAGACGTAAACACAATCATTACTGCTGGAAGCTTATTAACGGCCGTAGTGGTTATCTTTTCCGCTGTTTTCGCAGTATACAAGTGGTATTTAAGACAGAATGAGCAGGATAAAGAGATAGAGAGAATGAAATCAGAACAATGTTTGCTTACTTATGGAATTCTGGCTTGTCTGAAAGGTTTGAAAGAACAGGGATGTAATGGACCTGTTACAGAAGCAATAGACAAGATTCAGAAGCATATAAATAAGCAAGCGCATGATCAGGAGGATTAAGCATGGATATTAGTACATTAGGAACAGTAGTAGGGATCGTAGCAATCTGTTATGTAATTGGACTTGGCTGCAAGGCATATGAGAAAATTCCAGACAAATGGATTCCGGTCATCATGGCTGTATGTGGTGGAGTTCTGGGCGTTGCCGGACTCTACACAATGCCGGACTTTCCGGCCGGCGATGTGATCAATGCAGTTGCGGTCGGAATGGCCAGCGGATTAGCGGCGACAGGAGTAAATCAGTTATATAAACAGCAGTGCAAGTAGAGGGCGATTATTCGCCCTCTGACATATTATATAGTGTGCGACGTCGCACAGAAAGGAGCAATCATGGCACATTTATTTTTAATAGCCGGTCACGGGGCTGGTGACAGTGGAGCCGTTGGATACGGTTACACTGAGGCAGAGAGAGTCCGGGCACTTGCAAGACGAATTGTAGCATACGGAGGAAGTAATGTTACTCTTGGAGATACAAGCCGGAACTGGTATGCCGACAAAGGCATTAGCTCACTCAATATTCCAAAAAGCTATCAGATCTTGGAGCTTCACATGGACAGCGGAGTAGCTATGGCAAAAGGCGGTCACGTAATCATCAAGGAAGGATACTCTCCAGATCAGTACGATACGGCACTTGCCAACTTCATCGGTTCATTCTTCCCGGGCAGAGCCAATAAAGTTGTAGGCAGAGCACACCTTGCCAACGTCAATCGTGCAGCTGCGAAAGGTTACAGTTATCGTTTGCTGGAGAACGGATTTATTTCAAATCATGAAGATTTAAACAAATTTAATTCCCAGATCGACGACTTGGCAAGAGGGATCCTCAAAGCATTCGGAATCTCGTCTGCAGCACCAGTAGCATCAGCCAAGAAGACAGAACCTGTCGATGGAGAAATCAAGTCGGGTGGAGTATTCCAGAGCAAGACGGACAAGTTTGGTACAATCTCATATCAGGCTCACATGAGAGGTTTTGGATGGGGTAACTGGCAGTCCGATGGCTTAATGGTTGGTTCTACCGGTCAGAATCGTAGAATTGAAGCGCTTCATATTAAGCCGGTCGGAGAAACAAATGTTGTTGTCCATATGAAAGAAATCGGAAACAAAGAATACAAGAACATCACCAAGGACACACTGATCGGAACTACTGGACAGAACAGAAGACTGGAAGCGATCCGGATCACCGGAAAGGAATCTTTCTACCTGTACAGAGTCCACCAGAAGAGTA
>ERZ827496.1266-NODE-1266-length-30743-cov-12.404784_pt1 | contig 30743 bp, 29 predicted proteins | sample MGYA00519769_ERZ827496 | MGnify/ENA primary metagenome ERZ827496 (study PRJEB31778, sample SAMEA3449327) | human gut metagenome | biome: human gut; feature: human-associated habitat; material: faeces | place: United Kingdom | collected 2010/2012 ...
GAATCGCCCTTTGTGGTGAAGTTTTCACAGTTTCACAGCTTATAAAACGAAATGGCACTGATATGTATAAGTTGAAATCTGGGTATTATATCACGACACATGCAAAATACGTGGAGAAATATAAATAGATAGTTTTGTTGTATTAAAAAGTCCTAGAGGTAAACTCCTCTAGGACTGAAATAATCCCTAAATGTCGACAATATTTCCTACATCAAGCCATTCTATTATATCTACTTATTATTTGATAAACTCTCCTCACACTAATCTCATACATTCTCGCAATCTCCCTAATATCCATATTCCCCCTATAGAGCTCAACGATTTTTTTATCGCGTTGTCTTTTAATAATTGCATCCCAGCCTGCAACATAAGATGCCTTACCTGTATAAGTTTTCATAAATCTTATCGCTTCTCTTAAATCAATCTTACAAAATATATTCATTATCAAAGGAACTTCATCATATGGAATTTCTAGATCTGTGCTATTTATCAATTCCTCAATATCTATATCTTTCATTGATTCATCCCATAAAATCTCTTTTATCGCATCATCACCGACAATTTGTTTGATAAATGTCATTATTACCATAAAAGTATTTTCATCATCAAAATTAAAAAAATTATTATTGTTTTCCATATAAAATTCCTCCCTTTCATAACCATAAATTATTGTAGTCATTGATAGCCAACGACAAAAGCTATAAATCTTTGTTATAACAAATTTGACTAATAAAATCACATTTATATATTATTTGTAATTTTATTAATTAAATTGTAGCATCATTGCAAATATTTTTCATTAGTTTCCGTACTTTTTCGTAATTCAAATTCTAGCAGATGTCGTCATATGTCGCCCGATTTTACATGATTATACATATTTATACAAAAATTTACGCACAATAAAAAAACCACCAAAATCCTCTCTCTAGAATTCGGTGGTTTTTAATCCCTCTCGCTATCTGATTCTGTATAAAACATCCTCTATCTCCTTTAAATTTTATTTATTTCCTTACACACTCCTTTATAATCTTAATATTTGGCACACATCTAAGCCCCTTATCCCAAAGTCCCAAAACCTTGAAAAACAATACTCCATGCAAGTTATTGTACGAAAACTTTTTGCCGCCTCTATACTCTGCCACTTCAGACTCTCTATAAGTCATGCACGAATCCCAAAATATCATTCTTCTGAAAACTATATCTGGAAAACTCTCTCTATTAAACTTATTTTTAAGATATACCTTAGAAACTTCATTAACACTTTTATAAATTATATATTGTACTTGGCGAATCGAAAAATGCTTCAACATGCTATCTATCATAATCTCTGTCTTTTTAACTGGACAAAATTCAACATTTTTCTTTGCTATCTCATTCACCAGAAATGCCATACAATCATTAATCGCAACCTCTTTCCAAAGATTATACCCCTCTAAAATATTCTTTTCATCACTAAAATCAATCTTAGGATTCATCAATTCTTGTAAAGTATCAATATTATTATCATCAATTTCGACATTTAGCTTATAACGCATAAATTGGTTTTCATCCTCACCATGTTTAAGCGCATATTTCAAAGAATTTATATCGATAATTATGATATTTCGCTTCAGAAGATAATCAATAATTCTCTCATCCATATCACCATCAGCCAGGCAACTACAAGGATTATCACACTCGCTCAGACTCTTGATAACACTAGTATCCTCGCTCAACGCATGTCCCAACAAACTCGCCAAATAAACCCTATCTTTAAAATCAAGTTCATCAACACAAACCTTGCCAGTATAAGATTTTTCAAGCTCGATTTTAATCTCATTAGCCATCTTTTCCAATTCAGTCTCTCTTTTGATATACTCTTTATTTCTCTTTTCCACACATGCATCACAACCACATATTTCATCGTCAATATGACCACAACAAGGACAATAAGCTTTTTTCGCCTTTATTTCTCTGTATGGATTTCCCCAATTTTCAAGCTCAGTCCTAGATGGTCTCTTCTTAAGAAAATTCTCACCACAAACTGGACATTGTTCATCAAGCACTATCGGTGGAAAATACTTGTGTAGATCATTTGGTCGACAGTCGACTTTGTAATCCTCGACTAACTTTTTCACTCTAACACCTTTGTGATAATACTGGTCCATAAGCTCTATAATTTCTTTTTTACTTAAATGCGCCAATTTCTCATGAATAATCATACGCATCTTTCCTTTCTTTCTTATTTTATTATATAATTCTACAATTAGTTCGGTTTTCCTTCTTTTTTCTATTTAAAAGTTTAAATTTTTTATATTTTTTGAATTTTATGTCAATTATTTTTTTATATTGGCGATTTTTCGTGGGTGGGTGGATGTTTTTTGGGGTTTTGGGTGGAATGTTGGTTAAAAAAGTCCTAGATTATCACCTAGGACCTTTTTATATACTATAACTAGTATTATTCTTAATATATAATTTCACTTAGTAAAAGCTGACGAAAAACAATAGTCCCTAAAACAATACCAATTGCAATAAAACATATAATCCAGTACTTCTGATCTTCGCCTTTTTTTACATAAAAATATGCTGATAGAATAACCCCTACAACACTTAGTGCTATCACTACTTTATAAATAGCATCCATTATAGCAACAGCTTGATCAATCAAATAATACCCATATGCATTGCCATATATATACGCATAATAGGCTAACTCTTCTTTACTATGAGAATCTACAATATAACTTATTACGCAAGATGTAATCAGATAATAAGCTATAATTGATATAATAAATGAAACTATTAATGCAATTATATATACTTTCTTTGATAATATTTTCTTCTCTGTTTTAGTTTCTTTTACCTTACATTCACTTGGCTGATTATTATGTTGATACTGCTGATTATACTGCGGACCATTATAAACTGTTTTTTCCACATGCTTAACATCTTTTTTAACAGAAATCTCTTTAAAGTACTCTTTGATTGAATTTTTTAATTTATAATAATCAGTCTTTAAAGCACCTACTATATTTAAAAAGATTGTCTTTATCTCCGTTATAATGTCCTTTGCATTTATGTCTGGTTGTGAATTTTGCTTGTCCTGATTTGGTTCATATGGTGGCTTTTTTCTTGATATTTTTCGGTTGTAATTATAATGTTGCTCGCCCTGTGGTTTATCATGTTGATTGTCTGGGATGATTTTTTCGATGTCTTTTTTTATTGCAGCTTTTATGTTTTGTGATTTTATTATGTATATTGATGCTATTAAGATAATGAGAATTAGTAAAAATGTCATGTTTACTCCCCCTTTATTAACAGACCTATCACTTTTTAAATTACCAATATCAATAATCTACCATGTACTACCATTCGAATTACTATTACTAGCCACTTGTTGCTTTTGCTCTTCCTCTTTCTTAGCTTGTTCTTCTGCTTCTTTTTTCTTTTCTTTACAAGTTTTCAAAAGCTCATTACATCTATCCAGCTGCTCCTTAAGACTATCACTTTTTTTACATTCTTCTATAGTATCTTCAAGATCCTTTTGCGCACTCTTATATTTACCATCATTAATTTCCTCTTCAAAAGAATCAATCGAATCATCTATATTTTTTAATACTGTTTTTTTATACTCATTAGCCTTATCTTTAACTACATCAGTTTCAGTTTTTATATCATTAATCTTATCTATTTTTTCTATCTGAAAGAAATATGCTCCATGTTCCTCTGAATCCTTAGCTTCTACTAATAAATTCAGCTGCTTTATTAAATTTTTAGCCTCTGTATCATCTTTTTTTGATTCCAACGCCAATTTAAAATAATCAATAGCTTTGTCATATTCCTCCTCTATAACATTTGATTTCCCTTTTGACATAGAATCTTTATACTCTTGACTTATACCCTCTGATTGCCCATTTGTCTCTGCTTTGCTACAACCTACAACCATTATTCCTAGAATAAGTACCATTAAAATAATTACTCTTTTTTTCATTTGTTTTTACTCCCCTGTATATTTATTTTTAGTTAATAAAATTATAATCTGTTTTTTGACTAATCTCAATATTTTGTATGGGGACTGTTGTGTAGCAATTTACTATTTTTGTATTGGATAAGGACTTATGTGTACATACAAAAATAACCCAGATGAATATAACAAAAGAGTTTCTAAAGTTATATATTAACTTCTGGATTATAATCTTATTGTTTGTAGTTTTATTGGGCTATCTAATTGGAAACTCTGCCACTTATCCTGGTAATATAAAAATATTTTTTTAATGTCATAATATATCATTTTATATAAATTTTTCATAATTTTTTCTACAGCCAATTCTATTCTCTAAAATTTCTGGTACCTGAAAATATACATATCCAGGTGATGTATTTCCCTCTATTATCACTGGACCATCAGGCGTTATCGCTATATCCCAACCAACATATCTCACTTGTGGAATTACCTTACTTGCTTTTTCTAACATTTGACATGTTTCTTTCCAGAATGGAAGTTGAAAACCTTTTATTTTTTTATTAGTTATTGGATGATTTTTAAATACTTGTCCACTAAAATTACTAGCATCTGTTTTTAAAATTCCTGTATCAAAGTCAACATAAGCAACTATATCCCCAGTAGCAAGATTTGAAATTTCTTTTCCATTTCCCATTCCAAAATTAACAGCTACTATATTGCATTTGTCATTCTCTACAATTGTTATTATCCTTAAGCAATTAATGGCATTTGAATATATCTCATCTATCTTTTCATGCTGAATAATCCAATCTTCAACAATTCCTGTTTTATATTTACTAGTTAAATAATTTTATAATTTCTTAGTATCTCCAAACTTGTCTACCTTTATAACTTCTATTCCTTGAGCTTGAGCAGAATCAACTGGTTTATAAATAATTTTTGTTTTATTTGTTATGAATTTTCTAAATTCATCATATGTAACTTTACTCAAATCTATCCAATCTCTTTTAAAAAGCTTTTGAAATTTTTGTGCAAAAATAATTTTATCTTCAAATATATTTCTATATTTATTATCATTATATTTTTTTATTAACTTTTCACTATCTCCATTTGTTATATAAGTTTTTCTTTTATCATCATCTAATTCATAGAATTTAAATTTTTTATAGTTATTTGGACTTGCTGAGTATTTTATACTACATTTCATAATATCATACATTATTCTTTTCTTTTTTATAGAAGTTTTTTGGGATATTTCTATAGATGCATTATTTATTTGTTCTAAATAGCTAGATAATTTACTCATAGTATATACTCTATAAATATTCATAAAATCTTCCCCCTCATCTATATTTTTAATTAACTTTTTCTCATATTTCTAATACACTCTATACTCTTTTCTATAATTTTATCTAAATAGGATCTTCTTCTATTTTTATTTACATCTAATTCATTAATACTTACAAAATATTTTCTATTTTGTTGTATAAATTTTTCTAGATAAGCATCTGATACAAAATTAGAATGTAAAACAAATGTATATACTCCAAAAAGTAAAATTTTATATGGTGTGTCAAATATACTTGAATAAAATAACATACCTCTATATTTATATGGATACAATGAACACCCATGTGATATAAAATCAAAATATCCTGTATCACTACAAATATCTATAGTTATATCATCAAAAGTATGAACTTGAGCAAAAAAACATTGTGGTTTTACTCCATACTTTTGTAAAATATTATATCTTGTTTGTAATTAAATTGTTTTTCATATGATAACTCTACAAATTAATGGTTTATTGCGTCTTTATTTAAATGATATAAATATGTGCTATAATCTATTTTTTTGGATATATATTTTCTTTTTTATTTTTCCATTTAGGTAAAATAATTAATTTGCATATATTTCTATTTCAATAAAAATCATACATTTATAAAATTAGTTATAATATATATAATTTAATTATCTACTTTTTATACAATTTAATCTTGACATAACAAAGTTATTATTTTTAATTAAATTAAAAATATAATTCTTTATAAAACAAAACTCTTTTTTCTTGTAAAAAACTACTAAAAAGCATATATTTGGAATAATTATACATATTAATAATTTAATAATAAAATTTATATAAATATTATTTATTGTTATCCACCTATTAGTTATAAGATTAACTACACATAAAGTGATCAACATTATTATTATATTTTTTATATACTCAAAATAATAACTTTTAGGACTTTTTTTAAAAGCCATTTTATATACGGCATAAGGATCATACCATACATTAGTACATAATCTTGCAATAGTAGTGGCAAATAATATCCCAAATAATCCCCATTTATTTCCTAAAAATATCGATAAAACTAAGTTTATCATAGCCATAATAGCCAAAATAAATCTACCTTGTTTAAATATTCCTGAAGTAACTTTATATGACCAAACTGAATTTTGCATCCCTATAATATAAAAGTTTGCAGCCAATACATACTTAATTGAATTTGGAAGTAAATATTCCATTCCTATCCAAATAGTAATAACATCATTTATAAGTGTTATAATACATATTGTACAAAACCCAAACATCCAAAAATTAGCAAAGTTCATTATTCTAAAATATTTCTCCCTTTTTTCTCTCGTCTCTATTGCATTTAAATTTCCCAGGCTGGCTAATACCCCATTAAAAAACTGTAACAATACTGTATTTATAATTCCTATCAATAAATTATAATTTGAACATATTCCTACAATAGATAATCCTTTAAAATATGTAATTATTAAATTGTCAGTATTATTAACTAATATACCACTCAATTTATTAATCATTAAATCTCGGATATCTGCCACTAACTTTATTTTTTTATTTTTATTTAACTTAAGGTTTTTATTTTTTTTCAAAAATGGATATAGCTTATTTGCAGTAAAATGTATAGCTAAATTTTGTGCAATAGAAAAAATAAACTGAACCATAAGATATAATAAAAAATTCTTTGTTAATAATAAGACTACTATTTGAACTATAGCTTGTAATACTACTGCTACATAATTTATAGCTGCAACAATATAATTTCTTTGATCAGCATTTATCAATGATATTTTATAGGCAAAAAAATAACCTATACTTGTATTCGTTAGATAAATAAGATATATTAAATTTAAATTTTCCTTTATATCCGGTGCATCTTTTATTAAATATTTTAGAAAGGGTAATAGTATTATACCTATTACAAATATTACTATACCTATTACAATATAAGCTTTTGAATAAAAGTTCATATATCTAGAAACTTCTTCTTCATCCTTTTCTGCAAGTGGTTTATATAATGCATAGTTAATAGCAGTACCTATCCCTAATTCAGCTAGTGATAAAACTGATAAAATATTAGTAAATAAACCACTAACACCTAAATATTCGGTTGCTAAGCACTGAATAAATACAGTTCTTGAAACAAATCCCGTTATTAAAGTTATAAATTGACCTAAAAATCCAGTCAGAATATTTCTTACTGAATTTAATACTCTCGAATTCTCATTCATCTCTCTCTCCTATTAATCCTACACATTGTATTAATTAATTATTTTTGCAATAATTTGCCTTTTATAATCTTCTAAATCTAAATCTCCTACCTCCATACCGTCTTTAGCTTCTCCAACATATTTATTTTTTATAGCTATTTTATCTTTAGCATTAGCTAAAAACCATTCATACTCTATATCTATATGTCCTATGTCCACAGCATGATATCCAAGTTTATATAAATCATAAGCTAAAACTGTTGCAGTAGGTCCTAATGCTAATAATATCAATTTATCTTTTGATATATTTTTTTCAACATATTCTAATAATTTATCATATACATTAAAAGCATCCCTTTTGGGCCCCAAAATTCTATTTATAGATTTTGTATTTTCAAATAAATCATTACCTATTCCTAATCTACTTTGTTCTCCTTCAATTATTACTAAATCCTTATTATTCCATAACTGCTTAATATTTTTAAATTGTTTTTCACATTTATCTTTTTTTACAAATATCATATAACACCTGCTTATAAAGGAATTTATATATATTTTATTTTTATCAGTAAGTTCAAGCCATGAATAACCGTATTCCCATATGTGTCTTTTCCAATAGCTAGTTGCTTTTTTGTCATATTTTCTTAATGATTTAAATACATCTGGTAATCCAACTATATGGTTCTCTTCTTTACTTTGTAATACTTCTTTTAATCTTTTACTTAATTTATAATCATACTTTTGAAATGCTATTCTATTTCCTAAAATTAATTTCATTTCACCATCGCCAAATCTGCTTAGAGAACAATTTTTTTTTATTAAGTATTCTATTGACTCATCTATTGTCATTATATTTATTTTTTTTTCTAATATATTTGTTAACTCATATTTTCGATAAGATAATTCTATATATAAATCATATAAATTATTATAACAATCTACTAACATACGTTTTATCTTTCCTTTAACTCTACCAATTAAATTTGCTTTATGTACTTCTTCAACTACAGTCCTATCAATACTTGCTTCTAAAGTATTATCTTTCAATATTTCAAAAAAATCTTCTCTTTTATCATTTTTAACTGGCTGTATAGCACATGTATTAAATACAATAGATTTATTAATATCAACTTCTTCATAATAGATACTTCTATTTATGTCATTAAATAAATCCTGTGCTTTTTTAGTATGAATCATTATAAGTGAAACTCCACTTTTTTTATCTATCTCAGGAATTAACTCTTCAACTCCCCAAAAATCACCTAAAGTAAAATCACTTATCCTATCCAAAGTCTTAAAATTACACTTGTAACAAGATGGTCTTAAAAAACAATTTTTTATAAATCCTTTTATATATAAACTCTCACCATATTCTTCTGTTATTTCACTACCATCTTCAAAACTATACTTTAAAACACCACTATTCCATCCTTTTGACTTGTCCCTAAATGTCATAGCACTTAATTTCTTACCATCTCCAAGCTCATCTATATATCTTTGCCATATCATCGGAGATGGAACCCCATGACATATAAGATCAACAGTTACTAAATTCTCATAATCCTTATTTAAATAAGACTTTAAACCACCTATCTGACAAGGTGTCCCTGAGAATAAGACCTTTCTCCCGTCATCCAAAAATTTCTTAGCTTGTCTAAATGAATCACTTATATTACTTTGAACATATTTTGAGCCTCTAAATTTGCTTAATCCTTCCATATCCTCAACATAATCATGCACTACATTAAAATCTTCATCAAACTTAGCACCAAATACAACTCCATTGTCCTTTATAATCTCAGATGCTAATATTGTAAAAGTTCCTCCCGAAGAACTCTTCATTCTTATATCTTCATCCAAGTTATAACATGCATAAGCTTTTTTCAGACTTTTAACTTCTTTTTTATTCAAGATAGGACATACTTTTTCACATTTGTTGCAATTTACACATTTAGTATTATCAACTTTTGGATACCAAAATCCTTCATCATCTATCTCCATATTTATCGCATCTTTTGGACATACACTATAACACGCATGACATCCATCACACATGTATTTTTCTTTTATATCTATCATTTATGTATCCCCCTCTTCAACTTGTTAACTACCCTATGTGATAAAGAATAAAATTTATCATATGTATTACTCTTTGTTCTATAATAAAGTTTTTTATCTTGTTTATTATTTGCACCTGATTTAACCAATTTGTCATACTCTTGTTTAAATAGTTTTATATCTTTTATTTGATATGCTATTTGCATTCTTATCCTATAATATAAAATAGCTATTTGCTTAAAGTATCTTTCTTTTTCTTTCTGAGGTATATCTAATTGTTTAATTACTTCAATTCTATTTTCTTCATAGCCATTCATAAGTCTTAATCTTTTTTCATTGCTTGTAAATGATGAATGTGAATTTTCATGTCTAATATACTTCATAAGAGGCTTATTTATATATCCTGTTTTTCCAAAATAAGCAACAGGAAGCATAATTTGAAGATTTTGACCAAACTGAGATATATAAATTTCTCTATTTTTTATATGATTAAACAATGATTTGGTTCTAACCATAAAACTTCCAGGCCAGTTATTTGCCTTTCCCAAAATTAAATCATCAAAAATACTTTCATTTTCTATATTTTCACCATCAGAAAATAATCCATTTATCTTGTCCAAATCTGAATTATTGACATAGTATCCATTATTTCTAACCATATCATAATCAGTATTATTAATTAAAAAATCAGCTTTATCTTTTACTGCATCTTCAAATATAATATCATCAACATCATACAACATTATAAATTCTCCATTAACATGTTTTAATGCTGTATTTATTGCAGATGCAGCTCCACTATTTTCTTGGTAAATATATAAAAATTTAAAACCTCTTTTCTCAATTTGTTTTTTATATTTTAATATTATATTTTCACTATTATCAGTTGAACCATCATTAACAATAATAATTTCAATATTTTTGTATGTCTGTTTTAATAAACATTCAAAGCATTTGTCTAAAAACTTTTCCCCATTGTAACATGGTATCAAAATTGATACTAAATCCCTCATAATTACTCTCCATAATTTAGATTTATTTATCCAATAATTTTTCTATTTCTACTTTCCCTTGTAAAGCCTTCTCTTTATATCCAGGCATAAATTCATTTAGATGTTTTCTTATGCCATCTTCATTATCCTTCATCCATTCAAATGCATTTATCAAATCATCCTTATTTGATAATGATTGAACAGGCAATACATAATTTTCATAAGTTCCAAAAATATCTTTTGCTATGCCCTTTGCTTTAACTGAATACCCTATAACTAATGTTGGAACACATGTAGAATATGCTGCTATTGTTGCATGAGTTCTTGCCCCTATAAAGAATCTACATCTTGATATATATCCTTTTAATTCCATACAATTATGATCTTCTAGCATAACTACTCTTCCTGTATCTTTAAATTTATCATACAATACTCTTAGTGGCTTTCTATCATCATTATTGTCCCAAACAACATGAGGTATTAATGCAACTTGCATATCTGTAGTATCAATAATATGTTTTATTAATCCTTCATAATTTTCCATTGTACTTCCTTTTTTAGACTCACAACCTATAATTAAAGGACTTACATTTATACCAACTGTATTATTTTCCTCAAAACCTTTTGGTAATGGTAAATCAATTTTATCCAATTGAAACGCTGGGTCTGGACAAAGAATAGATTTATTTATTCCATTTTCTTTTAATGCATTATAAGTTAAAGTTTCTCTTGCAACTATTAAGCTATATGTATTTAAATCTTTTTTTACCTTTTCATCTTTTATAACATTAGGTTCTACAGAACATCCCCATAATACTGTTCTTGCCCCTCTTTTATTTATAAGAGTATTTAAATTACCTAACTCCTCTAAACCTGTGTAGCAATAATTATCTCCACCTACAGAAAGATATAAATCACCTTTTTTAACATCATCTAAGAAAGTTTTTTTTATGTATTCCGTATTTTTCAAAGTAGATTTGAATAACTTTATATTAATAGCTGAAATGTAGTATTTTAAAGAGCCTTTCTTTAAATCCTCATTTCTATTTTCTTTTATCTCCATTATTTCATTTATCTTGTTTTCTAAATCCTCATTCTGTGCTATTGAATATACACACATATTTTTATCTAATATTTTTTTTGTAGATCTTAAGATAGCTTCACATCCATGATTTCTACTCCCGCCATTTGCATATAATTTTATCTGTCCCATAATCTCTCCCTCTTTAATACTATCCTATCTTACTCTTTATTTTTCTAAGCAATGATAGTATTCTAACTTTAAATTTACTAATCTGTATGTATTCAGAAATTTCTTCTATTGTATATCTTTTATAAAATTCACAATATAATGTATAATATAATTTCATAGATACTTTTTTATTTGACGTTTCAAATTTTTCTTTTTCTTTTAACCATAAACTATATCCTCTTGGATTATCTACTAATAACTTGTTTCCAGCTTTAGTTAAACCATCATCTAAGTATTTATATATCCATATAATATCATTATAGTATCTCATTAAATATCCATCATGAGCCATTCGGTTCCATGTAACTGCTTCAGTCATAAATTTTTCTTCCTTAAATTCTGGATATTTATATAATCTATGAATATCTGTATAAAATATATATGCTCTTTCCCCATCCAGCACTTTTTTACCATCTTCCATATAACTATATCTTTGTAGTAAATCTAAATCTAAGTAATCTTCTTTAAAGAAGTTATTTATTGTTTTATTCTTTTCATGACCTAAATTAGCCACAATCCCTGCAAACTTTTTATTTTTATCTAATGATTTTTCCCACATATTTATTTTTTCTAATGCATCATCAGTAAGGTAATCATCAGAATCTACATTAAAAAAAAGTTCCCCTTTTGCTTTATCTAAGCCTAAATTAATTGCTCTATGTTTACCACCATTCTCCTTTTTATAATACCTTATATTAAAACTATTATCATCTTTACACCAATTTTTAAATAATTCTTCAGTATTATCATTAGAACCATCATCTACAACTAACCATTCAAAATCTGTAAAGGATTGACGTTGCAAAGACCTATATAAATTTTCTATTATATAACCTCTATTGTATGTTGGTGTAAATACTGTTATTTTCATGTTTTTAACTCCTTTGTATTTCATTATTTATACATATACATGGCCATAAAATATTTTATAAATTAAACATATATATGTATAAATAATTAAACTAATTAAACAATTTCTCATATTGTTTTATATAACCATCAAATTCATAATTTTTTTGTTTTAAATTTAGTATTAGTTTTTGTCTATATTTATCATCCTCTATCAAAGATTTAACTGCCTTGTAGATATCATCAACCTCACCATTTACAATCAAAGCAGTTTCCTTATCAATAAATTGATCTCTCATCCCCCCTACATCTGTTGTTATAATAGGTTTATTTAATATTCTAGCTTCATTTGTTGTAGTACAATAGGCTTCATATTTAGATGGCTGAACATATAAATCACATTGGTTCATATATACATATGGATTCTTCTTATTTCCTAATAAATAAAATACATCTCCTAATTCCAATTTATTTACTAGTTCTTTTAAAAAACCAAATTGATTTCCATCTCCAACCCAATACCATTTAATATTAAATCCACTATCTACTAATTTTTTACAGACATTTACTGCAAGTTCGCCTCCTTTTTCCTTAGTCAGTCTACCTACAGTTAATATTGAAAAACTATTTTTATCAATTTCAATATCTGCATCAGAGTTAGCTAAATTTATTATTCTTTCAGTATCTACAATATTATTCATAACTATAATTTTATCTTGCATATCACTAAAATATTGGCTTAATTTTTTCTGACAATCAGTCGATACTGCAACTACATTATCAAACTTTGAATAATACTCTAAATCCAATTTATATTTTTTTCCTGTTCCTTCATAATCTCCATTATGATACCAAAGATATTTTCTTGTAGCATTTACCTTGTCTATAACGTAATATGGAGTTAAACCATTTTGAGAGTATGATATTGCTATATCATATTGTTTTTCAACTTTATTAAATATCTTCCATGGTTTTTGCCCATACTTGTTTATTAATCTAAATATAATATACCTAGAAATTTTGTTTATTCTTTTTAGAACATTTTTTTCTTGCTTATAATGATTATAAGTATTCTCTGTATTCATAGAATATTTAAATGTATCTAATAGTGTAACTTCATTTGTTATTTCATCTAAAAGATCATATTCTGGATTTAATAATAATAAATCTATATCATATAAATTTGAATCTAACTCATTTATTAAATTGACTAAGCATCTTTCTATTCCACCAATACCTAATCCATAGCATACAAATAGTATTTTCTTCATTTAAATGCTCCTATACTTATCATTTAGTTATTTATATATTTTTTTTTAAAATAAGTCCTATATATAAAATCATATAAATATTGTAGATATAAAATTGAATAAACCATGCATCTACTCTTTTTACTTATTAATTCATTTTTTTTCATCTTTCTCTTATTTAACTTTATATAATTTCGAACTTTTTGTTTCAGTTCTATAAAGTCACTTCCATTTTCTAAAGTTAACAAATTATATATATTTACATTCCTTAACAAATCCATTTTTTCTGCATAAGGTAAAATTACCTCATCATCCTTATATAAATCATTTATCATTTTATATACTTTTCTTGGATCAGTCATTCTTACAATATTATTTGAACTCGAAGTAGTTGCTGAATTATCCCTCTTTATATAATTATACTTAGCTTTATCCTCAAAAATAGACTTTCTAGATTTATTAAATAATAATATATTAAAATATAAATCTTCATTTATTTTTAAACTTTCATCTAATCTAGTATCACCTACAATCTCTTTTCTAAATATTTTATTCCAAATAGCGGGCTCAATTAGACTTCCATCCATTAAATCCACAATTCCTTTTTTTCTATCTTGAATAATAACTTGTCCACTTCCATGCATCAGGGTTTCTTTATTATTTTCTATAAGTTTATATCCACAATGAGATATATCAGCATCATACTTTATTGCATTATTAACAAGTATCTCATACATATCAACTTCAATAGTATCATCCCCATCGACAAAACCTATAAAATCACCACTAGCAATATCAATTCCTCTATTTCTCGCACTAGAAACTCCACCATTTTCTTTATGAATAACAGTAAATCTATTATCATTTTCAGCAAATTCATCAGCCAATTTTCCAGTATTATCACTTGATCCATCATCAACAATAATAACTTCTAAGTTCTTATAAGTCTGATTCTCTATACTCTCTAAGCACTTAACTATATAATCCTGAATATTATATGCAGCTACTATAACACTTACTTTATAATCTTCCATACTAATCTCCTATAATGAATCAATCATCTCTTCAACAGTACTAACAGTCTTTTCCTTTGAAAAGAAACTTCCTCTTTCAATAGCTTTCTCTTTATAATAAGCAAGCAATTCTCTATCTTTCAAAAGTTTCTTAATCCCTTCATAAATACCCTCTTCGCTATTTTCAACGACTAAACCATATTCATTGTTATAACCAAGAAGTTCTTGTGCTCCAGAACATAATGTACTAACTACAGGTGTTCCAACAACTAAAGACTCTGTAACAGCTGTGCTAAATCCTTCTCTATATGAAGAACATACAAATAAATCACATTTAGCTACATATTTATAGGGATTATCTCTAAATCCAATTAAATGATATGTATCTTCTAGGTTATTATCTTTCAAATATTTTCTTATTTTTTCTTCATCTTCACCTATTCCAATTATATAAACATCATGTTCTAAGCCTTCATCTAATAATCTTTTATGTATCTTAGCCAATCTATAATATCCTTTCTTTTCAATAACTTTTCCCACAGAACATATATTAATTTTTTTCTTATTAAATTTTATATCTTCTACATCTTCCATACTTCTTTCTACTATATCCTCTGTTTCATTTGTATTATACAAAACTTCTACATTATCCTCAATTCCAGATACATCTATAAAAATTTGCTTTACAGTATTTGATACACAAATTATTTTATCGTAGCTTTCATAACCTTTTTTAGCTTCCTCAAAGCTTCTAAATCCAGTTGCAAATAACTTTTCATCATTTAACTCAATATGTATCCAACTAACCTTTTTAGTATTTTCATCTTTACATCCTGATATTATTCTAGCTGTACTCCCTTCCAAATAAGATACTACTATATCATATCTATCCCTTATAATCCTTTTATATAAGAACTTAGGTGTAAATAATTTTAATATTATAGAATTGCCTTTCACTATATTTTTCAAAAAATACTTATATCTAATATCCTTATTTAAGTATTTTTTATTTACACCAACATCAAATAATGTTTGTACTGTTATATCATATTTTTCTTTATCTAAATTATTCACTAAATTTACAAGTACTTTTTCAGCCCCACCATGCATTAAATTAGGAATAAAAAATAATATTTTTTTCATGTAGCCTCCTTTAAATATCTCTAGTTTTATAATTTATATAAAAATATAATAAAACTCCAAAAGGTATAGCTACTATAGTCATAGCTTTTTTTGGAGATTCACTTATAAATTTTCTATTTCCTATATCAATGCTCTCTGATACATAATGGATACATGATCTGAATCTCCATTTAAATGTCTTAAAATATTTCATTCTCTCTTTTCTCAAAAAGATATATCCTCTTGGATTTTGCTTAAATTGTTTAAATATATTCCTTGTTGAACCATCTTCTAAATATTCAACCACACAAATAGGCTCGTTTAAAATTAATAGTGGATATTCCTGATCAGCTAATAAATACTTATAACATAATCCTACAAATTTTTCTCCTTCATACTCTGGATAAGGTGGATATTTAGTTATAACATCTGTTCTATATATAACCTTTTTATCTCCTATACCACCATACTCATAAAAATCATTATAGGCTATTGATTTTTGATTTGGGAGAAAAGTTCCTACATTGCTTCCATCTTGATGAATATCAAGCGCAATTATTCCCCCATACTTTTCATCTTTATTTTGATTCCAAAATTCAGTAATCCTTTCAATCGCATTATCAACTAAATAATCATCTGAATCAATACACATATTTAACTCTGTATAAATATTTTCATATGCAACATTATGAGCTGTATGCATTCCACCATTTTCTTTATATATATATCTTATCTTAAATCCATTGTCCTTTTGCATCCATTCATTTACTAATTCTCTAGTATTGTCACTAGAACCATCATCAACTATAAGCCACTCAAAGTTTTTAGATGTTTGTCTTAACATACTTTCATAGCATAAATGTAATGTATACGCTCTATTGTAAGCCGGCGTAAAAACTGTAATAAGTACATTATCTTCTCCTATCCTATTATATCTCTCTTCTTTCTCTATATTTTTCATAATAAAAACCTTCCATTCTATAAATGAATTCTTATAATATTAACATTTATTTTTTAATATATATTTTTATCAATTCTTCTTTTATATTTTCAACTCTAAAAGGTTTAATCATCTCTAAAGCATTCTTACACAAATAATTTACTGTTTTTTTATTTTCAATTAATGAATTTATACTATTTTCAAAGCCATTATTATTATCTAATTTAATAAGTTTTCCATTTTTATTATTTTTTATTAATTCCCTATGCCCCCTATTATCAGAAGCAATCACAGGCTTTCCACAAATCATAGCTTCCATAATATTAAGTGGAAGACCTTCCCTATAACTAGCCGAAACAACCAAGTCACAAATATTCACATAATCCTGAATATCTGTTCTATATCCAAGCAATTCAACATTATCGCCCAAGTTTAAATCTTCTATCAACTTAACTAAATTATCATGCTCTGGCCCATTACCTGCCAATAACAACTTAGCCTCTGGATGTTTTTTAACAACCTCTTTCATTGCATTAATAAGCTTAGCTTGGTTTTTATTCTTGTTAAGTTCACCTGTACATAAAATAATAAATTCATCAGTATATCCCTTGTCCAATCTTAGTTTTTGTCTATCTTCTTCAGATAACTTAACAAATTTATCAGTATTTACACCAACTCCATGAACATGATGGATATTTCCCATAAAATTTCTATCCCTAGCCAATTTATAATCTTCTTCTGTAATAGTGATTAAATCGTCAGTATACCTCGACATAAATTTTTCAATTGGATAATATATAATCCAATTCTTCTTTGGAGCACCATTATAAAAATGGAAACCATGTGCAGTATATATCATTCTAAGACCATCTTTTCTGAACTTTCGTCCTGCAAGTCTAGCAAGAATTCCACCAACAGGAGTATGACAATGTACAATATCGTATTTTTCATCCTTCATAATTTTTTTAAGTTGTTTATATGCACCAATATTTTTAGTATTAAATGGTGATCTTTCAAAAGGAATATCAAATACCTTATCTGCATATTTCATTGATAATCCATTTTTCTCAGCCAAATTGTTTCTAGCTGCAACATGAACTTCATATCCATTTTGCTGCAACATATCCATTATGGGTAAATGGAATTGACATATATGGCTTTGTACTGTTGCTACAAATAAAATCTTCATTTTCTCCCCTCTCTACTAAACACTATAATTTATAAAAATTTTAAGTTTAGAATCTTGCTTATATACTCTAATCCATTCCATGCTACATTTAATTGATAATAAAATAATCCAATATAGCATACAATCATAGTATATTTAATCAATCTTCTTTCTTTAATTTCAAAAGATTTATCTATCAGCCAAGGTAATAAAATCAAATTATATGTTGTAAAATATATTGCCATTCTTCCTACCAATATACCACTTCTTGTTATTTTAGATATAATATATATGCACACAGCCAATATAGACATATTTGTGGCTATATTCATAATTTCATTATTTTTCTCTTTATCTAATTGTTTTCTAAATAAAAATGAAATTGTAACTGGAATTAGAGATACGAATATTGTCATAATATTTACTCCATCATCTGTTTTTCCAATTTCTTTATATCCTTCAGCATAACTACTATTTTCTACTACTTCTGTAAATACGTTTAAAAACTTATCTGCAAATAGTATGCATAAAAGTATACCTATTATAATAATCGCTGTCGTTTTATGCCATGGTTTATTAATAGCAAGAAAATAAACAGGTATCATAACCACTGCAGTTTTATGTATAGTCGCTAAAATCAATATAATAATACAATATTTTATAAATTTTCTTTCTTCTATTAAAAAAGTGCATGCAAATAAAATGGATACAACTAAATATTGTCTTATTCCGTTAAACATCCATGTAAAATTACATGATACCATAAATAAAAATGCACTCAGCCCAAAATTTTTAGAATATCTATAAATTCCATACATCATAGATAATCCACTTATAGATGCTATTATAAAGAACCATACACTATAATCCTTTGATATATATGTCTTTATAAAAACACTTAATAATATAAAACCAGGTTGGTCAGAGTCTTTTAATGTATCAAATATTCCTGAAAATCCAATTTGATAAGCATCATACATTTTTATATATGCTGCTGTATCTGCAACACCACTTCTAAGTCCAGCAAAGACTATTACTGCTGAAAATGTAACAAATGCCAGAAATATATTAACTCGTCTTTCATAACATTCATCGCCTATTTTTACTACTTTGGCTGTTAGTTCAGAGATACACCCCCAGAATACAGCCCATCCCAACATAAAATAATATACTGGCATCTCTAAAATTTCCTCTCTACTTTTATATAAATTTAAACCAATTGTTCAAATCAAAATACATCTTTTCAATATACATTCTCTTTTTCGTCTCGTTATAATTAACAATCGTAATTCCTGTATCATCGATAGTTTTATTCATTAATTTGATAACATCTTCATGTGGTTTGTCCTTAATTCTATCTTCTAATGGTAGTGATAAAAATAACTTCAGCAAGTTTCTATTATTATAAGGTATTGTTATATCAAATGAATATCTATGTTCACCAGTTATAACTAATCCACCCCATCCACCATATCTTATTTCCCATAGGAACATATCTGATGGATCATAATTATATAGGCCATTATCAAAATCAAATTTCTTTCTATATTCTTCAAATGCTTTATCAGTTTGTTTTACTAATTTTCTATTAGTTACAAAGAATTTATACATACTTGTTAAATTTCTATTACTTAATGGTGTAGGCATTTTCTTTTTGCCAAACTTTTTATAATAATTGGCTCTTCCTATTTCTGATACCCAAGATTTTACTTCTACATCAAAGTCTTCTGTATCTCTGAAGTATAATCTTTTTCTCATATCATTTTGATTTAGTTTTCCGATATTACCAAAGTTATGATTTATTATTGTTGTAACTATATCTAAATCTTTAAATTCATCATTATTTCTTGGTATATCGTAAATTTTATGTTCAATACCTATATCTTTTGATATTGTATGTGCAGCATTTGCATCTATAGCTTCACCATCCATTGATATATAACTGAAATATTTAAATTTATCATATAATCCATTTGTGCATGCTACTGTTGTTTTGCTGTCCATACCTCCAGTCATAGATATAGCAGGTTTTGACCATTTTTTAGATACCAATTCCATATTTCTATGTAATTGTTCCCCTATTTCTTTTATAGTTTTATCGTATTCTTCTTTGTTTGAACATACTTTTATATTCTCATTTGGGAAGAATCTTTTAACAGTAAAATGACCATCTGAATAGTTAACATATGTATTCGGAACTAACCTTTTTACTTCTTTATATGAAGATAAATCACCTGGCAAGAATGGACCATATAGTTTATAGAATTTATAATTAACTAAATCTTTTACATATTGATCCATTTCTAAATCACAAATATCTCCAATTAATTGCATATGAGATGAAATATAGACATCATTTTTTGCAATTCCATAATAACCTCCCTGCATTCCAGCGCAGTCGATAATTATTTGTAATTTTTCATTTTCTACATATCCAAATATAAATAATCCTGTTATTTCATTTATTGCATCAAAATAACTTTTATCTTGTGCATCACTATTGTTAGCTATTTTTTCTAATATTTTAATCTCATCAATTTCCATAGTATATGGATTGTAAGCATGACCTATTAAGAAAAATATTTTTTCTTTATATTCATATTTATATAAATCTTGTTTAGGATGAAGATAAACTTCATATTGCCCTAGACTTTCTTTTTTCCATAAACCGTAAAAAGGGTATTCTTTATCATCTATGTTTTTATTGCTAGTTATTAAAAAACCTCTTTTGAATAAATCCTGCTTATACTTAGGATTTTTATCTAAAAGGCTTTTTATCTCCTCTTTATTGCTCAAATCATTCCACTCCTTTTACTCCCCTAAATATTTCTCCAAATTCTCACACATCACTCCAAGCAACCTACTCCCCGTCTTATCAGACACAAAAGAATTATGCGGAGTAATCAAAACTCTATCAAAATCCCAAAGCTCACTACTCACACAAAGAGGTTCATTTTCCATAACATCAAGTGCAACTCCCATAAACTTGCCACACTTCAACACTTCTATCAAATCCTCTTCTTTCACAATAGCCCCTCTGGCAACATTGACTAACACAGCCTCATCTTTCATAACATCAAATCTTTCTTTATTAAAAAGATGTTTTGTATCTTCATTCAAAGCAATTGTCAAAACTACTATGTCGCTAATTTTTAAGGCTTCATTAAGTTCCTCCATGCTATATACCTTGTCGATATAGTCATATTGAACTTGTCTCCTTGCGACACCATTTATTTTGCATCCAAATACTTTTAATCTTTTGGCTACTTCAATCCCAACATTTCCACATCCGACTATTGTAACTGTTTTGTCTGTAAGTTCTAGTAAGTCTCGTTTTTTCTCCCAGATTTTGTTGTCTTGGTTTTTTATAAAGAATTTGGTATTTTTATATATTTCTAATATTTTTAGTACTACCCATTCTGCCATAGGAGCGCTGTATACTCCTTTGGCGTTGTGGATTTCTATATTATTATTTTTTATGTATTCCATATCAACTCTGTCAAATCCGGCGCTTGTCAGTTGTATAAATTTAAGGCTTTTAAATTTTGAAATATCATTGTATAAAAACAACCCATTACAAATTACTGCCTCTATGCAGCTGACATCGATGTCTAGTTTTTCTCTTTCATCTTGTATAAATACAGTTTCACATCCAATAGAATTTAATTTTTCAATTTGTTCTTTTGAATATTTAAATGCTCCTGTTATCAATGTCTTCATGAATACACCTCGTTATTTTCCATCTACAATTTGTTTGACTATTTGTTTAACCAATTGTCTATTATCTTCAAAATAAGCTAGATGATCATTTACTTCTTTTTCGAAGTCTCTTATTGCTCCTACTCCTTCTTTAAATATTACATCGATTTCGTTTAAATCTGTAATTTGTGATGTATTGCAAAAACTTCTTGATAAGATAACCATGCTTGAGCCAAGTCTGTAGTGTTCTTTTATTATATTTTCTGCTGGCAATGTACCTTGTCCAAGTGCTGCTATTCCACCAAATCCATAAGTTATGTTCTTATGTTTAAATTTGTTACATAAATATTCAACAGTTCCATCAGCTAATAATTCAAACATAAACTTCATCTTATATCCTAGATGTAAATCATTAAGACCTATATGTATTTCGTCTATTCCGTCTATATCTAAGATATCGTCTATTATTTCTACTGCTTCTGGTGTTTCAAGTAGCAGACAAGTTTTGCATCTTCCGCCAACATAATCAACAAAAGTTTGTACTTCTTGACATGTTTTAAAATAAGGTAGCATTATTACATCTGCCCCATTTTTTACTATTGTGTCTATTTCTTCTTTTGAATTTTGATAAATAGGATTGCTTCTTACAAACAATTCGCTATTATTTAGACACTTTTTTATTTTTTTAACATCGTCTAATGTATGTTTTGATTGGACTGTGTCCATTCCACCTTGGCGTTCTTGTTTTCCTATTTGTTCTAAATCGACAAATATTCTATCCACACCATGTTTATCTGCAATTTTTGCTACATTTTCATCATTTGTTATATACATCAACTTAAGCAATGTCGTCACCTCTAAGAATTCTTATTTTTTGCTGTTTCAAAAGTATTTACGTTGTCACTCATTTTAAATACTTTTACTATTGTTTTTAATAATATTTTGAAGTCTAAGCCAAAACTCATATTGTTGACATAATCGACATCATATTCTATACGTCTGTCCCATGGTATGTCTTTTCTTCCATTTATTTGTGCAAGTCCTGTTACACCAGGTCTAACTTCAAATCTTCTTTTTTGAAAATCTGTGTATTCTTCTAATTTCCAAGGGTGATAAGTAAGTGTAGGTCTTGGACCTATAAAACTCATTTCCCCTTTAAATATATTTATTAATTGTGGAAGTTCATCAATACTAGTAGCTCTTATTATTTTTCCAACTCTAGTTACTCTGGCATCATTCTTGCCTGAATATACTCCGCTACCTTTCTTTTCTGCTCCCACACACATTGATCTAAACTTATAAATTTTAAAAGTCTTTCCATTTAACCCTAGTCGCTCTTGTTTGAATAATGCCTCTCCCGGTGAATCAATCTTTATAATTAATGCGACTATAAGTAATGGAATTGCCCCTAAAACTAAAAGTATTGCAGAGAATAAAATATCCAAAATTCTCTTTATATTCCTATACACCCTAATTCCTCCTATAAAACCTTTTTTATATAAGCCATTATCTCTGCTACTCCCAAGCACCCCAGCCTACACAACAACCTCTTCCCTTCTAACATAAGTCGGCACAATACTCTTCATTATCAAGTCCACCTTCTCATCCTGATCATTATCAGCAACCCTCTTCAAAATATTGAGCTCCTTCTTAAACTCGGCCTCGTCAATTTCGATAGGTCGTCCAATTCTGATTTGGTTGTTGGAAGTCTTTTGTAGCCCTTCTTCATCCATAAGGACCTCTTCATATAATTTTTCGCCTGGTCTAAGTCCAGTAACCTCGATTTTTATATCGACATTTGGTTCAAAACCGCTAAGTTTGATTAAATTTCGTGCCAAGTCGATTATTTTGACAGGTTCGCCCATATCAAGAACGAATATTTCCCCGCCTTTTGCCATTGCGCTGGCTTGCAATACTAGCGAAACTGCTTCTGGTATTGTCATAAAAAATCTTGTAACTTCCTCATGTGTTACAGTGACTGGGCCGCCTTCTTCGATTTGTTTTTTAAATAGCGGAACGACACTTCCATTGCTGCCCAAAACGTTGCCGAATCTCACAGCGACAAATTCTGTCTTGCTTGTTTTGTTCTTTGTTTGAACAATCATCTCGCAACAACGTTTAGTCGCGCCCATTATATTAGTCGGATTGACCGCTTTGTCTGTTGATATCAAGACAAATTTTTTGACATTGTATTTGTCTGATAAATTGACAACATTTTGTGTCCCAAATACATTGTTTTTTATCGCCTCACAAGGGCTGTCTTCCATAAGCGGAACGTGTTTGTGTGCTGCTGCGTGGAATACAATTTCTGGTTTATATTGTTCAAATATCTTGTCCATCTTGTGTTCATCACGCACAGACGCTATTAGTACTTTTAAGTCTATCTCAGGAAAATGTCTTTTTATTTCTTGTTGGATATCATATGCATTGTTTTCATATATATCTATCAATACAAGTTGTTTCGGTTCATATTTCACAATCTGTCTGCATAATTCAGACCCTATTGAACCTCCTCCTCCTGTAACCATTATTATTTTATTTTTTATAATTCCATTCATATCATCTAGATTCATCTTTATAGGTTCACGCCCCAAAAGATCCTCTATTTGAACATCTCTAAATTTTGTAATATTTACTTTTCCGTCTATAATTTCATATATTCCCGGTATCGTTTTTATTTTTGCATCTGTTTGTTTACAGATATTTATTATTTCTCTTTTTCTTTTTGGATTTATGTTTGCGATACATATTATTATTTCGTCTATGCAATGATTTTTTACAATCTGTTCGACATCATCGATTGTCCCTAATACAGGTACATCATAAACACATTTGCCATGTTTGTTTTTATCATCGTCCACAACTCCCACCGGCATCTTCTTAAGCTCTGGTCGTTTAAATAGCTCCCTTACTATCATGTTGCCGGCTTCTCCCGCACCGACAATAAGAACTCTTTGTGAATCAGATGCATTTTGTCTAAGCTCTGTTTTCATAACGATTCTTCTCATAGTTCTGTATGATATTCTTAGTGATACCATCCCAACAATTATAACCATAACGTTTATTATATAAAATGCTGGATTTATCGCTTGTCTTGCTAAAACTGCCAAAGTTACTGCTGGAAATATGGCACAAAAGCATGCCGTAAAAATACTAGCGACTTCCTTCTCCCCGCCACATTTCCATAAGCTATCGTAACATTTAAATTTGAATATACAGACCTCGTTTATAACTGCATAAATTAAAATTGACAGTAGGGAAAGTGTGGTTATTTTCATTCTTAATAAAAACATAGTAACAATACAGCTAAGTACGCATATTATAAAATCCATTGCCGAAAGTATAATTTGTCTCATCTTGCTCTTGTCAGGATTTTTCGACATTTCATCAATCTTTTGCATTAAATTAAATACCATAATGCTCCCCCTCTTTTCCTAAATCGGCTTTTTTCTAATTAATAATCCATTTTACTCCCCAAAAAGCCCGTTTACTCTTATTTATTTTATTTAAACATTTCTGTCAAAATTCCTTTTTTTTATACTATATTCTTATTTTTTATGCTTTTTGTGCTTTTTATGTTTTTTAAAATGAAATAATCTTTTTAAACCTTTTTTCTCTTCATCATAATAACCATAGTAACTGTAGTAGCTGTAATAATTATTATTTTCTGGTTTAAATTTGTTCAGTATTATGCCTACTATATTGGCTCCCACTTTGTTTAATTTTTCTAATGTTATTTTTGAAATTCTCGAATCTATTGCACCTACCGCATTTACAATTATTGTTCCATCGACATATTGTGTTATTATACACGCGTCGTTCATTCTCGAAATTGGTGGCGAATCTATAAATACATAGTCGTATTGTTCTCTAAAATTGCTAACTATATCTTTCATAGATTGTGAGTTTAATAGAATTGAAGAGTTTGATGGCTTTGCCCCAGATGTTATAACATCAAGATACCCTACTTTTTTTATACACTCTTTTGATGTTTTACTTCCAAATACTAAGTCGGATATCCCATTTGTGTTCTCGATTCCAAAATATCTACTTACTCCTCTTTTTGCAAAATCGCAATCTATAAGCAAGACCTTTGTGTCCTCAAGTTCGGAAAAACAAGTAGCCACGTTACAAGCTATCGTTGTTTTTCCTTCATTCATCTCTGCACTTGTGATTAGTATTGTTTTTGTATTTTTATTTATTCCTAGATAAGTTCTTACCTCTCTATAAGATTCATTTAATTCGAAATTCCCCTGATTATATCCTGCTATCACTATTATTACCCCCTATTTTTCATCTCGTGTACACCTTTTGTTTTGCCATCATCCATCGGAATTACACCTATAAGTGGCAAATCCCAATACTTGGCTACGTCATTAGGAGTTTTTATTCTAGTGTCTAAACATTCTACTAATAAAACAATAAATATTGATAATGCTATCCCAACAGCTAAACATTTTATTAATGTTAAATCTCTGCTTCTTGGTATCAAAGCTGGTGTTGTCGGTTCATATACAACCTCAACACAATCTACCTTCGCAATTTCAATAAGCTCTTGATTGAACGCATCTGGTGCTGCTTGTGCAACCTTTGATGCAATTTCTGGTGATAATGAAACTATCTTCATATCGACAAAAGTCGGTACATCGGTATTTTGAGTCGCAATAACAGACCCAATTTGACTCATTTGTACACCAGATACAGCGGCTACTTTTTTTCTAAATTGTTCTTTTGTAGTTATGCCGACATAAGAACTAGCGATATTTTGATTTCTCATTTCTGCAGTACTTGAATATGAATTGTAAAGATCAGTCGAACTAGTATTATCAGTCGAATTGCTAGTTTCGCTACTGTCTTTCTTCTTGCTTTTTTGTTTATCTTTTTCTTTTTGTTTAGCTTGTTGCTCTTCATATTCCTTCATTGTATTAATTCTGACAGTTACTGTTGATGTGTAAGTAGGAACATAAGAAATGTAGTTTTTGTAAGTTTTGTATCCTCCAAAAACTAAGCTAGCAAATACTAGGATTATGATAATCCACTTTCTTCTTTTGAATATATCTAAATACTCCCTGATATTAACTGCTTCTTGCATTTTCCCCTCCAAAATTAATATATTCCAAGTCTATTTTTAAGTCTATTTAATACATTTTTATTAAGTCTATTTAATTTCTCTTTTTGAATCCATTTAATTTTTGTAAATCTATTTATGTTTCTTTTTCTTTTTCTTTCTTCTAAATATTCCTTTTCTATTATCGTCATAACCATAATAGCTATAATAACTATAGTAGTTGTACTGTTCTGATCTAAATTTATTTAAAACTACTCCGATAACATTGGCCCCGACTTTTTTCAATTTTTCCAAAGTCAGCTTAGCAACCTTTGAATCAATCTCCTTTGATGCATTTACAAGCACTGTCCCATCGACATATTGTGCAATAATACAAGCATCATTCAATCTACATATTGGTGGCGAATCGATAAACACATAATCGTATTTTTCTCTAAGCTCATTAACAAGATTCTTCATCACCTTTGAATTTAATAACATAGACGTGTTGTTTGGGACCCCACCTGATGGAAGCACATCAATATCTTCCACTTTTTGAATACACTCATCAAGTTTTTTATTTCCAAAAACAATATCCGAAACCCCAAACGGATTTTGGATTCCAAGTTTTCTACTAACGCCTCTCTTCTTAAAATCACAATCGATAAGAATTACCTTAATGTCATCAAGCTCACCAAAACACTTCGCCAAATTGCAAATTGTCGTAGTCTTTCCCTCATTCATCTCAGCACTAGTAACAAGTATAGTTTTCATATTATCATTTATAGTTAAATAAGTCCTAATCTCCCTATAAGACTCATTTATCATATTGTTATCTTTAACCTTCGCTGCCATATAATTTACCTCCTACTTTCTCTTCTTTTTCTTTGAATGTGGTCCATCATCAAACTCAGGAACAACACCCAATAAAGGTAACTCCCAGTATTTTTCAACATCATCAGGAGTTATAATCTTTGTATTAAGAATTTCTAAAAGTAGTACTATAAATATAGCAATAACAAGACCGCCTAAACCATATCTTGGTACAGAAGTATCCACACGTCTATGGCTACGAACTCCCGGTGTAGCATCATAAACAGTTGAAACACAATCGATACCAGTCTCTTTTAAAAGAAGGTCTCCATAAACCTTAGGCATCGCAGCCGCAATTAATTGAGCAGACTTCGCATCGCTACTAGTAACAGTAATATTTATTTCCTCAAGTCTGTCCTCACTTTGACTAGCACTTATAGACAGAACCTTGCTCGCTCTAACACCAGCAACTTGAGCAACCTTATCATAAGCTGCACTATCAGCAGCATAAGTATAATATCTAGAAGCAATAGACTCATCCTGAGCAATCGCACTATAATTATAAAGATTGTACCCCTCAGTCGATTGACCAGTCCCATTATTAGCAGTTTGTCCATAACTCGAAGTATCAGTATTATCTTTACTATTTTTCTTGCTACCCTTCTTGCTTTCTTTTTCTCTTTCCTTAGCCGCCTCCTCTTTTTGAACCTTCATAGTATCAACCTTAACCATAACACTAGAAGTATAAGTAGGCACATAAGAAACATAATTTTGGTACATTCTAAATCCACCTAAAGCTAAACTTAATAATAAAATTGAAATTATGACCCACTTTCTTCTTTTGATCATATCAAGATATTCTTGTATGTTTATACGTTCTCCCATTCTGTCCCTCCAAAATTTGGTATTTTATAAGATATTATTATAACATACTTTTGTTTTTTTTGCACTTTTATCTATATTCGTGTTGTAAATAATCATCCCTCATAAACACTCCAATTAAAATTTATCATTTAAATAGATTTCATGTAACTTATTGATGTAACATTACAACTTTGTCTAGCATCTAATCATTTTCATTTAAATACATTTCACGTAATTTGTTAACCTCATCTAACATAAGGTTTTTCAATCCCTCTGGCCAAAAAACTTTCATATTTACTCCAAATTGCATAATCCACTTTGCTAGATCAATACTTTGTTTCGCGATAAAAATACCGATATATGCCTTTTCATTGTTATTTTTATTATTTAATTTATCTGAATTCTGACTATTATAGATAAAATTATTTAATTTTATCCTAAAACTCTCAAATTTTTCTCTTGTTAGACCATTTTCTATATATTTCCCTGATAATATATATTCATCATAATGTTTTTTTCCAAAAATCTTTTTCAAAACATGAAAATGGATATTATCTTTGCATAAATCTTCCCCAAGATTATTATTTCTATAATTATCCTTTTCCATTATATATATATAATCGCCGAATTCATCTAATAAAGATTCCATTAAATTCTTTTTAAACTCTACCATAACAATATTCGCTCTTCTCGGAAATATATTTACATTATTATCGATTGACACATTTCTATATGTAAACTGACTAAAATCACTTGTATTTTTGCAATCCGCACTCCTACAATCCCCAAGTTCACTCAAATCCATGATCCTCTCATCACCAATCACAAATACATTTAGCATCCTGTCAATCCTAAAATACTGAAAAACCTCCGAATCCTCATCCGCACAAACCAAATAATAATTCTTGTCTCTCAAAACCATATAAACCGGACTCTTCACAAATTCCCTCAGATTACCATTCTCATCAACCTTACATTCAAGCTCCCTAAAATAATTATACTCACAATAATTGAACCTAATCTTCCTAGAAAACTTAATCGCCTCCGAAATCCTCGCCATACTGACAAAAACATCCTCATTAGTCAACTTCGGAATATCCTCAATATAAACATCCTTCAAAAAATCCTTATTTTGATAAATCGAGTTAAACGTCCTCAACTTCTCCAAAATCGCCTCCGTTCTCCTCCTCGTGACAAAATTACTAGTCAAAACAGCATCAGCCAAAAGCCTAACCTCACTAGCATCAAAACAATTCGAATTAATATAATAACCCTCCTTGCTCTTATCATAATCACTAACATCGATTCCCAAAGCCTTCATATCCCTGATATACGCATAAATCGTCCTTCTATCAACATCAACACCCAATCGTTTTCTCATATGATGCTGAATCTCCTTAATCGAAAGCGATACATTCTCATCAGAATAACTCTTCAAAATCTCGATAAAAGTATAAAATTTAATATTATTACTTACCCTCTTCATGATATTTCCCTTACTCCTTGCATATAAAATCCCTCATTTTTTTATATCCAATCTAAAATTTATATATTTTTATATCTCATCTAAAATTTATAATATTTTTAATTCACATTATAGCAATTTCTATTATAAATATTTGCTATAAAATTACAATATATTTAATGTACATTTTTTTGTACATCATTACAGACCCCTTTGAAATTAACGTTTTCTCCTTGTTTTTTACATAATTTTACATTTCTAAGTGATTTTAAATAGTTTTAAGTCATTTTAAATGATTTTAAATGATTTGCAATAGTTTTAAATAGTTTTAAATAGTTTTAAATAGTTTTAAATAGTATTAGATACTCTTGAATAGTCTTAAATGATATTAAATCCCCTTAACTCGTTTTAAATAATATTGAATACTTTTGAATAATCCTAAATGATTTTGAATAATCTCGAACATAAGTTTATTTTTTATAAATAAAAAAAGATTACGTGGCTACGTCTTACTCTCCCAGGCGGTTGCCCACCAAGTACCATCAGCGCTCAGGAGCTTAACTTCTGTGTTCGGAATGGGAACAGGTGTATCCTCCTTGCTATAATAACCACATAATCTTTATTGGATTTACTAAGTTCTATTATCTAACTTATAGTTGATAATTTAATTAGTACCCTCAAAATTGCTAACATTTAATGAATGATATTCATTTGGTCAAGTCCTCGATCTATTAGTATCAGTA
>ERZ827496.1284-NODE-1284-length-30327-cov-18.568479_pt1 | contig 30327 bp, 26 predicted proteins | sample MGYA00519769_ERZ827496 | MGnify/ENA primary metagenome ERZ827496 (study PRJEB31778, sample SAMEA3449327) | human gut metagenome | biome: human gut; feature: human-associated habitat; material: faeces | place: United Kingdom | collected 2010/2012 ...
TTCGTTCTATTCACTCAACGACTTTGCCAAGCAGCTTGCCGTCCATAACCGCCGCTCCAACAACTTACCCATGAGACCCCTCCGCTGGCTCTCGCCTAATGAGTTCGCTGTCCAATATGTTTGACAAACCTACATAACTTACACATTGTTTGGCTCTCGTAACTGACCGCAGAATGCGGCTATTTCACGCCCCCCGCGAGGGGGGCGACTATGACATCTTCCAGCCCATAATAATACCACTGGGTATTTCAATCCACGCCCCCCGCGAGGGGGGCGACTCCCGCCTGTTTGATAAGTTGCGCTGATTGGAGGTATTTCAATCCACGCCCCCCGCGAGGGGGGCGACCGGGCGGAGGAGGAAGCCCGGCGCAACCGAGAGGTATTTCAATCCACGCCCCCCGCGAGGGGGGCGACTTCCGCTCCCAGTATGCCGACCTGATAAGCGCCATTTCAATCCACGCCCCCCGCGAGGGGGGCGACCTCGGATCAATCTCAACAGGGTAGCTGTACCAGCATTTCAATCCACACCCCCCGCGAGGGGGGCGACCCGGTCCCGCTGTTCAGCTGGCCGAAGCTGATTTATTTCAATCCACGCCCCCGCGAGGGGGGCGACCCGGGATAAGATCCGCAAGGCCCTGGAAAATCTGATTTCAATCCACGCCCCCGCGAGGGGGGCGACGCGCCGGGGGCGGGAGGAGCGAGGGCAAGGCCCCAATTTCAATCCACGCCCCCCGCGAGGGGGGCGACGGCGGCGGCGCGGGGGCGGGAGCTCAGAGACGCATTTCAATCCACGCCCCCCGCGAGGGGGGCGACAGGGCTTTTTTCTTCCCTTCCCAATTCAGCTTATGATTTCAATCCACGCCCCCCGCGAGGGGGGCGACCTCCTTTGCGATGTCTTTAAGCTCTTTGACACTGATTTCAATCCACGCCCCCCCGCGAGGGGGGCGACTTCTTCTTTTTAACCTTGGCGGAATTCACTTTGATAATTTCAATCCACGCCCCCCGCGAGGGGGGCGACGCCCCATGATCAATGATCAATGAACACCCAGGGGATTTCAATCCACGCCCCCCGCGAGGGGGGCGACTTTACATGCTTCTCCAATCATGCACCAGGTATGGATTTCAATCCACGCCCCCCGCGAGGGGGGCGACTCCGCGTCCAGATCGTTGTATACGCCCAGCGCAATATTTCAATCCACGCCCCCCGCGAGGGGGGCGACGCCCACCGTGCCTGACGCCGACGATGACTCCGACATTTCAATCCACGCCCCCCGCGAGGGGGGCGACCACAGCATCCTCCGGCTGCTGAATGATCGCCCCAACATTTCAATCCACGCCCCCCGCGAGGGGGGCGACCAGAAACAGCATACACAGGAACAACACACAAGCAACAATTTCAATCCACGCCCCCCGCGAGGGGGGCGACGGCCAGGCCCAAGCCAGCCAGGGCGACCGCAGGATTTCAATCCACGCCCCCCGCGAGGGGGGCGACTGTACCGGTACGGGTTATACACCTTGGTGCCTTGCAATTTCAATCCACGCCCCCCGCGAGGGGGGCGACTCCGTTTTGCGGCTGCAATAGCGGCTGCAACAACGTGATTTCAATCCACGCCCCCCGCGAGGGGGGCGACCTGCGGAAATGGACAACCCTTTGGTGGATTCAGGAATTTCAATCCACGCCCCCCGCGAGGGGGGCGACCCGCCCGTCGACAACGTTGATCTTACGCACATACCAATTTCAATCCACGCCCCCCGCGAGGGGGGCGACCGGGCAGAATGCCCAACGTGCGGGTGCATATTTATTTCAATCCACGCCCCCCGCGAGGGGGGCGACCGCACCCGCCGACGATTTCTGTGAAATCGAGGACATTTCAATCCACGCCCCCCGCGAGGGGGGCGACCCGGGCAACCGGCAAATCTCCTCTGTTCGCGTAAGATTTCAATCCACGCCCCCCGCGAGGGGGGCGACCTCCTATTCCAGCGCCGTCTCAACGCCGTACTCTTTATTTCAATCCACGCCCCCCGCGAGGGGGGCGACGACCCGACGGCCGAAGTGCTGCTGAGCAGCTGATAATTTCAATCCACGCCCCCCGCGAGGGGGGCGACATGGACGATGCGTCCATCTACCCCGAGGAGGTCGTGATTTCAATCCACGCCCCCCGCGAGGGGGGCGACCCACGTCTCAACACGTTCCACCATCTTCTGCATTTATTTCAATCCACGCCCCCCGCGAGGGGGGCGACTTGGAGGTAAACAAAATGGTTAAGATCAAGGTTATTTCAATCCACGCCCCCCGCGAGGGGGGCGACCGTCGCCCTCATCGCCCGGTCGGGTAGTCCACTCTTTATTTCAATCCACGCCCCCCGCGAGGGGGGCGACGCCGGAGGCAGTACTGTGTGCTGCAATAGCAGGGATTTCAATCCACGCCCCCCGCGAGGGGGGCGACGCTGTCGGTGCCGGAAAATCTGCTGAGCGGCCTGGATTTCAATCCACGCCCCCCGCGAGGGGGGCGACGCGGCGGCGGGTGCGCATTCCGCAGGCGCTCTGTGATATTTCAATCCACGCCCCCCGCGAGGGGGGCGACACGTATGTGGGCCGTATTTTTCGGCGGGATGGTGTATTTCAATCCACGCCCCCCGCGAGGGGGGCGACCCCAGAGCCTGAGCCGGATCCGGCCCCGGCAGAACATTTCAATCCACGCCCCCCGCGAGGGGGGCGACGTGCAAGGCTTGCGCCCTGTACCGCACGGGTTGCGCCATTTCAATCCACGCCCCCCGCGAGGGGGGCGACGCATGGCTATAAGCCCAGCTGCGTGATCTTCGATATTTCAATCCACGCCCCCCGCGAGGGGGGCGACCGTGGCCCTGCAGAAGGCCAACCAGACCGGCGGGATTTCAATCCACGCCCCCCGCGAGGGGGGCGACGAGACGCGAACTCCGTCGGGGCGGCAGCCAATGAATTTCAATCCACGCCCCCCGCGAGGGGGGCGACTCCTTATATGCAATCTGGGCAATTTGCCAAAAATATTTCAATCCACGCCCCCCGCGAGGGGGGCGACGCAAGGCGAGTCTTAGAAGAACCACCCTCCATTTATTTCAATCCACGCCCCCCGCGAGGGGGGCGACGTAAGCGCATTGAACAAGAAGCCTACAATAGCATTATTTCAATCCACGCCCCCCGCGAGGGGGGCGACGTTTTGGCTTACCTCTTTAACCTCCCAATTATGATTTCAATCCACGCCCCCCGCGAGGGGGGCGACCTTGTATTTGAAGTTTATTAACACCATGGGGATAATTTCAATCCACGCCCCCCGCGAGGGGGGCGACAGGTCAGGTTGAACTGGTTCTCACAGACGATTCTATTTCAATCCACGCCCCCCGCGAGGGGGGCGACAACTGCCAAAAGAACTATTTATAGTCCACCAGGATATTTCAATCCACGCCCCCCGCGAGGGGGGCGACTTGGAGGTAAATAAAATGGTTAAGATCAGGATCATTTCAATCCACGCCCCCCGCGAGGGGGGCGACGCAACGCCGACGGGCCAGGCCCAGCGCAGCCCCATTTCAATCCACGCCCCCCGCGAGGGGGGCGACTGGTACAGCTATCCGGTTGAGATCGACCCGAGGACTATTTCAATCCACGCCCCCCGCGAGGGGGGCGACACCACCCCCATAATAATGATCGCCAGAAGGATATAATTTCAATCCACGCCCCCCGCGAGGGGGGCGACATAGTGATCCATATTCTCAGCCGCAGTCAGATCATTTCAATCCACGCCCCCCGCGAGGGGGGCGACCAGACGGCCAAAGATGCCGATGCAGCCACCGATATTTCAATCCACGCCCCCCGCGAGGGGGGCGACCCAAAGATTAGCAAACCAACCGCCAACAGCGGAAAATTTCAATCCACGCCCCCCGCGAGGGGGGCGACGTTCGTTTATGGCTGCTCTGCTTACTTCTCTGGGCATTTCAATCCACGCCCCCCGCGAGGGGGGCGACCAGGCTGGATCACCGGTACAGCTTCCGGACTTGGTATTTCAATCCACGCCCCCCGCGAGGGGGGCGACTTCTGTTGTTTTTGCTCTGACTTTCAAATTGATTCATTTCAATCCACGCCCCCCGCGAGGGGGGCGACCCTGATCGGATGCATCATCGGGCAGCTGAGCAGCTATTTCAATCCACGCCCCCCGCGAGGGGGGCGACGAGACGTAACAAGCAAGGAAGAGAAAGAGAAATTAATTTCAATCCACGCCCCCCGCGAGGGGGGCGACCCCAAAGATTAGCAAACCAACCGCCAACAGCGGAAAATTTCAATCCACGCCCCCCGCGAGGGGGGCGACCGGACACTCTCCGTCTGCTCTGTATGGTACTGGATATTTCAATCCACGCCCCCCGCGAGGGGGGCGACGGCTCGTACAAGGTTAATCTACTGGTATATTTTATTTCAATCCACGCCCCCCGCGAGGGGGGCGACACCTGGGACCGAATGTCCCGGGATGCGGCTTTTGATTTCAATCCACGCCCCCCGCGAGGGGGGCGACCCGCGAAGGCCAAGCGGAAAGTGACCATCACTCTGATTTCAATCCACGCCCCCCGCGAGGGGGGCGACGCTGTTGGCGGGGTCGAAGGTCAGTACGGTGAAAATTTCAATCCACGCCCCCCGCGAGGGGGGCGACCGAGCGGTTTCCACCGATTCCGGATGCGTTTTGATTTCAATCCACGCCCCCCGCGAGGGGGGCGACGACAGCTCCGGCCTCGACTACAGCAATATCATCAAATTTCAATCCACGCCCCCCGCGAGGGGGGCGACCGCAAGCTGGTATGGGTAATCATGCGGAATTGCATTTCAATCCACGCCCCCCGCGAGGGGGGCGACGCGTCCGGTGCGGCACGTCGCCGCAAGAGAAGCTTGAATTTCAATCCACGCCCCCCGCGAGGGGGGCGACACGCTGGTCAATCCAATCCATCTCCATAATAGGAATTTCAATCCACGCCCCCCGCGAGGGGGGCGACCACAGCGACGCGGTATCCCTGCTCCGTCAGTCTCAGATTTCAATCCACGCCCCCCGCGAGGGGGGCGACAGAAGCTCCAGTTCCGGCCACCGAACCCGTATAATTTCAATCCACGCCCCCCGCGAGGGGGGCGACCCAAGCGGGGAAAAGATAGACGGCCTCCTGCAGGATTTCAATCCACGCCCCCCGCGAGGGGGGCGACCGCCAACAATTTTCTCGCCGTCCGACAGGCCGATGATTTCAATCCACGCCCCCCGCGAGGGGGGCGACGATCACGAAGCTTTTTGTCAATATCGAAAGTCTATTTCAATCCACGCCCCCCGCGAGGGGGGCGACGATGATCTGGATGATTCGCCAGGTGGAACTCGTATTTCAATCCACGCCCCCCGCGAGGGGGGCGACCTCGTTGGCGTACTCCTTCAGGTACACATAGCCGATTTCAATCCACGCCCCCCGCGAGGGGGGCGACATCCGTCTGCTCCAGGCGATAGATGTACGCATCCATTTCAATCCACGCCCCCCGCGAGGGGGGCGACAGCAACTTTTTGATGGTCACTACCGCCAGCCATTTATTTCAATCCACGCCCCCCGCGAGGGGGGCGACAACAAAAATAAGTTTATAAAGATTAACATATTTTTATTTCAATCCACGCCCCCCGCGAGGGGGGCGACTCAGGCCAATGACGATATAAGGCCAGGAATTAGCAATTTCAATCCACGCCCCCCGCGAGGGGGGCGACCAACACAGGAGCGCAAAAGCTGAATAACAGTATCATTTCAATCCACGCCCCCCGCGAGGGGGGCGACAAAAGGGGAATTAATCAGGCATGTCAACCTGATAATTTCAATCCACGCCCCCCGCGAGGGGGGCGACCAGACTGCCGCATATCCTGTTCCGCATAATAAAATTATTTCAATCCACGCCCCCCGCGAGGGGGGCGACCCAACTTTTGCGTTCTTGTGTTGATTATCTCAATATTTCAATCCACGCCCCCCGCGAGGGGGGCGACAAGTCAAGAACCGACTTCAGAGCATCAACCATCCATTTCAATCCACGCCCCCCGCGAGGGGGGCGACCTAAGAACTAAGGTCCGTTATAGGCTGTATGAAGGATTTCAATCCACGCCCCCCGCGAGGGGGGCGACCGCCATCAACATTAAGGACAACACGCATAGCGGTATTTCAATCCACGCCCCCCGCGAGGGGGGCGACTTTGCGGCCACTGACGACCTTCACGGGCTTATCATTTCAATCCACGCCCCCCGCGAGGGGGGCGACTCGAAGAGTATCAGGAAACCTGCACCGACATTGAGATTTCAATCCACGCCCCCCGCGAGGGGGGCGACCATAACTCTTTCTATTGTTTTTCTTATTCTGGGATTTCAATCCACGCCCCCCGCGAGGGGGGCGACCGGAGGATGCAAAAGAAGGGACAACACAGAAACAAAGATTTCAATCCACGCCCCCCGCGAGGGGGGCGACGTTAATTTCGGAATTGAAAAGAAGGTTTATTATTATTTCAATCCACGCCCCCCGCGAGGGGGGCGACTCCCGGCGGCAGTACCGGCACAGGCCGACGTAGATTTCAATCCACGCCCCCCGCGAGGGGGGCGACTAATCTAATAGGCCGATACCGGGCCGGGAGTAGGAATTTCAATCCACGCCCCCCGCGAGGGGGGCGACTTTGCGCCAGTCGTACCGCTCACGGTCATGAGCACGCATTTCAATCCACGCCCCCCGCGAGGGGGGCGACTGAAGTATGTTCCCAGGGCAACCCAGCCATAGGATTTCAATCCACGCCCCCCGCGAGGGGGGCGACGTAAAAATGCCAACTATACCCAAGGGGATTCTGAGATTTCAATCCACGCCCCCCGCGAGGGGGGCGACTGGCATAGTGAGCAGCTATGCGCAATTCCAGCTGAATTTCAATCCACGCCCCCCGCGAGGGGGGCGACAATTCACAACGCCTATTTTTATACCCTATTATTAAATTTCAATCCACGCCCCCCGCGAGGGGGGCGACAGTGTGGCCCCGATTATAGCGTGGTAATCGTGCATTTCAATCCACGCCCCCCGCGAGGGGGGCGACTTTAACATCTTCAAGGACTACAGACGGGTGTACAAAGATTTCAATCCACGCCCCCCGCGAGGGGGGCGACAGCAAAGATGCACAGTTTTATCTGTGAATCTTTGATAAATAAGTAGAATTTTTGCGTTTTTGGGGAAAAACACGGGGGTGGCATCCTAAGAAACCCGGGAAAAGAACGGCGTTGCATCGAGAAAAGCCTTGCGAACCTCCCGGCAATCACTGGTCACTTGGACTTCGCGGGGACGGGAGAGAGGATATCCGCGCACCGTAACCTCCACTGTGCCGGACGGTGTGCGTCAGAGAATCAGGGAATCCTCCGGCAGATAGGTGCTCTTCGCACCGAAATGCTCTACTTTTTTCTCATATTGCTTCCCCAGATAGTAAAAGCGGAGACTGTCCTTCTCAGGATCCATGATGGACAGAAGCTGCGCCTGCAGACGGCGGCATTGCCCTGCGTCCAGCAGACACTCAAACACGGAATTCTGCACCCGCTGTCCATAGTCCACGCACTTTTTGGCGATCTGCCGCAGGCGCTTGCGCCCGGCGGCGTCCTCGGTGTTTACATCGTATGTGATCAGCACCAGCATAGTGTCACTTCCATAAAAACGGCGGATAGCCGTCCAAGTCGCCGCGGAGGCAGCGAGCCAACAGCAGCGCCTGCACATAGGGGATCATGCCCCAGCTCAGCTTTTCCCCCAGATAGGGGTGGGTCAGTGTGTCCCGCTTCCGCTCCTGCCAGGTCTTCAGGAATTTCCGGCGTCCGTCATCGGACAGCAGCACCGCGCCGCTGTCCTGCATCTGAAAGTCCTCCGGGCGCAGCATCCGATTGTTCACGAGGGTCAGCACAAAGCGGTCTGCCATACAGGGGCGCAGCTCCTCCATCAGATCCAGCGCCAACGACTGCCGTCCCGGTCGGTCGCGGTGGAGGAAGCCCACATAGCTGTCCGGTCCCACGCTTTCCAAGGCGCTGGCACAGTCGTGCGCCAGAAGACTGTAGGCGAAGGACAGCATGGCGTTTACCCGATCCAGCGGCGGACGGCGGCTTCTGCCGTGGAAGAAAAACGCCTCCTTCCGGTTCAGGAGCATATGGTCGAAGACGCCAAAATACGCGGTGGCGGCAGCGCCCTCTATTCCACGCAGGGTATCTAAGTCGGCGGCAGCCAGCACCTGTGGCAGCATATCCCGGATGTTGGCAGCGGCGTTTTCCAGTCCGCAGTCCGCTACGCGGGGCGCGTGATCCCGCAGAGTACGCTGGATGCTGGCGGCACCGTTGCATAGCTTGCCGAAGATCATGGTGCGGGCTATTTCACAGCTGCGGGCGGGGTCATCGGCGATGCGGTACTGTTCACGACGGAGCAGCACGTTGCCGCTGCTCTCGCCGCAGATGCGGGCAAGGAAACGTCCGTGCGGGGAGCAGAAGGCCAGACCGATCCCGGCCTCCGCACATTTGCCCATCAGCGCAGGGGAGGCACCGGCGTAGGAGAAGCTGACGATGGCTTGCAGCGTGTGCAGCGGGTAGCGGGCGATAACTGTCTTATCTCGGCTTGCCAGCACATTTTCCCCCTCCAGCGAGAGGTAAATGTCCTCGGAGGTGACAAATAGCGTGTTGAGAAGCTGCTTCATGGTGATTCCTCCATGGCCGCCCGGAGATACGCGGAGACGGCTCTGCTTTTCATCAGCTTGGGCAGGCACAGCTCCTTCAAGGAGCAGGCATTGCAGGATTTGGTGGGCTTGACCTTGGGGGTATAGCCCCGACGGTACAACTCGTGCATCTCCACCAGCAGCTCTCGTACCTCTGCGCGCAGCTCCGGGGTGAAGGACACCCGCTCCCGTCGGCGGATTTCCCCATAATAGAGTGCGCCCTCGGGGATGTCGCAGCAGAGCATGGACTCCAGGCACATGGCCTGCGCGCATAGCTGCAGGGTGTCACCGGTGTCCTCGCGGGGGCGGCCCCGCTTGTACTCCACCGGATACGGCTGCCACAGGCCCTCTTTCCCGGAGAGAGGGATTCCCGCGGCGCCCCGATGGTATTCCAGTACATCGCACTGTCCGGATACACCCAACTCTGCGGAATAGACGCTGACGCCCCGCGTGATGAACCGGTCGCCCCGCCGCTCCTGAAAGGCCGTGTCGTGGGCATTTTCGTGGAGGATCGCGCCGTCAATGGTGCGGTAGTTTTCCGCCCACTGGTGCTCGATGTGGATCAGCGCCCACCGCCGCCTGCAAAACCGGAAATGCTGTAAGCCGGAGAGCTGTAGGAAGTCCTCCTCGCTATACGCCATCGATCACCTCCGGCTCCAGCCCCGGCAGCGCCTCCAGCGAGATCACATAGTCGTCTGCGGAGGTGGGGATGGTACCTGCGTCCCGCAGCGCGACCTTGACGGAGCGGTGGACCTTTGCGGAGGAATACTGCCCGTCCTTGCAGTTGTGCCGCCACCAGAACAGCTTCACCACCTCCATGGAGCCGTCGGGCCGTGCGGAGGAGGCATCATTCACAAAAAGGGTGCGCAGACATTCCTTGACCGTGTCGGCGTCCTCCTCGGAGAAGCCGGTCTTTTCCGCCAGCTGGACATTGATGGAGCCCTTGACCTCGTACAGGCCGAAGCGGACAAAGTGCTTCATGCCCATGGTGTCGGAGGCGCGGTTCTCACCCTTTTCCTTCTTCTCACCATTCACGCTCTTGGTGATCTGGAGGGACTCGATCTCCACGGGGGACAGGCTGGACGCCTGATGGATAGAGACGGGGCCGCGCACACCGCAGGAGAAGCCCTTGGCATCCTTGAAGGCAAAGACCTGCCCGAAGGTACGCACGTCCAGCCACGTTTCGCAGGCGTGCCGGGCATATTCCTCCCGATCCTTGATGCCCTTCATAGCGGCGGAGGCCCGCTCGCTGAGGCTGCCGCAGCCGTCGCTGCACCGATCCTCCGACTGAACGAAGATGGGCTCGCCCAGATCCTGCATCCGGTTGCGGATCTTGCGCTTGATGCACACGTCGGAGATCTCACCGAAGCCGTTCAGGTCGGTGCGGGGGCGATTGCCGTTCAGAGGGTCGCCGTTGCTGTTGGCGTGGGTCACGGAGACCAGTGCCACAAAATCGATCTTGTTTTGCAAGCTGCTCATTTATTCTTCCTCCTGACTGTTTTCGGTCTTGCCGGATGTGTACAGCGCACTGCGCTGCAGATAGTACCCAAAGAGATAGGTGTCCTTCAGGGCCTCCTCCTGTTCCGCCTGCGGGAAGGAGGAAATTTCTTGGATGATCTGCTCGATGATGCGGTCGTATTTTGTTCTGGCGCCGGGCTTGAGTTTGGGGTAGTACGCCTTTTTCAACTGCTCCCAGATGATCCGGCTGGCGTAGAGTGGACGCTTTGCGAACACGGACTGCATCCGGATCGCGTTGGGTTCTCGCTGTTCATTGGGGTCATAGGTGTCTCGCTCAAGTTTTTCAAACACGGCCAAAAGCCGTCCATACTGATAGCTGACATCCTTCTTCTGCGGTTCCAGTGCCATGCCCCATTCCTCCTTGTACCAATCATATTTGTATTTCCGAAGCACCGCGCAGGCGGTGAACAATACCGTTTCCCGCAGGGCGGCGTCCATGATCTGCAGGTTGGACGCCTTGGCCGCCGCAGCGCGGGCGATATCCGCCGGCATTTTGCCCCGGTCCACCCGGCAGGAGAGCAGCCGCTGTACCTGCTGGCGCATGACGCGCTCGTCCGTTTCCAGCTTTGTATGCTTGTCGGAGACGCGCACCGTGCCGAAGGCGCAGTCCGCGATCTGCGAAAGCGAGGGCGACTGTATGCCGAAGGAGGAATGCTCCCAGCAGCAAAGTGCATCCCAGTTGTGCAGGCGCTCCAGAAAATCAGAGACCGGAAGCTCGCTGTAATAGGTGAGGGAAAGGCGTCCGGATGTGGCGGCGTCAAAGGCGGCCACCACGGCGCCGGCGTCCCGCGGGATCGTCTCCTGCCAGCCCCGGAGAGTCTCCGACAGCGCCTTTCGGTAGTCGGAGTATTTTATCTGCTTGGCGGTGCTCCGCCGCAGGAAGGCGGCCTGCGGTTTGGGGATCTCGATGCCCTGCGGATTCCAGCACAGGAAGGTGCGCCCACCGATGAAGACGCCTTGGGTCGCCGCCAACCAGTGCAGCGCGCTGTGGATCTTCTGCGACGCCTCATAGCTCATGGTCGCGGCCTGCGAATCGTCTGTGAAGCGGCCCCGATAGGTAAAGCCGCTGGTGTCATTGGCGGAGATCAGCTTGGCGTTGGCGCACAGGTTGATGATCTTCTTGGGGTGCTGGCTGGCGGGCGGGGCGTTTTTGCCGGTAACCATGCAAAACGCGGGCTTCTCAGATTTCGTGGATGCATAGTAGTCGATAAAGGCTTGAAAGAGGCTCTGGTCCTGCCAGCAGGCGGGCGTTTCATTTTCCGCGCCTGTCTCTACGCGCCAGCGGACCATCTGCTTTTCCTTGGCGGGAAGCCCCTTTTCGTCCAGGGAGATCACGCCCCGCTGCGCCAGATCTTCAACAATTGTCCCCCTCTCCACATAGCGGGCGATGGCGGAGAGCTTGGGGAGGCTGTAGGGTGATAGCTCCCAGCGGTGCAGCTGTGTCAGATAGCTTTCATATTTGGCGGGATACAGCGGGGAGAGAAACTGGATCTGGTCGCACAGAGGATGTGCGCCGGGGGCTTTGCCGGTTCGCCCCGAGGAGCTCTCCGTCACAGGGATGATGGTGGCGGCCTGCTCTGCCTCGACGGAGCGGGCGTCCAGCAGATGACCGTCCGCGTCCAGAGTGAGCTCCAGCTCTGCGTTTACGATTTGGTGCGAAACAGGAACCAGCGGCTCCTTCGCCTTGCCGTAGATGCCGGCGTATTGCGGCGCCATGGCACAGTAGGTGTCATAGGCCTGCTGCATCAGTCCCATTTACTCCACCTCCCCAAATTCCCGCAGACCGATAAAATTGCCCTCATCGGCGGAAAAACTCTTCATAGGCATCTCCCGCAGAGGTTTCTGCCCCGGACATTCCTCCGGCGGGAGAAAGTGGATGACGCCGTTTTTCATGACCGGGTACCAAAATCGGGCAGTCATCCGTCCGCGGGTCTCCTCCGAGTAGGCCTCGTCCGGGTAGGTGATGCCGTGGTACATCAGCCCGAAGCCCAGCTCCGGCAGATCGTCGTAGGCGCCTGCGCCGTTTCCGAATACGCAGGGCTCTACATAGCCCTGACATTCCCGGGTACCCAGAAAAATGTCCCGCCGCCCGCCCTTTTCGATCATTCGACGGGCAATGCAGTGATGTTTGTTCTCATTTCGGTCGCCGCACAGCTCCGGACGGTTGTCATTCCACGCAAAGCATGCCCGCACTTGATAGCGGCAGTTTTTCAAATAGGTGTAATAGGCCAGATCGTTGCCGCCGCTGTATTTGATGGGGCGGATACCTTTCACCTCGGTCTGAATCGGGTTCATGACCCGCACGTCCATGATCCGCCAGATGAAGGTGGGCTTCCAGTATACGGAGGATAAAATGCCCTTCAGCGCCTCATAGGTGGGTACCTGATAGCTACACTTTTCACCGCCCAGACGCATGAGAGGGTCAGAGAAGAGGGCGTAGTCGCCAAATACTTCAAATTCTACGATGTTTGGATGTTCCGTTTTCAATCACTACACCTCCTGAAAATCACGGGTACCGGCCTCCAGAGAAAAACCGGTATGTTCGTTATAAAAGCCGTCGGACAACAGCAGTATGCCGCCGTCGAACAGAGAGGTCACGGCGCCGAGAGCCTCAAGCCGCTCCAGCTGATAACGGTAGACGCTGACGCAGTAGCCTTTGGCCTCGTCAATGCAGCCGCGTATGACCGCCCAATCTTTCTGCCCGTAGACCTGAGCGGCGTTTCGCAGCGTGTTTTGCAGCTCGCGCCCTCTTCCGTAGGGTACGAGCAGGGACCTCGTGTCCTCGTCGAATACCTGAAAAAGACTGCCTGCCAGCCGGAACGCCTGCCGCAGAAGGTAGCGCTCCGCCTGCGCGCAGTTGGCGTCTGCATACCGGGGGTTGTCCGCCAGCAGATGATAGAGGGAACCGTGCGCCGGAGTTTGGTTGTCCTGAAAGCCGGGCTCCATCTCTGCGTATAGCCGGCGATAGTAGAACCGGATGGCCTCCTCGGAGGACAGATCGTATCGGAAACCCTCTGGCGTTTTGGAAAAGGCGGTCAGCAGCGCGGTGGTGGCGTTCTGCCCGCGCACGATGTCGTCCAGACCGCGCAGCCGCTCGTCGGTACACCGGATGAGGCGGACAGGGGCGGGCTCCTTTTGCTCGGCATGCCGGTTGCACCGCCCCGCCGCCTGCACGACGCTGTCCATTCCAGCGGAGAAGCGGATCACCCGCTGGAAGGAGATGTCCACACCGGCCTCGATCACCTGCGTGGAGACACAGACCACCCTTTGCCTGTCGGCGGAGGGCTTGTCCAGCGCGGACTGTAAGGCTTGCAGAGTCTCCCTGCGGTGTTGGACGCACATGGCGGCGGACAGATGGAAGCACCGGCAATTCGCGGCTTGCAGCGATTCGAACAGGAACGTCGCCTCCTTTTTCGTGTTGCACACCACCAGCAGACTGTCACACGACGACAGCGCCCCCATGACGATCTGCGGGAGTTCCTCCAGTCTGGCACATCCGGCATTTTGGATATCGGTGCGCTTGAAGATGTCCCACAGCGCCTTTTGCTGCGGAACCAGATCGACGGGCTGGCGGCGCAGCGGATGGTCGACCACCTCCAGACAGGGTTGGGTGGCGGAGCATAGAACAATAGTGACGCCGCAGATCTCAGACAGAAAGTTGACAGTCAAATTGAACAGCGTCAGCATTTTGCCGGGAACCGTCTGCACCTCATCGATCACGATGACGCTGCCGCACAGCGCGTGAAATCTGCGGATGGCGCTGGTCTTTCCGCTGAAGCAGGTGTTCAGCAGCTGCACCAGCGTGGTGATAATGATCGGCGCCGACCAGGAGGCAGTGAGCAGCTCCAGCTCCTGCAAGCGCTCCGGTGCCTCCTTCGGCTCGGCAAGGTTGGAGTGATGCTCCAGTATCAAGGTGTCGTCTCCTATGTAATCGCGGATGACATGGGCATTTTGATCCAGGATCGACAGCAGCGGCGCGGTGAAGATAATTCGGGAGCAGTTCCGCTTTGCCGCGTGTGTCAATGCGAAGCGGAGACTGGCCAGCGTTTTTCCACCGCCGGTGGGAACATTCAGGCGGTAGACACCTCCGGACCCGGCGGCGCCGGCGGCACAGGTGTCGGAGATGGTCTGGCGCGCCAGATCAATGGGCGTTTTTCGCGGGAATGCCGCCAGCTTCTTCTCCATAAACGCCAGCCGTTCTGCCCAGATCGGCCGCATATCCTCTGGGAACACGGGCGGTTCTACCCCATCCATAAAAGCGGCGGTATCTGCGCGATCCCCCTCGATCACGGCGGACAGGAGCATCCGTGCCAGAAGCCCGATATAAAATGCGGTCTCCCGATCCGCCTCATTGTCGTCCGCTTGGGTGGACAGAGCCGCCAGCCGATTCAGCATCGGGGTCATCTCCCGGATGGCGTCGCGGAACAGATGCTCCAGCTCCTCCTCGGCGGCAACCTGTGCCAAAAAGCCCTGTCGGGATTCGTCGTAAAAGATTCCCTCCTTGGTCTGGCGATGAAAAAAACCGCTGTGCTGCTGGGGATCGATACAGTCAAACAGGCCGTGATGTGAGCCAACGGCAAAGGCCAGCAGCTCTGCGGTCACGTCGGAATAGGAGAACGTACCGCAGCCGCCGTGCCAACGATCCAGCAGAAGGCGCACGCCGGCGAAGGTATGGTTGACACTGCCACGGACGGCGTTCCCGCCGCTGACAGCCTCCGAAAGGTATTGCGCATACTCCTGTTTGTTTTTTCCGGCGTCGTGGAGCAGACCGACCAGATAGGCGCTTTTTTCCAGACCCAGTGGCCGCAGTGCGGTTGCGGCCAGCGCCGCCGTGTTCCGGCAATGCTCCTGGACGGTTTGCCGCTCTCCGGTTTCGCGGATATGGGCAGGATACATGGCGATCACATCCTGTCATATATTTTTTAACGCGCATATGTTGATGCTTTAACCATACCACACTCGCTGAGGCTTGTAAAGACTTCAGTAAAAAGGATAATCGCCAAAAAACATTGACTTTTTTTGTATGCTATGCCATACTGTGCGGGTCGGGTATTCCCGTGGATTGAAAGAGTAAAAAGGAGAAGCTGCGCAAGGCCTGGCAGGGGAACATCCCCTGCCGCGCCCTGCGCAGCTCCATTTGTCAGATATTGTAAATCTGAGAAATAGTCGGGGGTGTGGATGGTGTCATACATACCGCCTTGCGTTTACGATGCCTCCCGCGTCCCTCAAAGCACGATGCTGCCGGTTTCCTTGCCGTCCAGCGCAAAGTTCAGCAGCGTCCCCTTGCAGACGGCGGCGAAATACTGCGTCGCCTCAAGCTGTGCAGGGTAGTTCTTCTCAATGAGTTCCAGCGTCTCCCTCAGCTGCAGCATGGCTGCGAATTTATGCTTGCACGGCTCGCTGCAGAAGCAGTCGCAAACCAGATTTCTGATCTCGCCGTTAGCATAGTCGCACGCCAGCTCGTAAGGCCGCGATCCCTCCACAATGGCCCGCACATGGGTATTGTCCAGAGAAATGTACCGTATCCGATTGTCCGTGTAGTAATCGTGGCCGCGATCGGCAGTTGCCCTGCTGATGCTCATGGCGCTCAGATCATGCAGCAGGAAGCCGCAATCATCATTGCCGGAAACAAATATCTCATCCTCCGTGGCGGGTGACTTAAACCAGGTGATGACCTTTTCGTAAGGAAGAGTGCTGCGGTCGAACGTGACGAAGTGCGACCCGGCGAAGAAGAACTCGCCCTGTACATTTGTGTCGGCCACGCTGATGACCCGCTTGTAGTCAGATAGCTTGATCTTGAAATTGTACGCGACATCCACCACGCGGCCACGCAGGCCCTCCAGCTTGCCCTCCACAAAAACGATATCTCCGCATTTCAGGTCAAAGGCGTCATTGTAGTAAGACAGATTCATATTCCGCGCCGGAAAATGGACGCGAACGACCGATTTTCTCGGCGTAACTGCGGGGCAAATGGAGTGCGCCTCCCCAGGTGCCTTGCGATGCTCTTCTGCGGAACCATTAAAACCGATCTTGAACATGTTGCTTCCTCCCTTTCCGATCTGTATCGTTCTTTACAATACCCATTCTACAGAAAGAGGTGTCCCATAAACTGGACAGTGCCCTGTGCCGCCCCCTGCCGAGTAGACAAAACTTAGGGCACTATCTGTGAGGAGTGCCAAATCGAACTTCCGTAGGGGACCATTTTTGTAGCAAGCGGTATGTGTTCATGGTTATAAAAGTATATACTCGCCCACCAGTTCGGCAGCAGCTTGAATTGTCCGCGGTTTCGCTCGGTAAATGTGCAGGCGCACGGCAGGGCGATGGAGAAGCAGCCTTCCACAGCCTTACCCGGTGAGCTGCCTGTGTAAGGCCGCGGGTGCCGCCGATACCATCGGCAGTGTCATCAGTTAGACCATGTAGCCCGCAAAAAACAGCCGGAGAGGGACGGATGATGCCATCCGCCCCTCTCCGGTGCTTTCCTGACCTCTCGGCTTTTGGGTCACGGAAAAAGACATAATAAACTGTGTCACTCCTCCACTGCCACATATCGCTGCTTGGGACTGCGGGGTTTATCGGGCAGCGTCATCCGAATCGCTCCGCACTCTACGAGAGGATCAAGGTAACGCCGCAGGGCATACTGCCCTGACGCAATATTTAGATATGCAATGATCTCGCTGCGGCTTCGAGGTGTACGGCAGAATTTCAGCAGACCTTTTTCGTCTTGCACGTTAGCTTGTTTTACATCCTCGTCGCCGACACTTCCCGCTGCACCATGCTCACCATTGTACAGCGTCACGACAAATTCGCTGCGCCGATCCGCGAATACCGGCTCTGGCAGGTTGCGGTTTTTCATGGCAAACCGAATCGTAGGAATCCCGGAATAGCGATTCTCAGTTTCCCCCAGGGTCTCCATTACGGTAACAAGAACCGGGTTTCGGGTATCCGGCTGGGCATTGCCCAACTGGTCGAGAGTCAATCTACCATAAAGCCCACCCGGATTTGTGATCTCGATCCGATTGGAATACATGACCAACTGGATCGGCATTCCCTCGGTATGCAGACTATAATCCCGGTGTACCAACGCATTGAGTATCGCCTCGCGGACAGCGTCCATAGGGTACTGCGGAATATCAATTCTCTCGCCTGTTTCTTTGTCGATCCTTGTGGCCGTCCGCATATTGGCTCGAACAAAGGTCAACGCACCCTCCAGCATATCCGGAAGCGTACCTTCGATCCGCTTTGTGTCGCTGAATCGGTTGCCCTCTGCGTCAAGAACGCCCATTTGCTCTGCGGGTACACAGGTGGCAATGATGCTCAGTTGCGGATAAAACGCCTGCGGGTAGAGTCCGAACAGCAGCAATGCCGCCATGGTGATTTTCCCATCCCGCGTGATGCCGGTCAGTTCATACTGCTGTGCCTCCGACATACCCGCCAAATTCGGACGCGCACATGTTTTTCTCTCCAAATACGTTTTTACCTTAGACATATCCAGCGATTGGAAGGACACCCTCTCCACTGGACGAATATCGTCTTGATATTTCTTTCGGAACGCCTCGTAGATGTATACTTCGTACTCCGTCATGGGCTTGTCTCCGTCACCTACGCGGATATAGGACCCGTGCAGCCGTCCCTTGGCTGTTTTGAAGCAAGGGCGTTCCGCAATATCAACGGGTGGGATCTCCGCAGAGACAAATGTAAGCCCATCTTCATCCACCTCGGTAAATTGCGGTCGAACGATCGGCGTCATTTGTTCGCAGTATTCCATTACCTTGCGCTCCAAGTCCTGTGCGTCGTAGACGCCCACCTTTGCGAAGCCGTTCTTTTCCTCCAAGCCGAACACAAAGATTCCCCCGCTATTTTGATTGGAAAACGCAGAGATCGTATCATATAACCTTTCAGGACAGCCCTGCCGTGCCGCCTTTACTTCTATGGTTTGTCCTTCACAGCCACGAACCCGAATGCTTTCAATCAGATCGTGAAGCTCCTTTTCTACCATACAAATCACTCCTTTGCACCCATTCTAACATATAGAACGCAAGAAGTGAAGAAAATTCGCAAGACATTTCTTGACTTTTTTCGAGCTTTTCTTATGTTATTAAAAATAACGTAAGATGTTCTTGCGTTATTTCTTGGGTTATTGGCTTGCATCTTGCGACAAGTACCGAAAACTACTACGCTGGTCATGGTATGCGTAATTTGACCCCGCTGTAACCAAAGAATAGGCGTGGCAGCCGTGCGCTCACAGCTTCTTCAGCCACGCCAGAAACTCCGCCGTGATCTCCTCCTCTACATCCTCATCCTGCTGCTTGCTGGCCGTATCGTCGTCTTTCCACAGCAGCAGCACCTGCCGCACCGCCTGCTTATCACGCCGGAACGTGCGGGCGTCCAGCCCCTCATACGCCGCGTGGTAGTCGGGGTAGTGCAAATCATAATACCGGTAGTCCTCGATGGCGTTGTCAAATGCCGACAGTTCTCCATCGGGCGCAAGCACCGACGCCGCCATGCACACCAGCCGCGCCAAACGCCGCAGGTGGTCATCCTCCCAATCAAATCGTATCTCCGGCGCGAAGTCCTCTACCGGTGGGTCGGAGATGAACCGGCGGTTATGCCTGCAGTCCCGGTCATCTCCTCGCAGCTTCATGCGCGGTATAGCGCCGATCTTCTCCAGCTCCTTGGCGTAGCGCCGGTAGGAGGCGGTTGAATGCTGACCATACCAGGCATACGCGCCCAGCTCCACCTCACCGCAGTGGGTCAGCCAAAAACAGAAAAACAGCAGCTCTGCCGTCAGCTTATCCGAATGCTGGCGGTTTTTTCGACGCGGAATGTCCATGAAACCTCCTCCTCTCAAAAATATCTTACAGAAAAATTTTCGTAAGTCAAGATTTCGGACAGCAGTATGCAACGATTTCAAAAACACGCGTGCTATGATGCAGTCCCGCGAGATGCTTGAGATGCCCTCTCATCCATCTCGTCACCCCGTTGTATGATATGATATACAAAAGCGTCGGGAGAAACTCTGACGCGATTGGTGAAATGCTGAGAGTTCAAAGAAAGAGAGGTTATGAAAATGGATATCCAGAGGGCGGCAGAACTGCTGGCAGCGCGCAGCACGAAAGATTTCGGTAATGCACTGAAAGATCGTGGCGATCCGTTCAAGGATTTTTATAAATCCTTACCCATCTGCATTTTGGATGCCGTGTTTTCCATCGGCGTTCGGTACACCTCGGTCGTAAACGTGGTTAACAGCTATATGGCGACATTTGATCTCACCATATCCAGAACGCAGACGGACGAGACGGAGCATACGATCCGTGATTTCCTCACGAATGTCGCGAAGTATGATACGGTTGAGGACTTTTCAAAGAACGTGCTCCACAATATGCAGCGGACTTCCAGCCGCAACGGGATTTTGAAGGCGGAAGCGTGCCGGGAGGTCGCGCTGGTCTGCCAGAAGCACGGCATCAATAAGTCGCTCAGCCAGTATGTGCGGGACGCCGCCATGGGCAAGGACGAGACGGTCATCGACGGCATGGATGACCTCATCCGCGAGCTGCGCCGGCAGGGCAATAACCTGAATCAACTGGTCGTCATGGCGCGGCAGGGTCACGTCGAGCTGGCCAACATGGAGCCGTTCATGGAGGTGTATGAAAACACATGGCAAACGTTAAATTCATTGCTGTCTCGCGTGGGCTGAGGGGCATTGTTGACTACGTCACCAACCGGGAAAAGACGGTGGAGCAGCTTATCAGCGGCGTCAACTGTGTAGCGCGGACGGCGGTGCCGGAATTCGAGACGGTGAAAAAGCGGTTCCGCAAAACGGAGGGACGCGGCTACTACCACATCGTGCAGGCGTTTGCACCGGATGATCCGCTGGACTTCGCAACGGCGCACGAGCTGGGCGTGAAGCTGGCGGAGCATTTCGAGGGCTACCAGTGCATCGTGGTCACCCACATGAACACCGCCCACATCCATAACCACATTATCATGAACTCCGTCAATTTCGAGACGGGCATGAAATTCCATCAGTCCGCAAGGGAGATGCAGCAGGTCAAGGACTACTGCAACCAACTCTGTCGGGAGTACGGTTTGTCCGTCACGGAGTCCAAGGCCGACCCGTTCCGCATCCCGACATGGAAGAGGCGGCTGACGGATCATATCAAAAAGGCTATGGAGCAGAGCCACACGCAGCAGGAGTTCGTTGCGTATATGAATACCTATGGCTACGATGTGAAATGGGAGCCGCATCAGAAATACATCACCTACACCACCCCGGAGAACATCCGCTGCCGGGACAGCAAGCTGTTCGACCAGACGCTGAAGCGCGAGAATATGGAGCTGTACTTCCGGCTGGGCGGCGCGGATTATCTGCAAGCCTGCCGGGAAATTGCCTACGACCATCGTGAGCCGACACCCACGCTGGTGGATGCCGTCTGCGGCATGGCAGGTACGGTGGCCGCCATCTGCGCCCTGTGTGAGGATGAGGACAGCGAGGTCAGCGACCTCGCCCGTGAGTTGTATTACAGCAGCCTCTTGCTGCAAGATTTGGTGGAGTGGTATCTGTCCCGCCGGCAGGAGCAGGAAAATTACGAGGAAGAATATGAGCAGTATCACGGTTTCGATATGACCATGATGTAAGGAGGAGCGAATGAACGAGTGTACCTATAAGAATTACGACGAGCTGCCCCTGATGCTGAACGTCGTGCAGGTGGCGGCGGTGCTGGGCATCTCCCGCGCCGGAGCGTATGAATTGGTTCACAGTGAGGGCTTCCCTACGCTGAAGATCGGCAGCCGCATCGTGGTGCCGAAGGACAAGCTGCGGGAGTGGATCGACGCCAACACAGTGCAAAAATGACCACGCTGTAACCAAAGAATGCCCCCGCTGCGGAATTGATAACTTTCTCTTAACTCTGCCCATCTCCGATAGCTATTAAGGTCGGCTTGTGGTATGTGTGTTTGACTACCAAAACAAAGGAGTTGATACCATGCCGAAGAAACGAGCCAATGGGGAAGGGAGTCTGCGCAAGCGGAAGGACGGGCGCTGGGAGGGTCGCTACACCGCAGGCTGCGATCCCACCACCGGTAAGCCCATCCACAAGAACGTCCTTGCTAAAACCCAGTCCGAGGCTAAGGAAAAGCTCAAGCAGGCCATCGCGGAGGCTGAAAAGCTGGACATGAGCCGAGCCAAGTCCTACACGCTGGGCGCGTGGATCAAGCTGTGGTACGAGGTCTACGCCGAGCCGCGGCTGCGGGAGAAAACCAAGGACTACTACCTCAACTACATCGACAACCACATCGTTCCCGAACTGGGCAACACACCGCTGGAAAAGCTGACCACCATCCAGATCCAAAAATTTTACAACGATCTGCAAAAATCCGGCCGCATCCAACGGTACACCCACATCAAACTGAAGGACAAGGGTCTCAGCACCCGTGTGGTACGGGGCATCCACACGCTGCTGAACAACTGTCTGGAGCAGGCGGTGGCGGAGCGGCTGATCCTCGCCAACCCCGCTAAGGGCTGCCGCCTGCCAAAGCTGGAGAAGCGGGAGATGAAGATACTGCCGGAGGACAAGATCGGCCCGTATCTGGCCGAAGCAGAACGGCGCGGGCTGCTGGCGGCCTTCTATCTGGAGCTGACCACCGGCCTGCGCCGGGGCGAGCTCCTCGCCCTGCTGTGGACGGACTTGGACGTGGAGAACATGATCATCTCTGTCAGCAAGCAGGTGAACCGTATCAACGGTGAACTGGTGGTCAGCCAACCCAAGACACCCAACTCCATCCGCAAACTGGCCATCCCGCAGCGGGCGGTGGAGCTGCTGGTAGAGGAGCACGCAAAGCACCCACACAGTCCCTACCTGTTCGTGTCGCCCAAGACCGGCACCATGTTCGACCCGGACTCCTTCCGCCACACCCATGAGAAGATCCTGAAGGCCATCGGCGCGGAGTACATCAGGTTTCACGACCTCAGACACACCTTCGCCACGCTGTCCCTCAAGTACGGCGTGGACGTCAAGACGCTGTCTGGTGCGCTGGGACACTACGACGCGGGCTTCACTCTCAGCACCTACACTCACGCCACGGAGGGGATGAAGCGTGACGCCGCCGACACCATCGGCAGCGTCATCAGCCAGACCATGTAGCCCACAAAAATAGTCCGAGAGGGACGGATGATGCCATCCACCCCTCTCCGGTGCTTTCCTGACCTCTCGGCTTTTGGGTCACGGTTTGGGTCATGCGAAAAACGCCAAAATGCAGCGTCACTATTTGAGGATATAAACAGAAAAAGTTCCTGATTTCTTACGAAATCAGGAACTTTTTGGTGGAGACTGCTGGACTCGAACCAGTGACCTCCTGCGTGTGAAGCAGGCGCTCTAACCAGCTGAGCTAAGCCTCCGTTTATTCGGCAATCCCGCTTACGGATTGCCGAAGTGGTGACCCGTACGGGACTCGAACCCATGTTACAGCCGTGAAAGGGCCGTGTCTTAACCACTTGACCAACGGGCCGTCTTTGTTTGCTGAGGGGGTAACCGGCGAGACGCTCCCGCGTCTCACCGGTCGATGGTAGCGGCGACTGGATTCGAACCGGTGACACTGCGGGTATGAACCGCATGCTCTAGCCAACTGAGCTACGCCGCCATGTCGTCTCCCCGACAGGCAAGAATTAATATACCACAGCACCGCCCATGTTGTCAACACTTTTTTTCAAAAATTCCCCCTATTCCGGGAATTTTTCTTCCGGGCTGTCCATCTCCGCCTCGGCCCAGTCGGACAGACTCTCCAGCACCGGCAGCAGGCGCATGCAGCGCTCCGTGGCGCTGTACTCCACCCGCACCGGCACCTCCGGATAGGCCTGCCGCCGCACCAGGCCGTCCCCCTCCAGCTCCCGCAGGGCCGCCGAGAGCACCGTGTTGCTGATACCGTCCAGCTTGGCCCGCAGGGCGTTGTAGCGGATGGTCCCGGCGTTGGCCACGGAGCAGAGGATCTGCACCTTCCACTTGCCGCCGATGCGGCTCATGGCCCAGTGCAAGGGACATTTTTCCATACAGGGGCAGTCGTAATGGGACATGGTAAGCTCCTCCTGACCTGCTCATAATTTTCTGCGCTCTTGCTTTTTCCCGGGATTATGATACGATTATAGCAGATAAGAAAAAAGGAGTAAATAGCAAATGCGTATATATCTTCAGGGCCTCACCATGGGCCTGGCATATGTGGCCCCCATCGGGCTGCAGAACCTGTTCGTCATCAACAGCGCCCTGACCCAGCGGCGCAGCCGGGTGTATCTCACCGCCCTGATCGTCATCCTGTGGGACGTGTCCCTGGGGGTGTCCTGCTTCCTGGGGGCCGGGGCGCTGATGCAGGCCCTGCCCTGGCTGCAGAAGGTCATCCTGGGCATCGGCAGTCTCATCGTCATCTGGATCGGCATTGGACTTCTGCGGTCCAGGGCCTCCCTGGAGGGCGGCCGGGACGTCAACGTCCCCATCTGGAAGCTGATCTCCTCCGCCTTTGTGGTCACCTGGATCAATCCCCAGGCCCTCATCGACGGCACCATGATGCTGGGGGCCTTCCGGGCCAGCCTGCCGGAGGGCGGCGACCTGCCGTTTATCTGCGGCTTCGGCAGCGCCTCCGCCCTGTGGTTTCTGACCCTGTCCACAGTGGTGTCCCTGCTGGGCAGCCGGTTCAACGAAAAGATTCTCAACGTCATCAACAAGGTCTGCGGCGGGGTTATTATCTTCTATGGCGCGAAGCTCATCTGGAGCTTCGTGCAGCTTATGGGTTGGCTGTAAGCTGCCGCCGGGAGGAGGCGATGTACAGAGGGATGGCCGCCAGCTGGGCCGCCACGGACACGGCGATCATGGCCGGGATGCTGACGTCGTACAGCACACCCAGCAGCCAGCTGCCCAAAAACCAGAATACGCCGAAGGCGCACTCGAACACGCCGTAGCCCGTGGCCCGGCTGGCCTTGGGCACCATGGAACTGACCGCCGCCTTCAGGATGGACTCCTGGGCGCCCATGCCCACGCCCCACAGGGCGATGCCCACCAGCAGGGAGGCCACCGAGTGCCCGGCGAACACGAAGATGGCGAAGGGCGCCGACAGCACCGTGCTCCACACCAGGGCCCGGACCCCCTTCTTGTCATACAGCAGCCCGAAGAACAGGGCCGCCACCGCGTCCACCAGCATGGCTCCGGCATACAGCAGCGGCAGCGTTCCGCTGGAGATCAGACTTCCCGTTTCCTGCAGGCCCGCCGCCACACCGGTGAAGGTCCGGGACACGTGCATGATGATGATGGAATAGTCGATAAAGCCGAAGGCAAACAGGCTGATGCCGGCGATGTACAGGATGAACTCCTTTTTCATGTGGAAGGGGACATACTCCTTGGGCTCCGGCTCAAAATGCTCCGGGTTGGGGAACTTCCGCCGGGTCACCAGCAGCAGGATCAGCGTGATGGCACCGGGGATGGCCAGCACCGCAAAGCACGTGGCATACACCTGGAAGGTGGTGCCGTCGGTTTTCAGCAGCATCACCACATACAGCAGCACCGGCCCCAGGAACGCGCCGATCTGGTCCAGCACCTCCTGGATGCCGAAGCTCTTGCCCACCCCCTCCTGGGAGGCGGCAAAGGACATGATGGTGTCCTTGGCGGGCTTTTTGATGGCCTTGCCCATGCGCTGGATCACCAGCAGGGCGCAGGCCCAGATCCAGCCGTGGTCTCCCACCAGGGCCAGGGCCGGGACCGCCAGAACGTCCAGCACATACCCGGCGATGGTCATGGGCCAGTAGTGCTTGCTCTTATCCGTCAGCTTGCCGAACACATACCGCATGGAGTAGCCCACCAGCTCCCCCAGGCCCGAAATGAACCCGATGGTCCCGGCGGAGGCCCCCAGCAGGGCCAGATACGCGCCCCGGATGCTGGACGCGCCCTCGTGGGTCATGTCCGAAAACAGGCTGACGATGCCGAACAGCACGATGAAGGCCATGGCCTGGGACATTTTCTTACCGCGCATAATGGTTTCCTCCCTGCCGGCTGCTTTTCTCACAGCCCATGATACCCCAGCCTCCCGGTTTGTCAAGGGCCTGCGGAAAAAAGGAGCCGCCCTGCAAGCAGGGCGGCCCAAGCGGGTGGGATATTGGAAAGCTTCCGATGCTTATGATACGCCGTTTTGGCCGCCGTGTAAATAGGAACCTTTGTCATATGCTGTCGAATGACCAAAAAATCTTAAATTTTTATGAATAACTGCCAAAAATGCATGGGGCTACTTTTCAAGCGCCCGGCAATATGTTATAATACGTCCAAGGATAAGGGGAACCATCTCCCCGACCCTTGCCCCGAAAGGGATACCTGCGAAAGGAGCAACCAACTATGAAGTTCACATTTACCTGCAAGAAGATCGCTCTGAATGACTCCATCAAGGAATATGCCGAAAAGAAGATCAGCAAGCTGGATCGGTATTTCCCGGAGGAAGCGGACGCATTTGTGACCTTCGCCGTGGAGAAAAAGAACCGCTGCGTGGTGGAGCTGACCATCCGCACTGCCAACGGCACCCTGTTCCGCGCCCAGGAGGAGGACCCCGACGGCGACATGCGGGGCGCCATCAACGAGGCCGTGGCCTTTATCGAGCGCCGCATCCGCAAGAACAAGACCCGTCTGGCCCGGAACCTGCGGCCCGACGCCCTGACCTCCAACATCCCCGCCGAGTTCGACGTGGTGGAGGAGCCGGAGTTCGACGTGGTGCGCACCAAGCGCTTCGCCGTGAAGCCCATGACCACCGAGGAGGCCATTCTCCAGATGAACCTGCTGGACCACACCTTCTATGTGTTCCGCAACATGGACACCTCCGCCGTGTGCGTGGTGTACCGCCGCAACAACGGCGGCTACGGCCTCATCGAGACCCAGGACTGATTCTTATATATCTCCCCGGGGGCGGACGAAAGTCCGCCCCCGGTTTTTTGACAAATAAATCCCCCTTCGGAGAACCTTTCCGAAGGGGGATTTGCGTGCTTATGCACGGTTGTTGAGCTTTCCCAGATAGCGATAGATGCTGGCCTCGGAGCTGTGGAGCTCCTTGGCCACATAGCTGACGGAGCCCTTCAGCAGGAACACGCCCTTGCGGTTCAGGGCCGCCATGATCTCCATCTTTTCGTCCTGGGTCAGCCGCTCCACCGGCACAGGATAGTTGGACACCACCTCGGACACGATGCTGGCGGTAGCCCCGGCGATGGAGGTGGGATACGTCTTTTCCGGCGCGTCGGCGGTGGAGTCCGTTTCATCCTCCACGATGAGCCGGGCGCCGCTCTGGACGCCGGGGGTCAGCATATTGCTGCACAGGTCCATGACCCGGGCCGACAGCTCCTGATACCGGCTGCTGTCGAAGTTGATGCACAGCAGGCCCGCCAGCTCGTTGTGGGGCCCCTTGATGAACAGGGAGTTGGAGCACAGCTTCTTGCCGGTGATGGCGGTGGACTCGAAGCGCAGCACATAGTCCTGGGTCTCATACAAATGGCTGGTCAGATACTCCAGCATTTTGTTGCTGAGGGGGGAGCCCAGATGCCGCCCGGTCAGCTCGCCGTTGGCAATGGCGATGATCTCGTTGGAGTCGTCCTTCAGCTCGTGAAGGGCCACCTCATAGTCCGGGCCCAGAATGTGGCCCAGAAAGTCCACCAGTACGGTGTATTGCCGTCTCATTTCCCTGTCCATTGACAAGCCTCCTGCACTTTATTCTTGGTTACTCCTGGGTTTTCGGTTCTTCCTCGGCCTCCGGCCGGGCTTCGGCCTCCTGCTTGGGCTGCGCCTTGCTCCCCTGCTTGGGCTCGGCGGGCTTTTTGGCCTTGCGCTCCTGGGCAGCGGCCTTGCGCTCCTCCTCCAGCTGGCGGCGCTGGGCGTCGATCCTGGCATTTTCGGCGGCTTTGGCGTCCAGCTTGGCGTTCTCCTCCTCCTCCAGCACGCGATAGGCCACCTTGCCCACCAGGGTCTTGGGCAGCTCCTCCCGGAACTCGATGTCCGAGGGCATGGCGTACTTGGCGATGTGCTTGCGGCAGTATTCCATCAGCTCCTGCTTGCAGGCCTCCGTGGGCACATAGCCGGGCTTGAGCACCACAAACGCCTTGACCCGCTGCATCTTGATGGGGTCCTTGACGCCGATGACGCAGCTCAGGTGGACGTACTCGTGACCCTCCAGAATATTCTCCAGCTGGGAGGGATAGACGTTGTAGCCGTTGGTAACGATCATGCGCTTGATGCGCTGGCGGAAATAGATGAAGCCGTCCTCGTCCATCATGCCCAGGTCGCCGGTGTGGATCCAGGTCAGGCCATCGGCGTGGGTCTGCTTGGTCTGGGCCGTCTCCTCCGGGTGGTTCACATACTCCAGCATCACCGTGGGGCCGGACAGGCAGATCTCACCCTCCTTGCCGTAGGGGACCTCCTCCTGGGTGCCGGGCTTGACGATCTTATAATAGGTATCCGGGAAGGGGATGCCGATGGAGCCCTCCTTCTGCTTGTGGATGGGGGTCAGGCAGCTGGCGGTGACGCACTCGGTGGTGCCGTAGCCTTCCCGGACGGTGATGGATGCGCCGTGCTCCTTCAGGAAGGCGTCGAACCGCTTCTTCAGCTCCACGGACAGGCTGTCGCCGCCGGAGAACACGCCCAGCAGGCAGCTCAGGTCGGCCCCCTCGATCTCCTTCACCCGCAGCAGGGCCTCGAACAAGGAAGGAACGCCGGCGATGAGATTGGGCTTGTGCTTCTTGATGAGCTCGGCATAGCTCTGGGCCGTGAAGCGGGGGATCAGGATGCAGTGGCCGCCGTTGGCCACCATGGAGTGGATGGACACGCCCAGGCCGAAGCCGTGGAACATAGGCATAATGGCCAGCATCTTGTGGCCGGGCCGAAAGAAGGGGTTGGTGGCGATGATCTGGGCGGCCAGGGCGTTGAAGTTGCGGTTGGACAGCAGGATGCCCTTGGTCACGCCGGTGGTGCCGCCGGAATACAGGATGGCGGCGGGGTCCTCGGCCTTGCGGCGGACCTGATAGATCTCCACATATTCGCCCCGGCGCAGGAACTCCTTCCAGGACAGCACACCTGCCCGGCCGGAGGGGACCTTGGGATTCTTGCGGCCCTCGGTGAGCTTATAGCCCACCTTCATCAGGGGCTTGAGCTCGTCGGCCACGGAGGTGATGATCAGGCACGGCAGGTCCACGGCCTTGCGGACGCTTTCAAACTTGGGATAAAACTGGTCCAGGGTGATGGCCGCCACGGAGCCGGAATCCCGCAGATAGAAGGCAATCTCGCTTTCGGCGGACAGGGGGTGCACCATGTTGGCGATGGCGCCCACCATATTCACGGCGTAGAACATGCACAGGGTCTGGGGTGCGTTGGGCATGCAGATGGTGACCTTGTCGCCCTCCCGGATGCCGATGGCCTTCAGGCTCTTGGCGCAGGCGTTGATCTTCTTCCACATGTCGGCATAGGTGGTGCACTTGCCCATGAACTCATAGGCGATGTAGTCGGGATAGCGGCGCACCATCTCCTCCACCCGGCTGCACATGGACAGGGTGGAATAGTTCAGGGTAGCGGGCACCTCGGGGTCCCTGCTGTTGAGCCAGGGCGCTTTTACCTGGGCGGCTTTACTCATAAGATACTTCCTCCTTCAAGGGCTTCTCCAGCTCCTCCGGGTGCTCCAGCAGATACTTCAGCAGCCGGATGGACTTGGAATAGTAGTAACCGTCGGCCAGGCGCTCGTCGATGGTCAGACCCAGGTCCAGGGTCTCCCGCATGGTGACGCTGCCGTCGGCATCGTAAAAGGGACTCATCTTCTTTTCGCCGATGATGCAGAACACGGAGCAGGTGCCCCAGTTGGTCAGGTGGTGATAGCCGCACTTGAGCTTGATGGAGCCCAGGTTGGACAGCACCACAGAGCTGTAATACGGGTCGTTGCAGGTCATGCTGTCGGGGACCCAGCCGTGCTTATCCAGCCACATGATGAACCGCACCGCAGCCTTGCCCACCCAGCGGGGCAGCTTGTTGAGAATGTCCATCTCGCCAGTGGTGCTGTCCACCTTGTCGGAGCGGCACTCCGTCACCTGCTGGCGGATGTATTCATGGACCGTGTCGATGGTGTCGTCGCCGGTGGTGTGCAGCATGGCCAGGGCCTCGGCTCCCTTGTCGGAAAACTGTTTTTTCACCACGAAGGAGGCCGTCACCTCGTTGCGCTGGAAGAAGTTGCCGTTGACAATGAAGCGGTTCATCTTGGGCCGCAGGGTGATGGTTTTCACCAGTGCCGTCAGCACCAGGTGGAAATAGGTATAGGGAAAGTCCGTTTCCGTCTCGTTCCGGCGGGCCATATAGGCCTTCACCGGGGTCAGTTCGATGCGCTCGGAGATGTATGCCTCGTTGTCGCAGCGGTTGGGGTAAATAATGCCGGTGATGAAGTGCAGGGAATCCAGTTCCCGCAGCAGCCGGCCGTCACGGCGGTCGCCCCGCCGTCTTTTCTGTGTTTCCATTGGTTTCTCCTGTTTTTTTATTCGCATTTTTACAAGCAAAAGTAATATCTCATATTAGATTATAAGATTCCCTTATTATAACAGATTCTTTGCGGCATTTCTACCCTTTTCTGTCAATTTTCTTCGTGAATTTGCCCAAAATGGCAGGGATCTACCGCAGCAGTCCGCTGGAGGCCATGGAAACATAGTCTCCATCGGCCACAATAATGTGGTCGATGAGCCGGATATCCAGCCGCTTCAGGGCGTCCCGGACCTGGACGGTGGCCTGAACATCCGCCTGGGAGGGCAGGGCCACGCCGCTGGGGTGGTTGTGGGCCAGGAACACGCCACTGGCCCCGGACAGCAGGGCGTTTTCCACCGCCTGCCGCAGGCTCAGCACCGTCATGTCCGCCTGCCCCTGGGACAGCATCCGACAGGATAGGACCTTTCCCTTGCCGTCCACGCACAGCTGATACAGCTGCTCCGTCCGCTGCCCGTCCAGCAGCCGCAGGAAATAGGCCCCGGCCTGGTCCACGGAGGCCACGATCTTCTCCTCCCGGCCCGGCCGCCTGGCCCGGTCCCCCATGGCGCCT
>ERZ827496.1297-NODE-1297-length-30139-cov-45.923514_pt1 | contig 30139 bp, 26 predicted proteins | sample MGYA00519769_ERZ827496 | MGnify/ENA primary metagenome ERZ827496 (study PRJEB31778, sample SAMEA3449327) | human gut metagenome | biome: human gut; feature: human-associated habitat; material: faeces | place: United Kingdom | collected 2010/2012 ...
AAAGGCTGTTTTTTATGTTTTTGTTTCAGTCCCCCAGTATTTTTCCACTGAACCGCTTTAACGTTTGTTTGCAAAAGGGGTGGAATGGGGCGATTTTGGGTGGAATTTTGGGTGAGCGGAGGGGAGTGGGGGAGAGTTTTGCTGGATTTTTGGCTCAAGGGAGCATATTGAGGGCGAAAGGGTGGACAAACGAACTGTTTTTTGCCCGAAAGGTTGCGTTTTGAAAAAAAATCATTCTCTTTTGAAAGTTTTTGCGTCTTAAATTTTGTTATTAGGGCTAAAGTGCTTACCTTTATGCGCTGTTTTTAAGACCAGATAAATTTTTATGCAAGTATAATAATTTATTAACCAAACATAACTAACAAAAAGACAATGAAAAAAACCTTTGCTGCACTTAGTGCGCTACTGCTTCCTCTTGCATCATTCGCAAGCGAAGCCGACCTCAAGATGCCTGAGGGCTTCAGCGAGAAAGCAAGCATCCTCTACTGGGGCTTCCTGGTGATTGTGCTTGGTATGCTATTCGGTTTTTGGCAATTTATGAAAGTTCGCAAGCTTCAAGCCCACAGCTCGATGCTTGAGATTGGTAATGTAATCTTCAAGACTTGCTCTACCTACCTCAAACAACAAGGCCGATTCCTTGCCATTCTTTTTGCCTTTATCGGATTGGCAGTGCTCGTTTATTTTAAGGTGCTCTCAAGCATGGCATGGGGCTCAGTGATGCTGATTCTCGCTTGGACCGTGATTGGTGTGCTTGGCTCTTACGCCGTGGCATGGTACGGTGTGCGCATGAACACCTACGCTAATGCGCGTATGGCGTTTGCTTCGCTCCGCCGTCAGCCACTCCAGTTGCTCAACATTCCATTGACAGCCGGTATGAGTATCGGTATTCTGCTCATTTGCGTGGAATTGGTGCTGATGCTCGTGATTTTGATGTTTATGCCTGCCGACCTCGCTGGCAGTTGCTTCATCGGCTTCGCCATTGGCGAATCGCTCGGCGCAAGTGCGCTCCGCATCGCTGGTGGTATCTTCACCAAGATTGCCGACATCGGTAGCGACTTGATGAAGGTGGTGTTTAAGATTGGCGAAGACGACCCTCGCAACCCTGGCGTGATTGCCGACTGTACGGGCGACAACGCTGGCGACAGCATTGGCCCTACTGCCGACGGTTTCGAAACCTACGGTGTGACTGGTGTGGCTCTCGTGTCGTTTATCCTGCTGGCTGTTGACCCATCATACCAAATCGACCTTTTGATCTGGATTTTCGTGATGCGTATTCTGGGTGTTGTGACATCGGTGATTTCTTACTTCATCAATAATATTGTGTCGAAGGCTCGCTACAATAATGCCGACGACATTGACTTTGAGCAACCTCTTACCTCACTTGTTTGGATCACTTCAATCCTCTCTATCGTGGCTACATTCGCCGCAAGCTACTGGTTGCTCCAAGACCTCGGCGAAGGCTACTGGATTGGCTTGGCTTCAATCATCAGTTGCGGTACGCTCGGTGCTGCCTTGATTCCTGAATTTACTAAACTCTACACCTCTCCAACTTCGGCTCACGTGAATGAAGTGGTGAACACCTCACGCCAAGGCGGTGCTTCGCTCAACATTCTCTCGGGCCTCGTGAGTGGTAACTTCGGTAGCTTCTGGACTGGTTTTGTGTTCTTCCTGCTGATGCTCATCGCCTACTTTGCTTCCAACGCATTCGGTATGGACGCTATCATGGGCGAATACGCTTCAATCTTCGCGTTCGGCCTTGTGGCATTCGGTATGCTCGGCATGGGTCCTGTGACCATCGCCGTTGACAGCTACGGTCCAGTGACCGACAATGCACAATCGGTTTACGAGCTCTCGCTCATCGAAGACGACAAGGAAAAGGCAAAGAAGGAAATTGAAGAACAATTCGGCTTCACTCCCGACTTTGAAAAGGCTAAATACTACCTCGAAGCAAACGACGGCGCTGGCAACACTTTCAAGGCCACCGCAAAACCTGTGCTTATCGGCACGGCTGTGGCTGGTGCCACCACCATGATTTTCTCTTTGATTCTGATGATTCAAAAGACTTTGAACATCAACCCAACCGAAACGCTCAACCTCTTGAATCCATATTCAATGCTCGGCTTCATTCTCGGTGGCTGCGTGATTTTCTGGTTCACCGGCTCATCAATGCAAGCCGTGACCACTGGCGCACACCGTGCAGTGGAATTTATCAAGGGCAATATCAAGCTCGACAGCAATGCGCCTAAGAAAGCCGACATCGGCAAGAGTCAGGAAGTGGTGAACATCTGCACCAAGTATGCTCAAAAGGGTATGCTCAACATCTTCATCAGTATCTTCTGCTTCGCTCTTGGTTTCGCTTGCTTGTCATCGCCTGCCAGCATCGGCGGCAACGCTGCTGTGTGCCTCTTTGTGAGCTACCTTATCTCTATCGCAGTGTTTGGCTTGTTCCAGGCGGTGTTTATGGCTGATGCCGGTGGCGCATGGGACAATGCGAAGAAGATTGTGGAAGTTGACCTTCAGGCAAAGGGCACCGACCTCCACGACGCAACCGTGGTGGGCGACACCGTGGGCGACCCATACAAGGACACCAGCTCCGTAGCGCTCAACCCAATCATCAAGTTCACCACCCTGTTTGGTGTGTTGGCAATGGAAATCGCCATCAGCGAAAGTTTCCGCGCCATTGCTCCTTACTTCGGTGTGGCATTCGTGATTATCGCGCTCTACTTCGTGTACCGCTCATTCTACAACATGAAATCTGAATAATTCATTCTTTTCATACCTATAATTGTTTGATGCGCCCTCAGGAGGTTACCCTTCCGAGGGCGCCTTTTTGTGGCGAAAATGGGTGAATTTGGGTTCAGTGGGAAATTACTGGGGATAGATTATGCATTGTTGCCGAATCGTGAATGGAACCAAAAACAAAAACATAAAAAACAGCCTTGGATCAACGTGGAATGCTTCGCATTTGGCGGTGCGACTGTGCGCTTTGCGTCATTGGAAACGAGTTTCCATGCCGCCAACCACACAATCCCTCCGCCACCCTCTTACGAGGGCTCACCACATTGCACCAAGGATAAAAACCGCTCGCCGTTTCACGGCGAAAAACCCCTGAAAATTGTGATTTGTTTCTATGAGGCAAGTCAAAACGACAAACCAAAGGCAAACCAAAGGGACGGTTCTTTTGGTTTGTTAGAAATGTATGTTTTATGTTTCAGTCCCCCCAGTATTTATCCAAAGAACCTGAATTTGGGTGATTTTGGTTAAATGGTGTTAAATTCTTAAATTTTATGCTGGAAAAGTATGTTATATAACATAAAAGTTATACCTTTGCATCGGTTTTTCATGGTATTAGTTTTTAAGGTTATGAAATACTTGGCGTCGCGACGACGGTGTTTATTTCATTTTGTTTAAGGTTTATGTTAATGGTATTAGAAGGTTAATTAGTTAAGCAATCCCCGATAGCGATATCGAGGATTATTTTTTTATACCTACCCCAACCGTTCGCAAATCAGATTTTGTCAGAAGTTAATGAGTTAAGCAGAAGTTGAAGAAGTTAAGACGATAGCTTCGCCTTTGGTAAAGATGATGGGAAAATCCTGTAATCTTTTTCTTGTAGCCTTTTGGAATCATAAAAGAGTATGTCAACATACTAAAAATTTGAAAATCACCCCAGTCTCAGAATCTGTGACAAAGGTGATTTTGTTATAAAGATGGTTTTGACACCTCTCTTGTTCATTATGATTTAATCTAGCATCCTTATACTATACACTATTTTGAAATTAGCATATTCTATATATAATTGCGGTTGTCCATCTTCATTGTGGAACCGAATGGTACACTGTTTCCCTTCTTTATCGATACAACTATATTTTAAATCAGTTCCCTTTTCGGAGGAAACCGTATCAAATGTCAAGACATCGTCATCGGAGTATATATTATATCTTCCTTCATTATATACGATCAAAGCATCGCTATTTCGCCAATCTGACCACTTTTTCCAATTACCATAGTCGTCTGTGGTGCGAAAAGCGACAGCTGAGGCCTTAAATTTGATGGCTTCTGCATATGTGTTAGACACAAGAGATGAGATAAGTAACAAGAATGAAAAAACAAAAAACTTTTTCATGATTTTTATTTTAAAATATATACATTATATACAAAGGAAATATCATTGTAATCAACATAGAGCTGAATATTGTCATTCTTTTCAACACGCAAACGCAAACTACAGCGCAATCCATTTTTGTCAACACAGTGAAACTCAGTGGCTTTTACACCTTTTGAATCGCGAATTTCCTCAGAAGAAATGATATCATATTCTTGAGTTTCTTCACTATATATTTTGACACGAGAATCGTCTGATACCACCAGGATGTTGCAATCCGACCAGTCGGTCCAATCCGACCAATTCCCATAGCGATCAGTAGAACGCATAGAAGCAGAATATGCTCTAAGTTTAAATACTTCAGCATACGCATGAGATGCGAAAACTGAGGCGAAGAGCAATAATGTAAGGGCGAAAAACTTTTTCATAATATATCTGATTTTTGCTTAAGTATATGTATTACAAAATTACAACATATTTTTAAAAACCCCCCCCGTTGGTTAAACTATGTTAATTGAATTAAAGTCTAAGCAGGGATTTGAAAAAAATCCATTTAAATCTAATTTGGACCCTATTTTTCGTTGCCAATATCATCTATATATGCCTATTTTTTTGTGGGAATGGAATTCTGTTTTTTTTCCAGGTCAGTCTGTCTTTGTTTAGATGCTGTATTCGCCCATTAGCCATTTTAGGGCGTTGATTCTTTTGATGCCGTCGTAATCTGCTTCGGGGTCTTCGTCTAACGTTAAAATGTACTTTGGGTACTGGTCGTTGATTTGTTGCAGTGATGATAGTTCGCGCTTGAGTGTGGCTTCGTCTCTTACCGTGGCTGCCACTTGGTAATATACGATGTCGTTTTCATCGATAGCAACAAAGTCAACCTCTAAGTTGTCGATTTTTCCAATGTACACACTTTTCTGTCGGCGCAGCAGTTCGAGATACACCACGTTTTCCAACAATCGCCCAGCGTCGAATGAGCGTCCGCCCAGCAACATTCTCCTTAGCCCAACATCCACGAGGTAGTATTTGCCAAGGGTTTTCAATAGTTGTTTTCCTTTCACGTTGTATCTTTTGGCTTCGTACACAAAAAAGGTTTCACACAGCGATGTGAGGTATTTTTCCACTGTTTTTTGGTCAATCTTTCTTCCGTCGGCAGTCATGATGTCGGCAATTCGTTTGGTTGACAGCATATTTCCTATGTTGTCGGCCACAAAACGAATCACGCTTTCAAGCATCATCACATCTTGTATCTTTTTTCTACTGATAATGTCTTTCATCACCACGGTATTGTACACTCCATTTAAATAGTCGGTGATGTCTTTGGGGCGATCGAGTGCCAAGGTGTAGGGAAAACTGCTTTGGGTGATATAATTCGTGTATGCTTTTTCAAGGTTATCGCTTCCGCCACAACCTTCCACATACTCCTTAAACGACAATGGGAGCATAGCTATCTCCACATACCTTCCTGATAGCAAAGTGGCGATTTCGTTTGATAGCATATAGGCATTCGAGCCCGTAACATATAGGTCAACGTTAGGCTTCAAGTTGATACTATTGATGATGTCGGGGAAGTCCTTCACATGCTGTATTTCATCAAAGAAAATGTATGTGGGTTTGTCGGGCAATATCAGCGGTTTGATGTATTGGTGCAAGGCAAGTGGATTGCGCAGCTCGATATTGTCATAATCCTCGAAGTTGAGATACAGGATTTGTTCGGGGCTTACGCCATTGTTCAACAGCCAGTCGCGAAAGATTTCCATAATAGTGGATTTTCCGCAGCGGCGTATTCCTGTTATCACCTTTATCAACTTTTTATCTTTGAAAGCGATAAGCTTGTCGAGATAGTCTTGGCGTTCAATTCTCTCCATTGTCTTGTGCTATTTTGGTTGTTCGCCACAAATATACAAAATTTTTTAGGAATGGAATCCGAAAAGTGGTGGAAAATTGAAAGTTTTAGGAATAGAATCCGAAAACTTTTGGATTTTTGGAAGTTTTAGGAATGAAATCCTATTTTTTTTGTGGGGGAAGTCGGACCAGTCTGACGTGTCTGACTCGTCGGACGTGTCGGACACGTCAGATTAGATCACTAACTCGTAGACTCGTTGGCTTGTAGACTTGTTACTTGTATTGGTTTTTGCGGCGGTATTTGTTGGCTACTTGTTGGAGGAGGGCGAATTTTTCGATGCGGTGGGGTGGGTAGTTGCTTTTGGCGATGGCTTTTTTCACGTGTTTGTACCAGTTGAGCATGTCGTGCTCCTCAAGGCGGTGCTTTGAGGGGCGGCGATGGTTCTCGTTCATGAATGTCATCATCTGGTCGTATTGCGCTTGCCATCTTTCGTCTTGTGTCATGATAGTGCTGATGTTATGGGTGGTGAAAATAAACCCGATTAACAGCTGGTGTGCTAATCGGGTTTGTGACAATTATAGGGTGCAAGAGTGCAGTGCTACACTATCGCATTATTTTGCGATGAGGAGGTAGTAGTTCTTCTTGCCGCGCTGTGCGAGAATGTATTTGCCGTTGAGCAGGTCGGAGGTGCTGATGGTGGCGTTTTGGTCGGTGAGTTTTTCCTTGTTGATGCTCACGCCGCCACCTTGTGTCATCTTCTTCATTTCGCCCTTTGATGGGAACACGGCAGCCTCGTCGGTGAGCAAAGAGATGGCTGGAATGCCTTCTTCGAGCTTAGCCTTGCTGATCTCGAATTGTGGCACGCCTTCAAACACGCTCAAGAGGGTGCTTTCGTCGATTTTGTGAAGAATGTCGTTAGCCTTGTTGCTGAAAAGGATTTGTGAAGCCTCCACAGCCATTTCATAGTCGGCAGCAGAGTGTACCATAGTGGTGATTTCCTTTGCCAAACGCTTCTGCAATGGGCGCAAACCAGGGTCGGCAGCCTGTTCTTCTTCGAGTTTGGCGATTTCTTCCTGGGTGAGGTCGGTGAAAATCTTGATGTACTTTGCAGCATCTTCGTCGCTCACGTTCAGCCAGAACTGGTAGAACTTGTAAGGTGATGTGCGCTTGGGGTCGAGCCACACGTTGCCACCCTCGGTCTTGCCAAACTTGGTGCCGTCGGCCTTAGTGATAAGTGGGCAAGTGATAGCGAAAGCCTCGCCACCGTTCATGCGGCGGATAAGTTCGGTACCGGTGGTGATGTTGCCCCATTGGTCGCTACCGCCCATTTGCAAGCGGCAACCTTCGTGCTCGTAGAGGTAAAGGAAGTCGTAGCCCTGAAGGAGCTGGTATGAAAATTCGGTGAACGACATACCGTGGTCGGCATTGGCTGCCAAACGCTTCTTCACAGAGTCCTTAGCCATCATATAGTTGACGGTGAGGTGCTTGCCCACGTCGCGGATAAACTGCAAGAAACTGTAGTTCTTCATCCAGTCGTAGTTGTTGACCAGAATTGCGGCATTAGGAGCACCGCTGTTGAAATCAAGGAATTTTTCGAGTTGCTTACGCAGGCATTCCTGATTGTGGCGAAGTGTAGCCTCGTCGATAAGCACACGCTCCTGGCTCTTCATTGAAGGGTCGCCAATCATACCGGTAGCGCCGCCGATGAGGGCGATAGGGCGATGGCCTGCACGCTGCAAGTGCTTCAGCATCATGATGCCCACGAGGTGGCCGATATGGAGAGAGTCGGCAGTAGGGTCGATACCCACGTATGCCGATGTCATTTCTTTGTTGAGTTGTTCTTCTGTGCCGGGCATCATATTGTTGATCATCCCGCGCCATTCGAGTTCTTTTACGAAATTAATTTTACCCATCGAAACTTAATTTTCTGTATAGTTGTTTTGTTACTTTATGATTTGCAATTGAAATACAAAGGTACGATTTTTTTCTAAAAGAGTGAAATTTTGCAATTTACATACGAGAAAGCCGCATAAAAATAGCGTCGGAAGTGCCGTCCACATCAATTTCTACACGAGTTTGGTGAGGGTGTAGATGTAGGTCACGCCGGTGTCGGCCACTTGCTGTAGGCGCACTCGCTTGCCGCTTTTCTCCAGAATGGTGAACTTGTTGACCCGCGTCATTCCAGGCAGAGGCACGAAATACATGTTCTCTTCGGGGAAAAGCCATTGCATTTGGTCGCCGTCGTTGCTCCAGTTGCCGTAGGTGGTTGTGTAGGGGTCGTGGCGGTCGTTGGTGATGGTCACCTGCACGATTTCACCTTGAAACTGCACGGAATAGTACGAACCAGCCGGTGGGGGCACCACGGTGCCATCTACCGTTACCGAACTGATGGTCCAAGTGCCGAACCACACGCCTATATCGCCGCCATTTTGGGTGCATGACGAAAATGCTACCGAAGCGACAAGAAGCCACAAATATGTAATAAGATGTTTCATCATTGTCCGATATTAAAGTCGCCATGGTATAATACCGACACCATGCCGCCTGTGTTGTTGCCTAAAAGTGAGCCACGGTCGAAAGCGAACTGCGCCTTCAGTTCCAATCCTTTCAGCCACGATGGGTGCGCATTTGCCTCAAGCATGAAGCAGGTGGCGCGCACGCCTGTGGCGCGAGGGTGCTCAGGGGTGCCGTAAGCCTTGCGGGTGGAGAACATCAAGCGATAGTCGTATTCGCTGCCGAGATAGCCCTTCACGCCGATGTGGAAGCCACGCACCAAGTTGTCGAGGTAGCGCATGTAGCCGTCGGTGTTGTAGATAAGGGATTTGGCGAACGGAGTGCCAATCGACATGCCACGGTTTTGGTAGCCATTGTAACTGTAGTTGTTGTAGTAGTCGTCGGAGCCTGTGGCACCGCCCTTGATGGCAGAATCCTTGTTGAGGTCTTCAGAGAAGTGGATATGGCCGCTTTGGTTGGTGAAGTCGATGTATTCCACCACCACTCCGCTCACAAAACTCTTTGTGGTGGAGCGCCATTCCAGTCCCCACAAGCCGTCGAAGCCGTTCTGCAAGCCGATGCCCGAACCGTCTTCCCAAATGGTCTGGTGATAGGCGCGGAACTTGCCCACCGCATCGTTCTCGTAGTCGAGCATAATGTCCCAGCTGCCCACATGGTTGCCCTCCACATACATTTGGTCGCCCGGGTTGTCGCCACCGCTGCCGGCGATGATGCTACGGAAGAAACTTTTGAAGTTGGCAGGCATCTTCACCGTTTTGGTCAGAATGCCATTCTCGTAGATGTTTTGAGTGCCTGCAAACTGGCACGCAGCCTGTGCACCGATGGTGAACACAAACGGCTGGTCGGGGCGTGTGCGCAGACGCAGTTTCTTATAATTGAGCCAATAGCCTGTGGTGAGGAAATTGTTGTAGTAGTTGTAGTGGTTTTTCAGCCAGTCGCCGTCGTCGAGGCGCTCGTAGCCTATTTCGCCACTAATCTGCACCCAGCCGTTGGTGAAGGGAATGTTTTGATAGTTCACCAATCCCGCTCTGATGCCAGTGCCGGGGCGTGCGTTGCCGCTCATCACCAGGTCGCCGCTCGAAAGGTCGGCACTCGCCAAGTCGGATTGGCGCGCCTTTGCGCCCACGGTGGCAAATAGGCTGCGGTATTTCACGTCGGCATACAGCTGCTGCACCCATGCGTGCGCAGGGTGCTGAAGATTGCGTACAAACTTGCCGCTGGCGAGGTCGTAGCGGTCGTATGATACCGAACTGGTGTAGCCTCCCCAAAATTCGGCACCGAATCCGAATGAAAAGCGGCGAGTGGTGTCGAGTTCGTGCTTTGCGGCGGCATTGAGCAGGGTGGAGTATTGCTGTGTGAGCGTTCCGCCCCGGTTGGAGTTGATGTAGTAAGGAGCGATGTCGCCCTTGCCGTAGTTGGCAGTCACTCCGCCTTCATATTCCACCTCAAATTGAGCAGAAGCCAAGAAGGCTGTTGTCGCCAGCATGTAAATGATGTTTACATAGCGCAAAAAAGTCATTTCGTTCGTAGTTATTTTTCAAAAGTGTTGATGTGCCGACTTTTCTTTTGGTCGGTGATTTCGTCGATGTTGATGTAGATGCCGCTTTCCTCCACTTCGCCAAACTCGTGGTTGATGGCGGTGCCGAAAAAGCGCATGGTGGGAGAGAGGTTCATGTAGGCGTTGACCAGTGGTGGAATGTTGATGCCGTGGCTGCGTATGAACTGGTTCAGGCGGCGGTAGTCTTCCTTAAAGTCGTTGCCCACGAAAAAATGCTCTGTGCGTGCTGCCGGTGTTTCGGGTCGGAGCGGCTCAATCGGGGTGACCAGTGCCTTGTGGTCGGGGAAGTAAAGGCGCAGGAAGTGGAGCAGCAAGTCGCGGCACACTCTTTGGTAGGAGGGATACATCGTCATCTTGCCCAGCAGATATTTTGCATCGGGGTGGAGAACGGTGAGTGCGCCCAAGCCGTCCCAGAGGTTGTCGAGCGCGAAAATCGACTTCGCACCCTTGTTGGCTGACTGATATTCGGGGCGAACGAACGAGCGGCCCAGTTCAATGGTGATGGGCAGGTAGTGGCTCATAAATTCGCTTGAAAACCGAAACATGTGGCTCATGGCGATGTGGGGCGTGCCGTCGGGGTCGATTACCATGTCCTTGCCAAGAATATAGCGGTAGGCACCGATGATTTCACGCTCCTGCGGATTCCACACGAATAGTTGGCGACAGGGAGTGGTCATGGTGTCGAACTCGTCGATGTCGCAACTCTTGCCAGTGCCGCCGCCCCCTGCACGGAACGAGATTTCGCGCAGTCGGCCTATCTCGCGCATGATGTTGGGCGCGCTGTGGGCATCGACAATGTAGATTTCATTGCCGGCTTTGTTGGTGCGACGCAAAAGGCGGTCGGGCGTCAGCTCGCTTTCTATCAGGCTGATGTCAACTGGGTCAATGATTCGTTGTTCTGTCATCGTCGTTGGTGTTTCAGTTTTCCTTATATATTAAAGTTTTTTATTTTCGTTTTCAGGCTTGAGCGCATAGCAGATGTCGGCTAAGCGTTGTGCCTCTTCCATGGGGTGGCTTGCGTCGAGGCTTTGCCATGCGATGGGCTTGCCCACCACCACGCGAAACCTCTTGCCCCTGCTCTTAAACATTTCGCCGGGCAAAAGTATCATTTCGAGGTTGAACTTCATGCCCAGGCGTTTGCGCCAGCGTGCCATGCGATAGAAGAAACGCGAGTTTTCGCCATCGAAATATATGGGCACGATGTCGCGCTGCGAGCGTATGGCGTGCATCACCACAAATTTCTGCCACTGCAAATCGTGAATCTCGCCGTTCTTGCCCATACGCGAGCACAGTCCGGCAGGGAATGTAATCATCTGTTTCTGCCCCTGGTATTCAGCCTCGATTTCGGCGGCACGCCCACGCGATTGCCTGCCGTATTTGTTCACAGGCAAAAACACAGGCAGCAGCGGCTTCACCGCCATCAGCAAATCGTTGACCAAAAAGCGAATGGCACCCTTGTAGCGGCCGCCCAGAAATGCGATGAGCGAAAGTCCGTCAAGTCCGCCCAATGGGTGGTTCGACACGAAAATAAAGCGGCCCTCAGTAGGGATGCGGTCGGCGTGTTCCACCTCGGTGGTGATGTCGAGGTAGTCGAGAGCCTCGTGGGCAGCCCCCACACCATCTTTTCCGCACATGCGCTGAAGAATCTCGTTCAGTTCGCGCTGATGAATGATGCGCTCCAGCCAGCGAGTGAGCCAGCGTGGGATAAAGCGATAGTAGCGAGGCAAGCGTTGCCTCACCAACTCATCTACATCTATCACCAATGGCTCGTCGTTCATTTCCAAATTTACGATTGAATAAGCAAAGTTAGTCAATAATGGGGATAATAGGAACAAGAATTTCATAAACTTTTAGAACAAATGGAAGAAAATGTGTACTTTTGTAGATGCTCACAAGCGTATGATTAAAAAATGAACACATTATTTCTCCCTTTACAAAAGTGCCTGCGCAGTCAACTCCTGGTGGAGTTGATAGCGATGTGCATACTGTTTGTCGCCGCCATGAGCGTGTTTGGCACCAGTGGCGTGGGCTTGGCGTGTGGGCTTGGCGTGGCGTATGTGGTGCCTCGCTGGCTCTATGCCCGATTGAGCGGAGGCGAAACGCGTGGAGGAATAGTGCTGATGGTGGCAGGAATGCTGCTGGTGGTGTGGGCGTTCCGCAACATTTACGGCTGGACGCTGGCAGAGGGGCAGTCGTTTGCCGACCCTGTCTTGCGCTGCGACGACAAGGTCTACTACCTGTGGGCGCTGCATTACTACGACGGCTCGGTGCCAGAGCCCGACACAAAGTTTGTGGGCTTCCCATTGATGATATTGCTGTCGTGGAAGTTGTTGGGGCACAGTATCGTTTGGCCTATCGCCATCAATGTGATGCTCACCCTGCTCACAGTGGTGCTGACCGGGCAGACGGCAGGCAGGGCGTTGGCTGGCCGTGTGCGAGCCGACCGAGGCACCATCACATTTTTGGCAATGCTGGTCACATCATTGCTCGGATTCTTCATGAGCCATGCCGCCATGCTGCTGAAAGAGCCGCTTACCTATTTCGCGGTGGCACTGGCAGCGTATGCCATAGCCCGAATGAAAGAGATAGATGAGGATTCGCGTGGCAGCGTGTGGCACGATATTGCGCTGTTCACCATAGCGGTGGCACTGATGTCGATAGTGCGCACCAGCGTCATCTACTTCTTGGTGGCTGGCGTGATTATCACATTTTTCGACAATAAAGACATGTGGCGATATGCGTGCACGTTGCTTGGCATTGCGCTGATAGGTATGGGCTTGGGCATATATTGGTCGAATGGATTCAGCATGGAAGTGCAGATGCGCATTTTGGCAACCACCGACACCGGAGGCGACATGATGAAAACCATCTATCAGGCACGCGGCATATATGGCGAAATGATGAGCGACTACTTCTTCCTGCCCGTATGGCAAAAACTGCTGCTCCTGCCAGTGACCTGCACACTCCAACTCTTCATACCTTTCCCATGGGTTGACAACGAAGTGCTCGATGTGTGGTCGGTGGCAACCCGATTCCAACTCGTGTGGTATGCTGTGGCAGGCGTTTCGCTCTACTACCTTTTCGTGCTCGCGTGGAAAAAGAAAAACTTAGGTTGGTGGGCAATGTGGCCCTTCGTGTGCGCCGCCGCCGTGGCATTCACCACCAGCGGTACAGTCAGCCGCTACATCCTCCCCTACGAGCCCCTATTCGTAACCATAGCAGTATGGGTCCTGCTTAAATACCACGAATCCACCACCCCCAACGAAGATGACGGACAACAAAAAGGCGCCACCCCCCACAAGAAAAACTTCCACCGCTCCTTCATCCTATGGTGCGCCGCCTACGCCGCCACCGTGACCATCATCCTCACCATCTGCTACCTCACCCCCCCCTAATCCCATATCCCTATGTGAGGTGAGGATTAGGATGCGAAGGTTTTTTTGATTTTTATTTCAAAAATGCATTATTTTTCTGATTTTCTGCGCCTTTTCGTAGAGAATAACATTTTTCGTTGAAGAAAAACGAAGCTTTTGTCGGTCAGTGGATAAATGCTGGGGGGACTGAAACAAAAACATAAAAAACAGCCTTTTAGCGATGCAAGTGCTTCGCACCTGTCGTTAGTGCTGCGGCATGTCTGATTGCAAGCTGAGGCTTGAATCAGCCACCCCACACCCCTAACGCCACCCTCTTACGAGGTCGGTGGCATCGCCAAAAGGATAAAAACCTCTCGCCTTCGGCGAAAAACCAAACTTCAGAAATCAGATTATCCGAAAGCGCAAATAAACCAAAGCAAACCAAAGGGACGGCAAACCAAAGGGACGGTTCTTTTGGTTTGCTTTGGCTTGCGATGATTTATGTCAGCCACAATAGACGGGCACACAAATTGCGTCATAACGTAGGGACAAGCCTTCGGCATGTTTCGATGCAATCCGCAATGTATCAACGCTTTGGAAACACGCCTTCGGCGAAAGCACTGAAAAAGTATAAAAATAGTGAATGAAGTAAAGATTTTGTGGAGGCTTGTATCCGTTGGAAACGGCTGATTATGGTTAACTCCATGCAAGCGAATGAAGCTCCGCAGGAGCGAATGAGCGCAGCTTGGAGATAGCACAAAAGAGGGTATGAGCCTCGTAGAGGGTCGGTTATGGTCAAAACTATTGATGCTACCACGACCGACCGTCTCCGACGCTCGCCACTATATTTAGACCTGTCTCCAAGCTGCGCTCGCAAGCGAGCTTGCATGGAGTTAACCACAATATGCCGTTTCCAACGGCTCTAAAATCCCTCTTTTCGACTTTTTCAGTGCTTTCGCCAAAGGCATGTCCCTACGCTATGGCGTTTTGAGAGATTGCCATATAGTTTCCTACCAATAAATCACATTTTTTCTGGTTTTTTCGCCGTGAAACGGCGAGCGGTTTTTATCCTTGGGGCAATGTTGTGGACCCTCGTAAGAGGGGGGCGGAGGGACTGTGTGGTGGGCGGCATGACGCAAAGCGCACAGTTGCACCGCCAAATGCGAAGTATTCCACGTTGCTCCAAGGCTGTTTTTTATGTTTTTGTTTTTGATTCCATTCACGATTCGACAACAATGCAGAATATCCCCAGGAATTTTCCACTGAGCCCGTAGAATTAGAGCACTCGGAACATTCAGAATAGTCTGAACACTCCGAGTGCTCCAAAATCTAATCTCTAACCTCTAATTTCTAACTTCTTGTATGGGTTATTTTTTTGGGGTGAGGGTGATGAGGGGGACGAGCATTTCTTCCATGGAGATGCCGCCGTGCTGGAAGGTGTCGTTGTAGTATTGCACGTAGTGGTTGTAGTTGTTGGGGTAGGCGAAGAAGTCGCGTCCCGATGCGAAGATGTAGGTGCTCGACACGTTGAGCAGCGGCAGTCCGAAGCGTTTGGGTTGTTTGATTTCGTACACTTGGCGTGGGTTGTAGCTGAGGTTCTTGCCCACTTTGTAGCGCAAGTTGGTGTTGGTGTTTTTGTCGCCAATCACCTTGATGGCGTTGTCCACTCGTGTGGTGCCGTGGTCGGTGGTGAGCACGATTTTCCAGCCCTGCTCGGCTATGCGCTTGAAGATTTCCAACACATAACTGTTTTTAAACCATGTGACGGTGAGCGAGCGGTAAGCCTCGTCGGTGTAGGCGAGTTCGCGAATCATCTTGCTCTCTGTACGCGCGTGCGAAAGGATGTCCACAAAGTTGAACACTATCACGTTGAGGTCGAAATTCTTCAGTTGTGCGAAGTGCTGCACCAGGCGTTCGCCGGCGGCAGAGTCGTTAAGTTTGTTGTACGAGAATTTGCACTTGCGTCGATAGCGGTCGAGAATGGTTTGAATGAGAGGTGCCTCGTTGAGGTTTTTGCCTTCGTCCTCATCCTCGTCAACCCACAATTCGGGGAACATGCGCTCGATGTCGATAGGCATCAGCCCCGAAAAAATGGCATTGCGCGCATATTGCGTGGCTGTGGGGAGAATGGTGGTGTAGAGTTCCTCCTTCTCGATGTTGAAATAGTCGCTCAGCAAAGGGCTGATGGTGCGCCACTGGTCGAGGCGGAAATTGTCGATTACGATAAAGCACACCTTTTCGCCAGCATCGATATGCGGGAAAATCTGCGTTTTGAAAATCTCGTTGCTCATGAGCGGGTGGTCGTCGGTAGTGACCCACTTCTCATAGTTGCGCTTCACCATTTTGGCGAACGCGCTGTTGGCCTCCTGCTTTTGCATACGCAGCATGTCGGCCATGCCGGTTTCGGCGTTGGAGAGCGTGAGTTCCCATCGCACCAGCGTGTTGTAGAGCTGATACCAGTCGTCGATGGTTCTTGCCATGGCTATTTGCTGGCTGATGCTCATAAACTCCTGCTGATAGTCGCTCGTGGCTTTTTGCGCCACCAGCGCCTCGCTGTGCAGGTTTTTCTTGATGGAAAGCAGAATCTGCATCGGGTTCACAGGCTTAATCAGATAGTCGGCAATCTCGCTGCCGATAGCCTGATTCATGATGTTTTCCTCCTCGCTTTTCGTAATCATAATCACGGGCACATTGGGCTGCGCAATCTTGATTTGCTGCAGCGCCTCCAGTCCGCTGATGCCAGGCATATTCTCATCGAGAATGATGAGGTGGAAATTCTGCTGAGATATGGCGTCGAGTGCGTCGCGACCGTTGGTCACTGTGGTCACCTCGTAGCCTTTGTTCTGCAAAAACAGAATATGTGGTTTCAAGAGATCGATTTCGTCGTCGGCCCAGAGAATTTGTTCCTTGTTCATATAAGTGTGTTTATTTTTTTGTTAGGATATCGATGAGTTCGGCCACACCCTCGGTGGCCTTCTTGGCAATCACATGCACATACGATGGCACTGCGGCAGGCTTGGGGTCGATGTAATAGACCTCGGCTCCTGGAGGCGCATACTGGAGCAATGCCGCTGCGGGATACACCACCAGCGTGGTGCCGATGACCACAAACACATCAGCCTTCGAGGCAATGCGGCAAGCCGGCTCAAAGTTGGGCACAGCCTCGCCGAAAAACACGATATGCGGACGCACATGGTCGCCATAGGCATCTACGGTGTCGACGCTGGTTTCAAGCCCCTTGTCCGACAGTTGGTCGCAAGGCAGCGTGTAGATGCGTTCGGGGTGCGTCATCGAGCGCACCTTCATCAACTCACCATGCAGGTGCAGCACATTTTTCGAACCGGCACGCTCGTGTAGGTCGTCCACATTTTGCGTGATGACATTCACGTTGAAATATTTTTCCAGTTCCACCAGTCCACGGTGTGCGGCGTTGGGCTGCGCATCGATCAGCTGCAATCGGCGCTCGTTGTAGAACTTGTGAATCAGGGCAGGGTTGCGAGCGAAGCCCTCGTCGCTTGCCACGTCCATCACTTTGTAGTTTTCCCAAAGCCCACCTGCGTCGCGGAAAGTGGTAATACCGCTCTCTGCACTCATGCCCGCTCCGGTGGAGATAACCAAGTTTTTCATCTATATTAAAATTAAAAGAGTATTCTATTGGGCAAATTTAAACTTTTTTATTCAAAAAATAGCGTTCAAAACTATAAATAACTTTAACTTTGCAGATAATTTGCAATATAAATAAATAGATAAAAGATTTTTTTTACGACATGGACAAACTTAGCTATGCATTAGGCCTCAGCATGGGCCAAAATTTCAAGGGTTCAGGCGTTGACAAACTCAATGCTGATGATTTCGCAGATGCACTCCGCGCAGTGTATGGCGAAGGCACTCCAGCAATGACCTATGACGAAGCCAAGCAAGTGGTGCAAGAATATTTTACCAATCTCCAAGCCAAGGCTGGCGAAATGAACGCCAAGGCAGGTAAGGAATATTTGGCAAACAACGCCAAGGAAGAAGGCGTGAAAGTGACTGAAAGCGGTCTGCAATACCTCGTGGTGAAAGAAGGCAACGGCAAGAAGCCTGGTCCAAACGACGTGGTGACCGTTCACTACACCGGCCGACTGATCGACGGCACTGTGTTCGACAGTTCTGTGGAGCGCGGCGAGCCTGCCACCTTCGCTGTGGGTCAGGTGATTCCTGGTTGGGTTGAAGGTTTGCAACTCATGAGCGAAGGCTCAGCCTACCGCCTGTTCATTCCAAGCGAACTCGCTTACGGCGAGCACGGCACTGGTCCTATCCAGCCAAACTCAACCCTCATCTTCGACGTGCAACTCCTGAAGGTGGGCAAATAATTGAAAACACAAAAACAACAATACAAACAGTTATTCTACAAAAAAATTATGAAAAAAGTTCTTTTCATTTTGGCAGCTGTTGCCCTCCTGGCAAGCTGCAACAAGAAAGGTGAAGGCACTACTCCTACTGAAGACTCTTTGAGCACTGCCTACGGCACAATGGCTGGCTACGGCATCAAGATGCAGGTGAGTGGCACCCCCGACTCTGTTAACTACGACGAATTTTTGAAGGGTTTGGAAAAGGCTCTTGCAACTGAAGCCGATACTTCTGTCAACGCACGCAGCTTCCAAATGGGTGAGCAAATTGGCGCTCAACTCGGTAGCAGCTTCACAGCCATGAAGGAACAAGGCGTGAACATCAACAAGGAATTGTTCCTCGCTGAACTGAAGAAGGCTTTCAGTGAAAAGAAGGAACCAGACCAGGCTAAGATGATGAATTTGCAAATGACTCTCCAAAGCCTTATGGGCAAGGTGCAAGCTCAAGCAGCCAAGAAGAAAGCCGACGAAGGTGTGAAATATTACCAAGATGCTGAAAAGAGTGGCAACTACAAAAAGACCGCTCAAGGCGTGCTCTATAAAGTGGAAAAACCAGGTAAGGGCGTTTGCTTCAAGAAGGGCGACGAAGTGATGCTCAAGTACAAGGGTATGCACATCGACGGCAGCGTGTTTGACCAAAGCTACAAGGCTGTGATGTTCCCAGTTGATGAAACACAACTCATCAAGGGCTTCGTTGACATGCTTACCAACATGAAGCCTGGCATGAAGGTGACTTGCATCATTCCTGGCAAGCTCGCTTACGGCGACCGTGGCAACCAAAACATCGCTCCAAACGAAACCCTCGTGTTTGAGATTGAAACTGGTAACCTTGCTACTGCTGCCGACAAGAAATTGGCTGGCGGCGCTGAGGCAGTTGCCGACTCTGCGAAGTGATTTTAATTTCTAACCGATATACTGCACTTCCTTTCCAGCCCTATGTGCTTTGCAATATGGTGAGCGGAGAGGAAGTGCTTATTTTTAAAGGAGAACAATGATGAAAACATTATTATTGTGGATTTGCGTGGCGGTGATGGCGGTGAGTTTCACCAGTTGTGGCAATAAGCAGACCGAAACCAAACTCGACCCCGAACTCGAAAAGCAGTTGGGCACAATCAAGACTGCCGCCGAGGAAGGCGCAGAGTTTATCGCCGCCCAAATGAAAGCCGACCCCGCATTGAAGAAAACCCAATCTGGACTGGTGTATAAAATCACCGAGCAGGGCGCGGGCGACACTTTCAAGCCCACCGACGTGGTGAAGGTGGTTTACACCGGCAAGCACACCAATGGCGAGGAATTCGACTCCAGCCACGGCGAGGCAGTGGATTTCCCATTGCAGAACGTGGTGCCAGGGTTCCGTGAAATGATTACGATGATGCGTCCAGGCGCCAAAGCCTACTGCATTCTCCCAAGCGAGATTGCGTATGGCGAACGCGGCAACCAAGCCATCGCGCCAAACGAAACCCTCGTGTTTGAAATCGAAACACAGGGATTGGCAAACTGATAACACTATATTAACACTTACATTTTTTACTTAGACTAATGAAAAAGATGATTTTAGCCATCGCTATGCTGATGGCAATGGGTATGCAAAGCGCCTCTGCCGCTACAGAAGCCGAATTCAAAGCCCAACAAGACTCACTGAGCAAGGCTTACGGAAAATATTTCGGACTGGTGCTCGCATACATGGGTGAACAAGACAAGAAAATAAATATCGACGAATTTTTCAAGGCGTTCGACGTGGTGATGCAAGCCGATACCGCTAACCAAGGCTATATGAATGGTCTGTTTGTGGGTATGGAGCTCACCAGCAAGATGATGCAAAACAAGCTCCATAAGGGCATCACACTCGACAAGGCACTCATGGTGCAAGCGTTGAAAGACGCTGTGGCCACCAAGGGTCTTGACCAAAGCACCGTGAGCAAGGCTTACAGCGATATGGCTGTGCTGGAGCAAAACACCGAACTGATGGGCCGTGCGTTCAACCCCAAAACCATCGCCATGAAAAAGGCTGGCGAAGAATATATCGCCAAAATCATGGCTGCAGGCGAAGGCTATGTGAAAACTGCCTCTGGCTTGGTTTACAAAATGGAAAAGCAAGGCAACGGCAAGTGCTATGGCGACAACGAGGATGTGCGTATGCTCTACACCGGCAAGCACGTCGACGGTTCAATCTTCGACCAGAGTCGCGACACCACATCGCTCAACTCCGGCCGAGTGGTGGAGGGCTTTAAGGAAGCGTTGATGCTCATGAGCCCAGGTGCCAAGATGATTGCCGTGCTCCCAAGCGACATCGCCTACGGCGACCAAGGCGCAGGCCGTCGTCAGAGCGGCGAATACTCCATCAACCCAGGCGAGACCCTCGTGTTTGAAATCGAAACCTTCGCACCAAAAGCCACAGAGAAGGTCGCAGAAAAGGCCACTACACCAAAAGTGACAAAAGCCAAGGCAAAAGCAAAAACCGTAACCCCCGGAAAAATGCCCAAACCAAAAGGCAAACAAAGAAAATAACACAGCGATTTACCAATCGCCAACGTAGAATCAATCAAAAGGCACAAAGCAGCTGCTTTGTGCCTTTTTTGTATCCAATTTGTGACGGAAACTAATCTATATAGCGCATTTTCTTCTCCTCCAACTCCCCATCCCCTTCTACCATTAACCATTTACTTGAAAGTTATCGCCAAGGTCGGAGGTTTGACTTTGGCGATAACTTTTGTTTTTGATGGAGGGCGGATGCCCTGTTTTGAATGGTTTATTTCAGGACGAGGTTGATGATGGCGGTGGCGTCGGTTACGTCGATCACGCCGTCGCCGTTGAAGTCGGCTTCGGTTTTGTCGAATGGCGAGCCGCCTCCACCGAGCACGTAGTTGATGAGGGCGGTCACGTCGCTCACGTCAGCCACACCGTCGAGGTTCACATCGCCACGGACTGGTGCGGCGAGGGTGAAGTTGAAGAAGTTGCCCCAAATGTAGTTGCCAGAGGTGTTGTGTGGGTCGCGCAACACGATGCGGTAGGCTTGTCCCACTTCGCCTCGTGTGAACGAGGTGTTGAACTTCACTTCTTTTCTCTCGCCCTTCTTGATGGTCACAAATTCGCTGAACACGCGCGAGAGTATGCTGTTGGAGCCCTCGGCAAGGATAAACGCTTCGAGTCGGCCAGCAAATGCACCGCCATTGTTGGAAATGGTGGTGGTGCCTTCGAGGTGGGTGGTAGGAATCACCGAGCCAGTCAACTTCAATGGGCTGACAATCGACATGTTGATATCTGCTGGTGTTGCTCCGATGGTCACACTCTCCTGCACGCCGCTCACCACGCTGTAATCAGCCACGCGAAGCACCGCAAGTTTGAAGTTGCCAGTCGATAGTGTGGTGACAGTGGTTTCGAGCACCACTTCTGCGCCGTTTTGCACATCCACATTCTTCGCCACGCTTTTACCCACTATCGCGCCATTGCTGTTAAGGAGCGCCACGCACAGGTTGTCCACAAATTCCACACCTGTGTTTCTGATGGTGGCTTTCACCAAAATTGGGCGGTCTGCAGCCAGCACATCGCTGTGCTCCAGTTTTGTCACTTGCAGAGTTGCTGCGTCGTCGGGATAAGAGAAATAGGCGTATCCGTCTTTCACCTCCATTTTGATTCGCTGTGCCGTAGCGCGCGACACATCTGCCTTCTGGTAATTCGTGGTTTCCACAGGGGCAATCAGCGGCACCACATAATATGTGCCGGCGGCAAGGCTGGAAGGCACAGGCATACTGAAAGGGTAGCCGTAATTATACCTGGGGCTAAAGCCATTGAGGTCTTTAAACACAGGCACTTGAAGCACATTGCCCGCCTCGTCGGTGAGGCCCAGCGCCAGGCGCGCAGCGGCATCGCCATCGCCAGTCCACATCACATAAAAATCTTTCCAACTCAACGAAGCGGTGGAGCCCAACGCCACCTTGTCGCTGTTGGTGATGAATTCGTTGATGGTCGAAGCAATGTTCACAGCACCGCCTCTGTCGGGCATAATGTTGTAGATAAGGCCTTGGCGCAGATTGTAGCCACCTTCGCTTGAACCGATACCCTGATCAGTGGGCGTGAGATCGGTGAGCACGAAATAGCCGTTCGACATGCCGTTCCAGCCCCAGTTCACGTGGTAGTAGCCATTTGAATTGCAGCCATCGACCACAAAGGCGTGTCCACCTTGATTGCTCGCACCGGTGTGAATCACTGGTCTGTTGCTCGACAGCTCGCCATTGATGATGCTGAGCCACTTGTCGAGCGTATAAGCATCGCGCATAATGAACTTGATACTCTTGTCGTAGCGGAAATGCTTTGGCATTCTGTTCATAGCGATTCGAGTGACCGCACCGCTCGACGCTCCATAGCCCATGTCCATCGCCACACCGCAATCGCTCATCAGTTTAGCCACCGCATTGTTTTGCGTGCTGGTTTCGTTGCCGGTGTAGTTAGGAAGCATATTTGCCCAGTCGTAGCGACTTTGGCTAAAATCAGCCGATAGCGTCAAAGGTTGCTGCTCATCGCTGTTGAGGTTAAAGGTGTAGGTGTTGCTGCCAGTGCCAGTTTCGGGCCAGCGGTGGTAATACATCACTTGCGCCATAGCCGTTGCCACACAGCCCGTAACGGCACGCTGGGTGGTGCCGTTGTTGCTAAAAGTGGGGCACATATTATTATATGGCGCGCTCTGGTTCCACTTGGTATTGCCCAACAGCGGATACACGTTCCCAATCGAGGTTTGGTCGGTCGACGACTGAATGTGCACTCCTGCGTGCGTCTGCACATAGCGCACCTGCTCGGCATACGTTTCGAGCCATTCGCGCATGTTGTCGGGAATGGCATCGGCATCAAACTTGCCTTCGTCGCTATACCCTATCACGGCTGGCATACGGTCGTCGCCCGACACCAGCACATAGCCATCAGCGGCAGAAGCGTTGAAAGCGTAATATTCACCACTCTGGGCAGTGTAAGCCAACTGCAAATCAGCATTACCTCCTTTGAGCATTTTTTTCGTGGTTGCGTTTCGGTTCAAAAACGCCATCGCCTGTTGGCGAGCTTGCTGTGCATCAATCTGCTCCGCTAATGCGCTTTCGGCAAAAAGCAGAATGGCTGCAGCAAATAAAGGATAGAAGATTTTCTTTACCATACTATTTTAAATATTTTTTCCAAAGATATGTTTTTTTTCGCATAAAAACAACACGACGTATGTCCAAATAGCAAAAAAGCGCACAAAATGTTCGAAAAACACTATAACATATCTCCAATATGTCGGTTTTGTTTGAGATTTCTAATCATTTTGTTTGTTTTGTTTTTGGTATTCAAGAACATTGTATTACTTTTGCGACAGAATAATAACTTTTTGTTACAAAAATCTACAAAAATATGGCACTTATCATCCCCAAACACTATCAGCAACGGCTACTCCCCGAAACCACAGAAGTGGCAATCAAGACGATAAAAGACTCTTTCCAGAAAAAACTGTCAGCCGCACTGCATCTACGCCGTGTCACAGCCCCACTTTTCGTGCTTGCAGGCACTGGCGTGAACGACGACCTTAACGGGACAGAGCACCCCGTGGCATTCACCATCGATGCGATGGGCGGCAAGCGCGCCGAGGTAGTACACTCGTTAGCAAAATGGAAACGCATCAAACTCGGTGCTTACGGCATAGCACCTGGCTACGGAATCTACACCGACATGAACGCCATTCGAACATTTGAAGACCTCGACAATATGCACTCGCTCTACGTCGACCAATGGGACTGGGAAAAGGTGATCCGTGAATCGGAACGCAACCTCGGCACGCTGAAAGACACCGTGCGCAACATCTACCGAGCAATCAAGGAAACCGAACAGGAGGTGTACGAGCAATTCCCTCACATCACACCACGACTGCCAAAAGAAATCACCTTTGTGCACTCCGAGGACATGCAAAAGCAGATGCCCGAACTCACCCCACAAGAGCGAGAAAAAGAATACGCAAAAAAATACGGAGCCATTTTCGTGATAGGCATTGGCGCCACACTCGCCGATGGAAAGCCACACGACGGCCGCGCACCCGACTACGACGACTGGGTGACGGAAACCGACGCACTGCACAAGGGGCTAAACGGCGACATCATTGTGTGGGACGATGTGCTCGACATTCCTTTCGAACTCTCCTCAATGGGAATACGCGTAAGCCCCGAATCGCTCCGCCGTCAGCTTGAGATATGTGGCTGCACAGAGCGGAAAAACCTCACCTTCCACAAAGCGCTCCTCGACGGCAAGCTCCCATTCTCCATAGGTGGTGGCATCGGGCAGAGCCGACTGTGCATGTACTTACTTCAAAAAGCACACATCGGAGAGGTGCAAGCCAGCATTTGGCCCGAACAGCAAGTGGAAATCTGCAAGCAGCACGGCATACTTCTAATGTGAGGACAACGATTCTGAACCGATTTCGGCCCGACTCTGAACCGATTTCGGCCCGATTTTGACCCGCTTTTGAGCAAAAAGAACGTTTTTTATCAACTTTTTTCGCAAAAATTTTGGAAGAACAAAAAAAAGTAGTAACTTTGCACTCGCAAATGAGACAAGTCACTTGCAAAACCAAAATGGTGCGTTAGTTCAGTTGGTTAGAATGCCTGCCTGTCACGCAGGAGGTCGCTGGTTCGAGTCCTGTACGCACCGCAAAACCCGGAAGCAATCCCGCTCCCGGGTTTTTTGTTTCTGACCCCCACAATTTAATTCCAAAAATAATCTTCCAATTTCTCCCCATCAATGTGTAAACATAGGGAGGTGGAAAATTTGTGGGGATAAATTATGCTTTGTTGCCGAATCGGAATAAAAAACAAAAACATAAAAAACAGCCTTGGAGCAATGTGGAATGCTTCGCATTTGGCGTAGGGATTGTGCGCTTTGCGTCATTGGAAACGAGTTTCCATGCCGCCAACCACACAATCCCTCCGCCACCCTCTTACGAGGGCTCACCACATTGCCCCAAGGATAAAAACCGCTCGCCGTTTCACGGCGAAAAACCCCTTATGATAACATGATTTCTTGGTAAAAAACTGCATCAAATTTCTCAAGACGATAACCAACATTTGGGTAGGGACGTGATATTTCACGTCCGCCTATAATTAACATAATACATTGATTGTTAGTTATTTGACACAAGTACAAATTATCGCATTCCAGCACGCAAAACGCATTCAGACCTCTTTTTGTTCGCGTTTTCGGATAATCTGATTTCTGAAGATTGGTTTTTCGCCGAAGGCGAGCGGTTTTTATCCTTTTGGCGATGCCACCGACCTCGCTGGGGAGGGCGGCGTTGGTGATGTGGTGTGGCTGATTCAAGCATCTGCTTGAAATCAGACATGCCACAGCGCTAACGACAGGTGCGAAGCACTGGCAACGCCAAAAGGCTGTTTTTTATGTTTTTGTTTCTGTCCCCCAGTATTTCTCCACTGAGTCGTAAACATGGGGAGGTGTAGATTTTTTGGGGGGAAAGCGGGGGAATGTGGAAAGATTTTGATAACTTTGCAAATTAAGACCTTTGGGCCTCTGCCACTTTTGGCTTTCAGCCACATTCGGCTTTTTGCTGGGGCTTGAGCCTTTGGCTTTCCACCGCTCCTTTGATTGGGGTTTGCCTGTGCTTTGGAAGGGTGGACTTTGGCTTTCCGCCGCTCTTTTGGGTGGGCTTTTGCCTGCGCTTTGGGTGGCTGTGCTGGGGCTTGGAGGTGAGTTTTTTTGAGAAGATGATTGAAGTTAAGAATATTATTAAGCGATATGGCAACCTTGAGGTGCTCAAGGGGGTGAGCGTTACTATCGGCGATGGCGAAATTGTGTCGATTGTGGGGCCAAGTGGCGCTGGTAAGACCACTCTGCTACAAATTATCGGCACGCTCGACAAGCCCGATAGCGGCAGCGTGCTGTTCGACGGCACCGATGTGCTTGCCCTTAAAGATAAGGAACTTGCACGATTCCGCAACCGTAACATCGGTTTTGTGTTTCAGTTCCACCAGTTGCTCCCGGAGTTTACCACGCTTGAAAATGTGGCAATGCCGGCGCTTATCAGTGGTGAGAAGCGCTCCGACGCCTTTGCCCGCGCCAAGGAATTGCTCAGTTATATGAACCTTTCCGACCGCTTTGAGCATAAGCCTGCCCAACTTTCGGGTGGCGAACGCCAGCGTGTGGCTGTGGCGCGTGCCCTCATCAACAAGCCTGCCGTGATTCTTGCCGACGAGCCTTCGGGTAGCCTCGACACGCAGAACAAGCAGGAGTTGCACAAATTGTTTTTCACGCTGCGCGACGAGATGAAGCAAACTTTCGTGATTGTGACGCACGACGAGTCGCTTGCCGGCGACACCGACCGTGTGCTTCACATGCGCGACGGACTGATAGTGACACCAGAGCCTGAAAGCGAGATTATCGTATAAGGAAAAGGGATATGCTCAAAGGGTGGTGGACATACGCAGTGGTGCTGATAGCCATGCTTGGCGCGCTCTCGGCTTGCAACAGCGGCGATGGCGACGACGATGTGGTGGAGGCACGACGCTACGATTTCGTCACCTACCTCGGATATGCCGACGGATTGGCGCGATGGCAATATATCGGTCCCGAAGATGCCGAGCCCATCGACATGGTGGCGGCGATGGACGAACCGGAGCATATCAAGGTGGGGCAGCGTGTGCTGCTCAGTTACTCCGCGCCCGATGAGGCGCACCACATCACGGTGTATGGCTTCAACTATGGCAACGTGGCAAGCGATTCGCTCCGTGTGAATGTGAAGCCTGTGGCGGAATATCCAAAGCACCCGATAAGGCTCGGCGCACTTTGGCGCACAGGTAATTACATCAACCTCCGATGCGAGGTGGAATACACCACCAAGGCGCGTGCGCTGTATATGATGGCCGACCGCTCGACGCTCAACAGCGACACGATAGACGTGCACCTCATTCACGACCTGATAGGGGCTGAAAACACCTACTTTTGGCGCACTTGCTACGGGTCGTTCTACGTGGGTGCCGCCATCAGCCGCAAAAACTGCCACGCCATTCGTGTGCATGTGGAGGATTTGACTTACCCTAAAGTGAAAACTTACTGCTTCGGCATTACGAAGCGATAAACATATAAAAAACAGATTATTAACAAACAAAACCATACAACAATGGCAAACAACAACGACAACAACCAACAACAACAAATTCAAATTGAAGTGCCAAACGAAGAAATGCAAGGCCGCTACGCCAACTTGGCTGTAATCACCCACGGACCTAACGATTTCTTCATCGACATGATTCTCCTTGCGCCAAACACTCCAAAGGCGCGCGTTCAGAGCCGTGTGATCATGACTCCTGAAAACGCAAAGCAACTGATGTTTGCTCTCCAACAGAATGTGCAACAATACGAAGCCACTTTCGGCGAAATCAAGCAACACGTGCCAGTGAGCGGCCGTCCAGCCGACGATGGCATCATCGATTTCCCTCTCCCAAAGGGTCAGGCATAATCCGATAGCCACACATATTGAATAATTAAACCCAATTAATTATGCAACATCCATTATTTATCTACAATACGCTCACTCGTCGCAAGGAACACTTCGTGCCACTGAACGAAGGCTCGGTAGGTATGTATGTGTGCGGCCCAACCGTTTACGGCGACCCACACCTCGGTCACACGCGCCCAGCCATCACATTCGACGTGCTGTTCCGCTACCTCAAGTCGCTGGGCTACAAGGTGCGCTATGTGCGTAACATCACCGACGTGGGCCACCTTGAGCACGATGCCGATGAGGGCGACGACAAGATTGAAAAGAAGGCACGCCTTGAGCAGTTGGAACCAATGGAAATAGCCCAATACTATACCAACCGCTACCACGCGGCTATGGACCAACTCAATGTGCTGCCACCAAGCATCGAACCTCACGCCACAGGCCACATCATCGAGCAAGAGCAACTCGTGAAGGAAATTCTCGACAATGGCTATGCCTACGAAAGCAACGGCAGCGTGTATTTCGATATTGAAAAATACAACAAGGACCACCGCTACGGCGTGTTGTCGGGCCGCAACCTCGACGACATCATCAATGCCAGCCGCAAACTCGACGGCGTGGGCGAAAAGCGCAACCAAGCCGACTTCGCCCTTTGGAAAAAGGCATCGCCTGAGCACATCATGCGCTGGCCATCGCCTTGGAGCGACGGTTTCCCAGGTTGGCACTGCGAATGTACTGCCATGGGACGCAAGTACCTCGGCAAGCATTTCGACATTCACGGCGGCGGCATGGATCTCGTGTTCCCTCACCACGAATGTGAGATTGCACAGGCTGTGGCATCGCAGGGCTCAGACATGGTGCGCTACTGGATGCACAACAATATGATTACCATCAACGGTCAGAAGATGGGTAAATCGCTTGGCAACTTCATCACCCTCGCCCAGTTCTTCAGCGGCGACCACCCAAGCCTCGATCAAGCCTACACCCCAATGACCATTCGCTTCTTTATTCTTCAAGCCCACTACCGTGGCACCGTTGACTTCTCTAACGAAGCACTCAAGGCGGCGGAAAAGGCTTACGAGCGAATGATGGACGGCTGGCACCGACTTTGCGACCTCAAGGCCGCCGACACCACCTCGGCTAAACTCGAAAACTACCGCGAGCGTTGCGCCGAAGCGATGAACGACGACTTGAACACGCCAAACGTGATTGCCACACTGTTCGACGCTTGCAGGGTAATCAATCAGGTGAATGACGGCAACGCCACCATGACGCAAGCCGACATCGACGAATTGAAGAGCGTGTTCCAAACCTACCTCTTCGATGTGCTCGGTGTGCGCGACGACTCGGCTGGCGACGCTGGTAGCGTGAACCTTGAGCCTTACCGCAAGGCTGTGGACCTGTTGCTCGACATCCGCAAGACAGCCAAAGCCAACAAAGACTGGACTACTTCCGACCTTATCCGCAACAAGATGAACGAAGCCGGCTTCGACGTGAAAGACACGAAAGAAGGCTTCGAATGGAAAGTAAAATAAACTGGCTCACACATGATTTATGTTATCGGAGTACTCGGAGCTCTCAGAGTGCTCGGAGTGCTCCGATAATTAATTAAAAATTCTGTTGAATTTGTTGAATCTGTGTGAGAATTAAATTTTTCGGTGTGAAAGAGGCGTTGGTTTCTGTGATTGTGCCTGTGTATAATGTGGGCGCGTATTTGCAGCAGTGCTTGCAGAGCATTGCCAGCCAGTCGTATGCCCATTTGGAGGTGATTGTGGTGGACGACGGCAGCACCGACGACAGCGGCAAAATAGCAGACGAATGGGCGTCGCACGACAATCGTTTCCGTGTGGTGCATCAGCCCAACGGCGGATTGAGTGCCGCACGCAACACCGCTCTCGATCATGCCACAGGCCGTTATGTAACCTTTGTGGATAGCGATGATTTTATCGCTCCGCAGTATGTGGAGGTGCTTTGCCAGCTCATTCAAGAGAGTGGGGCACAGGCAGCACTCTGTGGGTGGCACCTTTATGCCGATGGCGATGCAGTGCCAAAGCCCGACGATGCAAGTCATTCTCGTACTTATACCGCAGCAGAAGCTGCCAACCATATCTTTTACCAAAGAAAAGGACTCACGCAATCGGTATGCGCGCGCCTCTACGATGCCAGCGTTTTTCGTGATGTGCGATTCCCGGTGGGAATGCTCTACGAAGACCTTGCCGTGCTGATGCCAGTGATGCAAAACTCCCAAACCGTGGCGTTCACCCCTCAGCGCCTGTATTACTATCGCCAGCGCCAAGGCAGTATCATCACCACATTCAATTCGCGCCGTGCGCACATTCTCGACATTCTCGAAGACCTCGAACGCCGTGCGCCACACGAGTTTCCGCAGCACCTCAAAGCCATTCGCAGCCGCTTGCTCAGCGCCTACTTCAATATGCTTCGGTTGGCACCGCTGCACGATGAGCAATTTGCGCCTATCACCACACGCAGTTGGGAAGGCATTCTGCGCTTGCGCCGATCGTGCTTTGCCGACGGCAACGTGCGCCTACGCAACAAGGTGGCCATCATTCTCTCCCTTCTCGGCCGCACAGTGCTCACCCACACCCTCCACTGCTTCTAACAAATTGCCATCACTTTGTGGGAACATGCCTTTGAAATGTTTCGATGTTGTGTTGCGATTGAAACATGCCGAAGGCATGTCCCTACGTTATGGTGTTGTCGTTGCGGCGCTTCAGTGGAAAATTCCTGGGGATAACATAATTTCTTGGAAGGAGGTTGTATCAAATCTTCCAAAACGATTTTGCATGGTAGGAACGCGATACTTCGCATCCGCGTCAAATGGTTGATATGCAACATAGTATCACAATTATGGGCGGACGTGAAGTATCACGTCCCTACCGGGTTTGGTT
>ERZ827496.1307-NODE-1307-length-29983-cov-3.099071_pt1 | contig 29983 bp, 29 predicted proteins | sample MGYA00519769_ERZ827496 | MGnify/ENA primary metagenome ERZ827496 (study PRJEB31778, sample SAMEA3449327) | human gut metagenome | biome: human gut; feature: human-associated habitat; material: faeces | place: United Kingdom | collected 2010/2012 ...
GGACTTGCCGTGGATCGCCGATTCTATTGCGTTACGTAATGTTTATACGGATCCACTCAATCTTCTTCAAGTGGAACTGCTCCGTCGTTTCCGTGAATCGCCTGAAAACCCAAGCCCTGATGTAGAACAAGCCCTGATGATTACCATCACAGGTATTGCCGCAGGTATGCGAAATACGGGCTAGTTACGGCAACTAAAAATAAGTGCGGTCAAAAACAACGATAAATTTGACCGCACTTTTTGTTTTCTGTTTCTTGCGGTATCATACGTGCAATTGACTTAATGAAGGAAAACCCAATGACAACTGATATTCAAAAACTCGATCCAGATGCAGCGATTGATCTTGCTTATGATATTTTCTTAGAGATGGCGGGCGAAAATCTCGATCCAGCAGATATTATGCTATTCAATCTGCAATTTGAAGATCGTGGTGCGGTCGAGTTTGTCGAAACGGCAGATGATTGGGAACAAGAAATTGGGGTATTAATCGATCCTGACGCTTTTGCTGAAGTTTGGGTGGGATTAGTGAATGAGAAAGATGAAATGGATGATGTGTTTGCAAAATTCTTAATTTCACACCGAGAAGAAGATCGTGAATTCCACGTTATTTGGAAAAAATAACTACCCTTCTCGCACATATCAATTCACAAACTAAAACCGGTTTAATTTAACATTAAACCGGTTTTTGCTTAACAGATTCGTGGTAAAGGTTCGTTACGCGGTAAGTCTAACAAGCGACTTTGACCGAAAAGCCCAACAGCACGAACTTTGCCATCAGTCGTTACCTCGCCGATTACGGCCGCATTTTCACCTAATGGATGGCTACGAAGTGCGGTCAGAATTTCAGCTGTTTTTTCTTTATCCGCCACAATCACCAATTTACCTTCATTAGCAAAATTTAACGCATCTAAACCGAGTAATTCGCAAATACCGCGTACTTCCTGACGAATTGGTAATACCGTTTCATCAATTTGAATCCCTACTTTCTGTGCCTGTGCAAATTCATGGAGTACCGCATTCACACCACCACGGGTTGCATCGCGCACAGCTTTCACGCCTTCAATCGGACGAATACAATCAATAAGCGGGGCAAGCACAGCACAATCACTGCGTAAGTCCGTTTGAATACCAAGATTTTCGCGTAAATTCAAAATGGTTGCACCATGATCACCCAAAGTACCACTCACAATAATCTGATCGCCAGGCTGAATACGATGCACGCCCCAGTCGAGTCCGTTTGGAATCACACCAATGCCTGCCGTATTGATAAACACTTTATCTATCGCGCCTTTTTGTACTACTTTGGTATCACCTGTTACCACTTGAATACCAGCTGAATGGCAGGCTTTTGCCATAGATTGAATCAATTTTTTTAAAGTTTCTAATGGTAAGCCTTCTTCCAGAATAAACCCACAGGATAAATATTTTGGTACGGCACCACATACCGCTACATCGTTAGCTGTGCCACACACGGCGAGTTTACCAATGTCACCACCCGGGAAAAAAATCGGATCAATCACAAAACTATCGGTAGAAAATGACAGAGTCTCACCTAAAGCATTCAACTCTTGTAAAGCAATGCGAGCCTGATCTTCGCCTTGTGAAAGTATTGGGTTATCAAATGCCTCGACAAAATAATCGCGGATCAACTCTTGCATTGTGGCACCACCATTTCCGTGTGCCATTGTAATAAAATCAGTCATTGTTTTATTCCCGTCTGTATTGATAATAGGCTGCACATGCCCCTTCAGAAGACACCATCAATGCACCATAGGCATTGTCTGGATTACATTTTTTAGCAAATAATGGGCAATCAGCCGGCTTGCATTTACCGATTAATACATCACCGCAGCGAGAATCAGGATCATCAGCAACTTGATGTGGCTGACATGCAAAATGCGCTTCTGCATCAAAGCATTGATAATCATCTGTCAGTTCTACGCCAGATTCTGCAATTTCGCCTAATCCACGCCATTCACTGCTGGCTTTCAAGCGGAACACTTCACTGATTGCCTGTTGTGCTAACTCATTGCCATGTTGGTGTACGATACGTTTATACTGATTTTCCACTTCACAGCGTTGTTCAGCAATCTGTGTTACCAACATTAAAATTGCTTGTAGGATATCTAAAGGTTCAAAACCAGTGATCACAAAAGGCTTATGATAGGTGTCACATAATTCTTGGTAAGGTTCAGAACCAATTACCATGCTGACATGACCGGGCGCAATAAAGCCGTCAATTTTTACTTGTCCTTGCGACAATAAGCTGTGTAATGTCGGGATGATAGTAATATTTTGGCATACCACAAAAAAGTTTTTTACCTGTTGTTTTTTCGCTTGTTGCAAGGTAATTGCGGCACTTGGCATGGTCGTTTCAAAACCAAGTGAAAAGAACACCACTTTTTTGTCTGGATTATTCAATGCGATATTCAATGCATCAAGCGGTGAATAAACAATTCGAACATCTGCGCCCTGTGCTTTGGCTTCTAATAATGAACCTAAACGTCCGCGTACTCGCATGGCATCACCGAAAGTACAGAAAATCACTTCTGGACGACGAGCAATCTCAATACAAACATCAATTCGCCCCATCGGTAAGACACATACTGGGCAGCCTGGACCGTGAATAAACTCAATACTTTTGGGTAATAGACGATCTAGTCCAAATTTAAAAATGGTATGGGTATGTCCGCCGCAGACCTCCATTAGATATAACGGATTTTCTGGCGTAAAGTGCTGTTGTTTTTCCATTATTTTTTGTAGTCGCTGCAACAGACTTTTGGCCAGTTCAGGATCACGAAATTCATCAACAAACTGCATTTGATGCTCCTATCGTTCTTGCGCTTTTAACCAGTCTAGCCATTGCTGTAATCCTTCTCCACTTTGAGAAGACAACTGGATAACCTCAATTGTCGGATTCACTTGTTTCGCATAAGCAATACATTTTTCCACATCGAAATTCAAGTAAGGTAGTAAATCCACTTTATTTAAAATCATTAATTTAGAAGCCGCAAACATATGTGGATATTTCAGCGGTTTATCTTCACCTTCTGTCACGGATAAAATCACCACTTTGGCATGCTCACCTAAATCAAATTCTGATGGGCAGACTAGGTTTCCGACATTTTCAATAAACATCAGACTATTTTCCTGTGGCTGCAATTTCACTAATGCATTACCAATCATTTGTGCATCTAAGTGACATCCTTTACCTGTATTGACTTGAATTGCCGGCACACCGGTTTGACGAATACGATCCGCATCGTTTTCTGTTTGCTGATCCCCTTCGATCACATAACAAGGATAGTCATTTTTTAATGCATTTAACGTAGTCGTCAATAAGGTTGTTTTGCCTGAACCAGGACTTGAAACAAGATTAAGTGCCAAAATATGCTGATTGGCAAAAAAGCGACGATTCATATCGGCTAACTGATTGTTGGCACCAAGAATATCTTGCTCTACTTTCAGTAATCGTTGCTGGGTTTCTTCTTGTTGCGGCGTGTCTGGCATGCGGAAGGAGGAATGAGAAAAATTAGGTAGTTTTGTTGCATGTTGCGCATTGGAATCATGATGAACATGCGGTAATTCACCGATTCTGACTTGATCTGGATGGCCACAGCCACAGGTTGTACACATAAGTCACCTCAATAATTTTTCGTTTATTCTGTAAATACTTAGAATCTATGGTAATTCACATGCGTTAGAATACCATATTCTCTATCTTAAATATATTCTTTGAAGAGAGATAAATACATACTATCAAGTAGTTAGCGTATTTTATATTCAAAAGATCAGGTTAAATTTGCCAATTTAGACGTCTTGCTATTTTACGGCAATTTCTTTCACTCTAAATTCGGTGCCACTTCGACGTTGTAAATATGCACTGTGACAATGTGGACAGCAATCTTGATAGGCTTCAATCTCAACTTCCTTTTGACATTGCCAGCACCATGCAATCGCAGGTAAATGAATAAAATGTAACTGACAGTTTTCAGCAACGGTATCTTTGCGCATAATTTCAAAGCAAAATTCTACCGCACTTTGCTCGACACAAGACAGTGCCCCAATTTCTAGCCAAATATCTGTCACTTCATGGATTTCATGCTTTTTCTGTTGTTGATCAATAATTTCCATAATATTCTGACAGAGAGACATCTCATGCATGATTTTCTCCTTAAAATAAAAAAGCAGTCTGTTCCAATTTTACTCTTTTTTGATGTTTATTTTCAGCTTTTCTATGTTTCACTGTTCGATATTTAAACATTATTTGAAAAATTTTTACTGGTACTCGTGCTAGACATCATTTTAGCGGCACAAAATTAATGCCGCTATGCTGCAATAAGGTATTCATTAAATCATTATTTTGTTCAAACTGGCTACATTTGCCTTTGAGCTGAATTAAGCGAATTCGTAAGTGAGCCAATTCATGGATCCGTTTTGACACTTCTCGAATATGTCGATCTAGCAGCTCATTGATTTCTCGTTCCTGCTCTTGAGTGGCACATTGAGGATTGAGCAACATTTTGATTTCTTTTAGTGAAATATCCAAACTGCGACAATAACAAATAAAAGAAAGTTGTTTCAAATGCTCTTCCGTATAAACACGAAAATTACCGCTCGTTCGTTTGGCTGGCTCGATTAATCCTTGTTTTTCATAGAAACGTACAGCTTCCACCGTACAGCCAACAATGTTGGCTAGTTGACCAATTTTCATTTTTTATTAAATTACACTTGACTCTGAAGTTACTTCATATTTTATACTTTATCACAGTATTCACATGTTAGAAAAGGAGAACTTCCATGAAAAAAACAGCATTGTTTATTACCGCACTATTCGGTGCTTCACTCGCTAATGCACATAATGTTTGGTTGAAGCCTGCTAAGGATGCAAAAGGGCAATATGTGGTTAAATTTGGTCATGAGGAAACCGAAACCTATCCTCAAAGCAAATTAAAAGCGGTACGCCTACTTGATGCTAAAGGCCAATTGCAAAATGCCACAGTAAACTTTAAAGAAGGCGAAGCGCACTTTGCCGCACCTGATGCTGCCATCGCATTTATTCGCTTTGATAATGGTGTTTGGTCGAAATTGCCAAGCGGTAAATATGTCGAAAAAACCAAACAGCAAGCACCTGAAGCTGTACTCAGTGTTAACCCAGTCAAATTCGGCAAAGCGATTTTACACTGGGATGCGCAAGCGAATAAATCACACAATATGGATTATGAGCTTATTCCACAAAGTGAACCGAAAGCGGGACAACCACTGGATATTCTCGTGTTAGTAAAAGGTAAACCAGTGCAAGGCATCAAAGTGGGTTTAGGCGAAGATCACCCATTCAACTTAACCAATGAAAAAGGTATTGCACAATTCACCCCTAAAGCGGGCTATAACAAAGTCTGGGCTGAATTTGACGAGCCGGTTAAAGACAATCCTGACTATAGCAAACGTAGTGTTGAATATATGCTGACTTTTGATGCGAAATAATGAAAAGAGTTGTATTTTTAACCGCACTTTTCACCTGGCTGTGCGCACCATCAGCATTGGCTCATAGTTTGCATGTTTTTGCACAATATGATGGACGCACAGTTTCTGGCAAAGCCTATTATTCCGATATGACCCCAGCGGCAGAAACCTATATGGAGATTTTGCAAGCTGGCCAGGACTCCCCTCTATTGGAAGGCAAAACAGATCGAGATGGGCTATTTGCCTATCCGATCAATACGACTACCGAAGGTGCCATTAAAGTAGTGATAGAAGGTGAAGAAGGACATCGAGCCTCAATTGTTGCCAACAGAGTATCTGCGCAAGCCACTAATAACAATGACAATGCATTGATGTTGGTCCGCGAAGATATTTCTAAATTAAAAGACAAAATTTACCTACACGATATTATTGGTGGTATCGGTTATATTGTTGGCATTTTCGGCTTATGGGCATTGATTAGAGCCTCAAAGATGACGCGTGCGTCGCAATCTAAGGAAAGATAATATGCATTTATCGGAAGGTGTGTTGCATACACCCGTATTGCTTAGTGGTGCAGCTGTCGCATTAGTCTGCGTAATGATTGGTCTTAAACGACTCAATTCGCAGCAATTGCCGCTAACAGCATTGTTTGCTGCTGCTTTTTTTGTTGCTGGAACCATTCATGTACCGGTAGGCATTGGTAGCGTGCATCTCATCTTAAACGGCATGGCCGGCCTGTTTCTTGGCTGGGCCGTTTTCCCTGCCTTTTTAATCGCATTAGTCCTACAAGCCCTGCTCTTTTCCTTCGGTGGATTTGCTGTATTAGGCGTCAATTTATGCGTAATGGCATTACCCGCCCTTCTTGTATATTGGCTATTTGCAAAAAGACTTGAGCATGACAATTCCCGTCACACTCAAATTACTGCAGGAATTGGTGCTGGCGTGATCGGCGTTGGCGGTTCAGCCTTGCTCGCCTCTTTAGTCTTGGCTCTAGATGGTGGTAAAGCTTACAGCGATCTGATCATGCTGCTGGTAATATCACATATTCCTGTGTTTATTATCGACAGTATCGTCAGCGTCGGGGTGGTCTTATTGTTAAACAAAATGTATCCAACAGCGCTCAGTGTGGTGAAATGAATTTTCTTGCTATTTTTCAACCGCACTTGCGATTAATTTATGTGTTTTTGTGTGGACTTATCGTCAGCACAATGACACATATTTCAATGCTTATTATCCTTAATCTGATCGTATTCAGCGGGTTACTTATTACGCTAATTCGATATCAAAAATCCCTCGCCGATTATTTTAAATATTGGTTGAAACTGAATTTCTTTACTTTGCTTGTTTGGTTGACCTTAAGTTGGAAAATCACTGAACAAGGCTTAGCATTGAATCCAATGGGTATTCAGCTCGCGCTACTCATCACGCTACGTTTCAATTTAATTTTAAGCTTAACTCGCCTCTTGTTAATTGATATGAACGAGAGCCTTTTATTGCAAGCATTATGCCGTTTGCCATTGCCTGAAAAACTACTTCACCTATTCGTTCTGACCGTGCGTTATATTTCTGTACTTGGTGATGTACATAAAAAAATGGATATGGCGATGCGCGCACGCGGATATCAGCCAAAACTTAACGGTAGAACCTTATTCATTGCCTCACAACGTGTGGCATTATTATTAATTCATGCACTCGTTAAAGCAGAAAAAACAGAAATGGCGCTAAAAGCACGTGGCTTTCAACTGAATGATATTAAAAAAACACAGGATAAATCTTGATGAACGTCCTCGAAGTCAAACAATTACAGATCATGCGCGACCAACGCATGATTATTGATAACCTTTCTTTTGAACTCCCTGAAGGTCATCGCCTTTTTTTACAAGGTGATATTGGTTGTGGGAAATCAACCCTATTACACTGTCTATTAGGCTTTATCCCATACCAACAAGGAGAAATTAGCTGGTTCGACAACACCTGCCGCCAAGAAAAAGATTTTGTACCACTACGTGGAAAGGTCGGCATCTGTTTCCAACACGCGGGCGATCAACTTTTTGGTCCAACCGTACTTGATGATGTGGCGTTTGGTCCACTTAATCAGGGCTTGAACAGAAATGAAGCCTATCAAATTGCATTACAGCAACTAGAACGTCTGAATATTGTTAGGTTAAAAGATCGCTCAGTAAATACCTTATCTGGCGGTGAACAGAATTTTACTGCGCTAGCCGGTGTTCTGGCGATGCAGCCAAAAGTATTGCTGTTAGATGAACCAACCAATGGACTGGATGTAAAAAATATTGCCAAACTGACCGCACTTTTACGCGAATTACAGTTGCCAATGCTTATTGCCTCGCATGATTTACGCTTTAGTGAAACACTTGCGGATTCCTGTTTGTCTTTAGCCACAGATAATGATGGCTAAATGCATTCATAATGCGTAAGAAAATAATTCAATAAAAAACGGGCGAACCATTAAGTTCGCCCGTAATCTATTTATAACGCTAATCAAGCCACAAGTGCGGTTTCTTTTAAACGATTTTTTAATTTCGCGTATTCAGTTACCACATAGCGTTCAGCCCAGGCTTGGTCTTCGATTTTATCAATACGAACCGCACTGTATTTGTATTCCGGTGTTCTAGAACCCGGGTTCAAATGTTCAGCGGTTAATTCGTTACATTTACCGATCCACCATTGATAGGTCATATAACAAGCGCCTTTGTTTGTACGAGTGCTCACATCTGCACGAGAAATAACTCTACCACGAGAAGAAGCAATCCAAACCAAGTCGTTGTTTTTAATACCCAACTCTTTGGCGTCTTGATCGTTCATTTGTACGAATCCCGGTTCATCCGCAAGTGCCGCAAGTGCACGGCAGTTACCGGTCATTGAACGGCAAGAATAGTGACCAACTTCACGTACTGTAGAAAGTATCAATGGGAATTCTTCAGAGAGATCTTCCATTGGTGGTTCCCAGTCGCAAGCAAAGAACTCAGCTTTGCCGTTTGGACGGTCGAAGATTTGGCCTTTATACAAGTATGTTGTACCTTGATCTTCAGGGCCCTCATCAGTACATGGCCATTGGATATAACCCATGCCTTCCATTTTTTCGTAGGTTGCCCCTTTGTAAATTGGGCAAAGTGAACGAAGTTCATCCCAAATTTCTTTGGTATTGTTATAGTGCATTGGGTAGCCCATTGCTGTAGCAAGTTCGCTAATGATTACCCAGTCATCCTTGACATCGCCAGTTGGCTCAACGGCTTTATAGAAACGTTGGAAACCGCGGTCAGCGGCACTATACACACCTTCATGTTCAGCACAAGAAGTCGCAGGTAATAAAATATCTGCTTCAGCTGCGGTTTGAGTCATGAAGATATCTTGAACGATAAGAAGTTCAACTTTCTCGAAGGCTTTTTTAACAGCATTAATATCAGGCTCAGTTTGTAATGTATCTTCACCCATAATATAGAATGCTTTAATTTTATCTTCCATGATCGCTTTAGGTACTTCACTCAACGGCACACCTGGTTTGGTTGGAATAGATGGCACGCCCCAAGCTTTCGCAAATTTTGCATTAATTTCTGGATCAGCAAAACTTTGATAGCCTGGTAATGTGTTGAATAACGCGCCCATATCGCACGCACCCTGTACGTTGTTTTGTCCACGCACTGGGTTTACCCCAACATTTGGTTTACCTAAGTTACCGGTAAGCATTGCCAAGCTTGCTAATGCACGCACGGTTTCTACACCTTGACGGAATTGGCAAACGCCCATACCCCATAAGATAGTAGCGGTTTCCGCTTTTGCATAAGTGCGGGCAATTTCACGCAACATTTCAGGCTCAATACCTGTGATGTGTTGAGTGGATTCCGGTGTATAAGCTTTCACGGTTTCATAGAACGCATCGAAGTTTTCGGTGTGTTCATCAATAAATTTTTGATCTTGTAACCCTTCTTCCAAAATCACATTCATCATCGCATTCAAGAATGCGACGTTAGACCCGTTAGCAAGCGGTGCATAAATATCCGCAATACGGGCTGTTTCGATTTTACGAGGGTCACAAACAATGACTTTCGCCCCTTTTGCTTTGGCGTGGTTAATCCGACGCGCCACAATAGGGTGTGAAGTGGAGGCATTATAGCCAAAAATAAATACGCATTTGGTATCTTCAATCTCAACAATTGAGTTGGACATTGCGCCGTTACCGACCGATTTGAGCAGACCTGTTACAGAAGGGCCGTGTCACACGCGCGCACAACAGTCAATGTTGTTATTTCCTAATACCGCACGGGCGAATTTTTGCATCACGAAGTTCACTTCGTTACCTGGTCCACGGGAAGAACCCGTTACCATAATTGATTCGTTACCGTACTTTTCTTTGATTTCACTAAGACGTTTTGCTGTGTAAGAAATCGCTTCTTCCCAGCTCACTGGTGTGAATGGTTCGCCACGTTTGTAGCGGATCATCGGTTGAGTTAGGCGAGGAGTCAGGATTTTTGTGTCATGCACAAAATCCCAGCCATAATATCCTTTTAGGCATAACTCCCCTTCGTTTGTTTTTCCGTTTGCACCTTCAGCACCCACAATTTTGTTGTTTTCCACCAAAAGATGGATTTTACAACCTGAGGCACAATACGGACATACGGTAATTACTTTTTTAATAGCCATAGTAACGTCCTTATTTTAATACAACACGAGGTTAGAGATAGAATTAGAATAATTAATTCTGGGTATATATTACACCCAAAATCAGTTCATAGTCTTACAAAAAACATGGATTTATTGATATAAAACAGGTTTTCGTAATATTTTTAAAATATGTTTAGAAAATCCCCCTCACTTTTTCTACAAAACAGGAATCTCTTCAAGCGATCTTCCCTCTTTTAAAAAATCATACATAAATTGCACAGACTCTTTTACGCCGTCTGTCATCGGAAAGCCAAAAGAAACAAGATCCGGTTGAAGACCAACGAAGACAATTTGCTTAATATCTTGTTCCAGTTGCTCGATAAGGTAATTGAGCGGCATATTATGCGTGCTCATAAAAAACATTTCCGCAATGCTCTCTTTTTCAATGATTCGGATTTTACCCGGTGCTAATTCCATATCAGCCGCATCAAAAATCAAAAGCAGATCGGGTTTCATATCTCGCACAATATGCGCAACATTTTCGGGGGCTGAGCCGCCGTCAAGTGCGGTCCAATTTGGCAATGGATTTTCACTTAATAACTGATAGAGATAAGGACCCGCACCGTCATCCCCCATCATACTGTTGCCAACGGTTAAGATCACATTATTCGTCACGACGTTTCACCATAATATACATCACAGGTTCACGCTGAATTGATGCTAACGTATCCATGAGGATTTCGACCCACTCTTGATGTTCTGGGGTGAAATTGGCTTTGTTTTCATCCATCGCTTTCGCCAATAAATTGACATGGCTAGAATCAATCACTATTTCACCGAATCGCATTAAGCCGGAAAATTTACGTTTAGCATCCCCTTCTGGAAAGCTATCTACAAAACGTTGATAAGCATCGTAGTCACAAACCAGTAATTTTTTAAAACAATCAATTACGCCAACATGGTGACCAATCGCCAAAGAGTAATACATCACCTGTTTTGCTTGCTCTGGCACTTGTTCATCATTTTCGACGAAACGCTCGTTTAATAAATAGAAAAAGACTTTCGTTGTCATAACATTCCCATTTTTATAGGGGCAATCACTTGCCCCATCATTAATTATCCCGAAAACGGCATACTAATCGCATGCAAACGATTGACGATTTCGCTTAAACGCGGATCAGCTTCGCGTTCTAGGTATTCACCTAAACGTACACCAAATGGCACTTTATCATTTTCTGTCATCATTGCCATAAATTGGTTAGCGATGTTGCCGCCTTGACGATAACCGGCAAGACGACGTGCTTCACGTTCAAGACTAATACGCAAATCTAACGGAATGGTTGGGAAACGCAATTTAGCTTCTGCGTTAGGATCAGCTTTTTCTTGTTTACCTTTGAGTTTTTGATCAAGCAAACCAAGTGCTACTGCGAATCCATAAATGGTCGCTGCTGGAGTTGGAGGACAGCCAGGGATGTACACATCAATTGGTACAATTTGATCACTACCGCCCCAAACGCAATAAAGATCGTGGAAAATACCGCCGCCGCAACCGCAAGCACCATAAGAAATACAGATTTTAGGATCGGGCGCAGCTTGGTAAGCACGCATTGCTGGTGTGCGCATCGCACGGGTAACCGCACCGGTGAATAATAAAATGTCTGCATGACGAGGTGAAGCAACCACTTTAATACCAAAACGTTCTGCATCGAATGTTGGCGTAATGGTACTGAAAATTTCGATTTCACACCCATTACAACCGCCGCAGTCCACACGATAAACGTAAGCTGAACGTTGAATATCTTTCAGCAACGTTTGTTTCATTTTGGCAATATTTTCATCAATACTAAACGGTGTTGATATGCCATTGACCGGCATTGGAATTTGTGTGTTCATCGTCTTTCGCCTCCTGCTAAAACGTTAGGTACATCAACCGCACTTTGTTCTCGTTGTTCGAGTGCTTTTTTGAAATTCAAGCGAATCGGCTCTTTAAAGTCGATTAATTTCATCCGCATGTTGGATTCCATATTCGCGGTTTTTTCTAAGCTGTGCTGACGTTTACAAACCGGACAAGTATGCAACTCCGCCAATTTTTGTTTCACTAATTCTGGTTTATCCAAAGTTTGTTTGAATAAATCAATGGTGTAATTCAGCTCTTTATAAGAGATAAACGGTTTACCACACTCTTGACAGCTCACTGTAGAAAAGGTGGTTTCTTGGAAAAGATCCTGTTTATTGGTCACTGATAGTTCAAAATCTTGTGATAAGCGAATGGCTTTGGTTGGGCAAACTTCTTCGCAACGTCCACAGAAAATACAACGACCAAGGAATAATGACCAGGTACGTTCGCCTGTCACTGGATCCGTTCTCATGGTCAACGCATTGGCTGGACAGGCAATGGTACAAGCTGCGCAGACTATACATTGATCAGAATTGAGTTCCGGTTTTCCTCTAAAATCATCATCAACTTCATAAGGTTTGAACGGATATTTGGTGGTAACATCACCGGCTTTAAATACCGTTTTTAGTAATTTAAACATTTTCCGCCTCCCCTATTTCAATGGTGAATTTTTACGTTCGATACCGTAGCGTTCAATCTCTTTATAATCCACGGTTTTCGCTTTGCGTTTACGTACATCCACCACGGTGACACGGTCGGTACAAGAATAGCAAGGGTCAAGACTACCAATAATAAGTGGCGCATCAGACACAGTGTTGCCACGCAACATATAGCGCAAGGTTGGCCAGTTAGCATAAGTGGCAGCACGACAACGCCAACGGAAAAGTTTTTGGTTGTCGCCTAGCATTGACCAGTGAATATCCTCACCACGTGGCGCTTCCGTAATCCCTAAAGCAAAACGTCCTGGCGTATAATTGAAACCTTCTTTTAAGATTTCACCACTCGGCAAATTGTCCACCATGTAATCAATGATATTCATAGACTCAAACACTTCATTAATCCGCACTTTCACACGGGATAATACATCACCATTTGCTTCAGTGAAGAGATTGAAAGGGATATCGCCATAACCGGAGAATGGGTGTACTTTACGCACATCACGCGCAAAGCCAGAACCACGAATCATTGGACCAACCGGACTGAAGTCACGAGCGATATCTTTTGCCAAGACACCAACGCCTACCGTACGTTGTTCCATATTCGGTGTATTTAATAAAATATCGGTTAAGGTTTTGAGTTCTTCACGCATTTCACCGATAAGCTTGATACATTGCTCACGTTGATGTTTCAACATGTCGCGACGCACACCACCGATAAGGTTAATACCATAGGTTTTACGTGCACCAGTTAGCACTTCAGCCAAGGTCATGGATTTCTCACGAACACGGAAGAATTGCATAAAGCCGGTATCAAAGCCGGTAAAGTGGCTAGATAGACCTAAGTTTAATAAGTGACTGTGTAAACGTTCTACTTCTAACAAAATCGCACGGATCCATTCAGCACGTTTTGGAATTTGAATCCCCAAAGCGCTTTCTACGGAATTAGCATAGGCCACACTATGTGTGAAACCACAAATTCCACACACACGGTCAGCAAGGAAGTTAACTTGGTCGTAATCCATACGGGTTTCCGCCAATTTCTCCATACCACGGTGCACATAGAACAAACGATAGTCCGCATCAATGATATCTTCCCCATCCACGAATAAACGGAAATGTCCTGGTTCATCCGAAGTGATATGTAACGGGCCAAGTGGAACAATACGTGCTTCGCCTTTTTCGTTAATAAATTCGTATGTTTCTGTCGCGGTTGTCGGATCGGGACGTAAACGATAGTCCATTGAGTCTTTACGTAATGGATAAAGATCATCCGGCCAATCATCTGGCAACACTAAGCGACGTTGGTCAGGTAAACCAACGGCTTTCAAACCATACATATCGAATAATTCACGTTCGCCCCAAACCGCCGCTTTGACTTTTGGTGTCACAGACGGAAATTCTAAGCTCACAGGATCAACTAAGGCTTTAATGGTGATAAAAGTTTTCACTTCCCCTTCCATGGAAAGTACGTAGTACACTGCATAGTTGCCATGAATTGAACGCTCATCATTCCCGAATACCAAAGGTAACCAACCTTCATGTTGATAATAAAGGTATTCAACAACATCAGGTAACATATTGGTTTTAATGGTAAGTGTAACCTGATTTGGTGTTGACCACTCCTCATCCAAAATGGTATTTGGAAATTTTGCATTGACTGCTTCAATGTAATTTTTGCCAATCATTTTGGCTGGATCGACTGATGTATTTTTAGTTAATTCCATATATTTATCCCTCCTGTCGATCATTGCGCTAAACTTTGCCAAGGTAAAACTAACATTTCACCAAAAGACACTTGTTCAGATCCGAGTACAATTCCGACCGCACTTTTTAATAACTGCAAAATTGGTTCGGCAATATGAATACCCATAATAAACATGAATAACAATAAAATTGCCATCGCCACGAGTGAAACTTTGTTCACATCCCCCACTTCAACATTATCCGGTTGTTTGCCTAATACGGTTTTTAATACCATTAAAGACAATCCCGCTAACACGATAGTGAGTAAAATTAAACAGAACACCATTAACCAAGTTTTACCTGCGTAAATACCGGCAACAGCAATACTGAATTCACTGACGAACACGTTAAATGGTGGGATACCACCTAGTGCTAATGCACCACCGGCAAATAACACCGCCGTCATTGGTGCTACACGCCATAAACCACGTACTTGGTTCATATCACGTGTTTTATATTTTAATAATATGTTACCTGAAGCACAGAATAACAAGGTTTTCGCTAAACTATGGTTGATGGTATGTAATAAACCCGCAAATACACCGATTGGGCCACCTAAACCAAAGGCAAAGCTAATTAACCCCATGTTTTCAATACTGGAATATGCCAATAAACGTTTGATGTCAAATTGGACGATAATAAACAACGCCGCCACTAATACAGAGAGTAAACCAAATACCAACAATAAGGTTTGCGGGTATGTAGAACCGACTGCTTTAGAAACTAAGATGTAATAACGCAATACCACCAACATGGCACAATTCAATAATACAGCTGATAGAATCGCACTCACTGGACTTGGTGCCTCACTGTGTGCATCAGACAACCAAGTATGCATTGGGAATAGACCGCATTTAGTACCAAACCCAACCAAAATAAAGGCAAAAGCAAGATACATGAGCATTGGATTCAAACCCGCTGCCTGTTGATTAATTTCTGTCCAGAAAATAGCTTGGCTAGGATCCGCTAAAAGATTAGTACCATTAGAGAACGTTAAAATTGTGCCATACAATCCAAACGCCACCCCAACTGAACAAATAATGATGTATTTCCATGCTGCCTCAAGAGAGGTTTTTTGTTTGTATGTGCCGACCAAGAATGCAGAACTTAATGTAGTTGCTTCAATGGCTGCCCACATCAAAATCACATTATTGGTGATCACAGAAATAATCATGGTAAAGAAAAACAAATGCAAAAAGCCGTAATAATTGCAGTATGTTTTCAAATCAAGATGCCCTTCGCGATATTCAGTACCAATATAACCGATAGAATAAATACCGGCTAATGTTCCGACAATAGCGATGAGACCTAAGAAAATAGCAGATAAACTGTCGATGTAAACCCAGTTATTTAATGCACTGATTTCCCCCTGAGTTAGCACGCCATTAATAACTTGTAAGGCAAATGCTAACATCAAAATCAAACCTGTAATATGAAGTGCGGTACAAATTGTCCGTGCTTTTGTCACGCCACAAGCGAAACTGGCAAGTGATATTGCTAAAGGTGCGATTAATAACGCGATTATCCATTGTTCATACATAGCGTTACCCCTTCAAACTCATAAGTTGTTTTGCATCTAATGAATGGAATGTACGGTAAATTTTGTTTACCAACACCACCATTATGATGACGGCAAAAATAGCATCTGTGGCAATTCCGATTTCCACTAACTCAGGTGCTTTATTTGCCAATAAGGCTAATGTGAGATGAGAACCGTTTTCCATCAAACAATAACCGAATACTTGTTTTACGATATTGCGTTGGCTAACAATGCATACTAAACCTAATAAGAAGTGACTTAATGACACTGATAATGCCGGTTTAAGATGTGCAACCAACGGTAAATCGATTGGAACAACAACAAAGTAGCACAATGTAACTATCACTGCTGTGATCGGGATCAACCAAGCGACATTTATTCCAGCTGGAGTTTGACTTTCATCAACTTTTTTCATCGCATAGATCAAAATTGCTGGCACCAAAAGCACTTTGGTAATAAATGCGCTGATTGACCACATATAAAGTTCATGGGCTTGCATTTCATTGGCAAGATAGACAGACAACAATACCAATACCAACGATTGCAAACTGTAAAATAACGCAGCTTTTTTGGCGGTTCGAACCATAATTACGCAAAGAGAGGTAATAATGAGTAAACACGCAAGTCCATTTATCATTAACATAGATTCCTCCTTAACCTAACCAGCCAAACCTAACCAATATGCGGCGATAAAACTGGACACCACGGACATCACCATTAATACAACTAACACGAAACGCATAGAGAATGGTATAGGTTGTGCATTGGCAACCGCTTCTGATGGTTTACCGATGACACATTGTCCGAATTTATACAACAACCATACGAATGTTGCGGTAGATTCAACTAAAGCAAGCACCATTAACCAAGTAATCCAGCCATATTCATGGCCTAATTCAAATCCGGCCGCAAATAATGGATATTTACTGAAGAATCCGTTAAACGGTGGTACCCCGGCAATCGCTAACGCGGCTACGCCAAATCCAGCCCCTACCACTGGCATTGTACGCATAATGCCTTGTAGTAATGGCATAGAACGAGTTCCTGTCGCATAACTTAATGAACCCGCAACCAAGAAGAATAAGCTTTTCGCGAAAGCATGGTTGAAGATGTAGCTAATCGCTGCAACAAAGGCCAATTTAGAACCTAATGCAGCAAGAGAAATCCCAATGAAAATATAAGACAGTTGGGTAATAGTTGAATACGCCAATAAACGTTTTAAGTCAGTTTGTGGCAAGTACATTAAGAAGCCGTAAATTAAGGTAATCATCGCCATGATGATGCCGACTTCACCCACAATATGTGGAATCTCACCAGCAGACATAACAGAACGAGCGAAGATATAGACCCCAACTTTAACCATTGATGCGGCGTGCAAATACGCACTCACCGGTGTTGGTGCTTCCATCGCATTTGGCAACCAAATTTGCATTGGTAATTGCGCTGATTTACCCCACGCAGCAAACATCACACCGAATAACACGATGGTTTTCGCACTCGGATCTAAATGTTCTAATGCTGTGATAGAGAAAGTACCTGATTGGCTGAATAAATAGGCTGCGGCAATATATAACCCAATTGCCCCCACGTGGGTGATAATCAAGGCTTTCATTGCGGCTGCTTGGGCTTTTGGTGTTTGGTAATAACTGATTAATGCCCAAGAACATCCCCCGGTAATTTCGAAGAACAATAATTGTCCAGCTAAAGTTGAGGAATACACCAAGCCCGCCATGGCACCGATAAAGATGAGCAAGAATGCATAAAAACGTGGTAACCCGTTATGTGGGTGTTCACGGTTCTTATCGGTTAAGTAACCACAAGAATATAAGCAGATTAAGAAACCTAAGGCCACAACGGCAAAGGCAATTAATGTACTGACTGCATCAAGAGTGACACCAAAGATCGCGGTTTTATCAAAAGCGACGATGTCATAAGTGACGCTTTGATGACCATCGGCAAACCATTGTCCTGCGACTAACAAGGTGCCCAGCGTAGCAAGCGCAGCAAATACTGTGGCAATTTGAGCAAAATGTTTTTTGTTCAAACCGACAATAAACGCTCCTACGAAAGGTAAAATGATTGTAATCAGAGCTAAACGTTCCATATTTGTCCTCCTTACAACCCAGTGAAGTAAAATACAAACGCCAACACAGAAATGCCGAAGCCGACCACGGTTAAACGTCCTGTTAACATAAAGCGGGTACGAGAAAGTGTGTTTTCAAAGACACAAGCCAATACGAACACCACTAATAATTTCACGAAGAATAAAATACCACCTAAAATGACCGCACTTAAGCTCATCTCTGTCGGGATACCGAAAGGAAGCAACACGCTCACAAAGATAGATGCCACAACCATAGATTTTAAACTTAAGCCGATTTTTAATAAGGCGAGTGCTGGACCAGAATATTCAGTCAATGGACCTTCTTGTAACTCTTGTTCTGCTTCTGCCAAATCAAATGGAATTTTACCCATTTCAATAAATACGGCGAAGAATGCTGCAGCGATAGCAATCACTGTCGCAATTGGATATTGCCAAGTGTTTTCGGAAAGTGCATTACCGATAACCGCAAAATTGGTTGAACCGGCAATTAACGCAATGACAAGGAATGCCAACATGAGAATTGGCTCTACCAAGACACCTAATGTGACTTCACGACTTGCCCCTAAACTTGAGAATGTGCTGTTTGAATCCAAACCCGCAATTGAAAAGAAGAAACGGAACAAGGCGAATAAGTAAATCACGGTGATTAAATCACTGCCAACGCCAAACGGTGCGACACGGGTAAACAAAGGCAAGCTCATGGCAACTACCATCACGGTGCTGATTAGCACATAAGGCATCACTTTAGAAACCCAACCCGCATTGTCAGGCCAAATGTTTTGACGTTTCATTAATTTCGCAATATCGCGATAATCTTGTAACACGCCCGGACCGCGACGAGATTGAATTCGTGCTCGGATCATACGTGAAATACCGGAAAATAACGGTGCAAGGGCAAGCAAAATCAAGGCTTGCACGATGGCAAAAACAAACATTCCGGCAGATGTTGCAATTTCTGAAGGTAACGTAATCATCTTCAACCTCCTACATCAACGCAATGGAAAGTAGTATTGCCACCAAGGCAATCACGAAGTACACGCAGTACACACGGAAGTCACCTTGTTGCAACCATTGGATTTTTGTTCCTAACCACGGAATAAAACGAGCGATAGGCATCGTCATTTTTTCTTCCCAGAAAGGTTCAGCTTTTGTTGCGCCTTTAATTACCGCTTGGATGCCTTTATCACCTAAAGGTGCTGGATCCAACACTTCACGCAAGGTATAAAGCGATTTGAAAATCGTACGTAACGGACGAGTGAAACTACCTGCAGAGGCAGCCATATCTTGTTCATAAGCATAACCACAAGCCCATGGATTGCCTTTTGCACGATCGGATAAACGTTGATTTTTGGTGAACGCATAGAAACTAAATGGCAAGAAGAAAAATGCCAATAACATAATAGTCACCATTGGTGTTGAAAGTGCAGTATGCGGTTCAGCTTGTGCGACCACTACGCCATTTTGAGCCAACATTAGTGGTTCGCTATGAGCAAGTGCGGTCGAAATTTTCGCAATTATTGGCGTTACAACAGATGCGCCAACACCGAGCAACACACAACATAACGCTAATACCGCCATGGCAATCACCATTGGTTTTGGCACTTCACGTGCATTGGCTGCTTTTTCGCTACGCGGTGCACCACCGAAACTGATACCGTACACTTTCACGAAACAAAGTGCTGCTAACGCACCCGTTAATGCCAACATAATGATGGCAATTGGACCGGCAAGTTTTAATACGAAGTCATCACTTTGGCTTAATGTGAACAAGGATTGATAAGTAAACCATTCACTGACGAAACCATTAAATGGTGGCAATGCAGAAATCGCCATGGTACCAATTAAGAAACAGAACGCAGTGTAAGGCATAAGTTTGCCTAAGCCACCCATTAAGTCCATGTCTTTAGTATGCAAACGATACATTACAGAGCCTGCACCTAAGAATAATAAGCCTTTGAATACAGCATGGTTAAGTAAGTGGTATAACCCACCAAGTAAGCCCACGGTTGCTAATACTGGATGATGTGTCGCGATACCAATCATACCAACGCCTACACCCATCATAATGATGCCGATATTTTCTACCGTGTGATAAGCCAAGAGTTTTTTGATGTCATGTTCTGCCAAGGCATAAAGTACGCCGAGTACGGAGGATACCGCACCAAAACCAAGTACGATAACGCCATACCAAACATTGGTAGAACCGAGAAGATCAACACCTACTTTAATGATCCCGAAAATACCAATTTTTACCATCACTCCAGACATCATCGCTGAGGCATGAGAAGGTGCAGCTGGGTGAGCTTTCGGTAACCAGCTGTGTAATGGAATCATCCCTGCTTTGGCGCCAAAACCTAAAAATGCCAAAATAAAGGCGGTAAAGGCAAGCGGTGCCGGTAAAGTAGTTTGACGGAATGCGCTAAATTCAAAGCTACCGGCATAGCAGTAGAAAATGAAGAAGGCGATCATAATTAATACCGAACCGGCATGCGCAATAAAGAAATAAAGCAAGCCTGCATTTACAGCATTGTCATCTTGTTCGGTAAGCACTAAGAAATAAGATGCCAATGACATCATTTCAAAGAATACAAGGAAGTAGAACGCATTATCGCTGGTGACTAACGCAACCATGGAAGCGATAAATAAATTCATAAAAAAGCCCATAGAACCTGCGCCTTTACCTTTATATTCTTTTACATATGAGAAAGAATAAAGTGCAGTCACAATCACTAATAAAGAAATAACACACACCATAAACGCCGCCAATCCGTCAATACGGATGGAGAACGAGGCAAATTCAAATGGGGTTTTGAAAACATCAACGACTGTGTCGCTGCTGATCAGAACGGGGATGCAGGCAACAATACCTAACACTCCAGCAAGTACACCGGTCACGCCGGATATATTGATTGAAAGTTGTTCGTTTCGTCTCACTGCGAGCGAAATAAACGCACCTACGACATAAATCAACAGGGTCGTGATGAGTAAATTGATTGGTAAACTCATAATATCACTCCATTGATTACAAGTTAAACACACTAATTATCTTGGGATAGCAGGCGAAGAAACCATGGCCATTTCACGTTTTCTTTCGTTAGCCTGCTTGATACTCTCATCACTAATAATAAATAACGTTTTGGTCGGGCAGGTTTGCACACAAGCCGGACCATCTTCACGGAAATAGCAAAGATCGCATTTCACCGCAATGGCTTTCACACCTGGTTGCCATGCCAACATATTGTGTAAATCCGTATTATCTGGTGCAGTACGAATATCTCGTTTTACCGCATCAGTGAAGGAGAATCCTTCATAATAGGTTGGTGCGTCAATCGGTGCAGAACCATGTTGGGTAATTGCACCGAATGGGCAAGCAATACCACAAAGTTTACAACCGATACAGAGACTTTCGTTAAGTTGAATAGTGTCATTGATATGTGTGATTGCGTGCACCGGACACACAGTAGCACATGGTGAATCATCGCAATGACGACAGAGAATTGGCACGGTTACATCGTCATTACGCATGACTTGTAAGCGTGGGAAAGATTGTAATCCGAAAGCTTTATGCACTTCACTACAAGCGGCCATACAGGTGTTGCATCCAATGCAATCCTTCGGATCACCGATTACAAAACGATTCATACATTCCCCTCCTTGTATGTAAATAACGTTTTTTACAATAACCACTCTAGGAGTAAGGATACTCCTGTAAAAAAGTAAAGCTCAAGAACTAATTCGAAAATTTGTGATTAAGATCAAAAGATTTCCATTGTTTTTCTATTACTCTGATGCACCTGTTAAATAACAGTGAAACATAATAATTTTATGTTAAAAATGTGAACAGACTTTAAACAAAAATGCAGTAGCCTTATTTAAAATATGGCTATACAAATTTAGGTGCTTACATGATAAAATTTCACACTCACAGTACGTTTATTGAAACACAATAAACGATTTATCTCATAAACATTCTAACTAAGGACAGATTATGTGTTTAGGTATTCCAGGACAAATTATTCAAGTTGCAGACAGTGCATTACAGCTTGCTGTAGTCGATGTGTGTGGTGTTAAAAGAGAAGTTAATATTTCATTAATTTGTCAGGATGACCCCAAACCGCTGGTTGGTAAATGGGTACTCGTGCATGTGGGTTTTGCCATGACAATTATCGATGAAGAAGAGGCCAAACAAACGCAAGAAGCTTTAATTGCCATGAGTCAGCTAGAACACGAAGTCGGCGATTTTCTTGGCTTAAATCAAAAATAAACAGGATTGCGTTATGCAAGGGATCGAATTACGCATAAAAGGAAAAGTTCAGGGCGTGGGATTTCGCCCTTTTGTTTGGCTGCTAGCAAGTCAATATAAGTTAAACGGAGATGTAAATAACGATGGACAAGGCGTGTTAATTCGTTTTGTCTCTCCACCAGCAAATGCACTTGAGCAATTTTTATCCGACCTACAAAATAAACTCCCACCGCTAGCGCAAATTACTGACATTACTCAGCGCGCCATAGATTGGCCTGACTCCGCCACAGTAACAAGCTTTACTATCCGGGAAAGCGAAAATAATCAAATGGATACGCAAATTATTCCCGATGCGGCGACCTGTCCACATTGTTTAGCTGACTTATTCGATCCCAACAATCGACGTTATCACTACCCCTTTACCAATTGTACCCATTGTGGCCCACGTTTTACCATCATCAAGGCAATTCCTTACGACCGAAAAAACACGGCGATGTCTGTTTTTCCGCTTTGTCCACAATGTGAAAAAGAATACAAAGATCCCGCTGATCGTCGTTTTCATGCTCAACCCAATGCTTGTTCGGTCTGCGGCCCTCATATCTGGTTACAAGATCGAGAACAAACGCTTGCTACTCATGAAACCGCACTAAAACAGACCGCACTTTTATTGCAACAAGGTCATATCGTCGCGGTTAAAGGTTTAGGCGGTTTCCATCTAGCCTGTGATGCGAATAATCAAAAGACGGTTGATTTATTACGTCAACGGAAACATCGTCCCACAAAACCATTAGCCATTATGGTGCCTGATCCGCAGTTTTTACAGGATTTGAGTTCTCAAGAAACAGAATTGCTAACCAGCAGTGCAGCACCGATTGTACTGCTAGCAAAACATAAAGTACCCAATATTGCTGATAACATCGCACCTAACTTGCAAGAAATCGGCGTCATGCTTCCAAGTAATCCACTACAACATTTGTTATTACGCGCGATTAATCGTCCGCTCGTGATGACCTCTGCGAATGCCAGTGGGCAACCTCCTGTATTGAAAAATGAACATGCAGTGGAACAATTAGCTGATTTAGCGGATTTTTATCTTTGTCACAATCGCGATATTCTACAACGTGCTGATGATAGCCTTGTTCGCGTTGCCTTCGATGGATTAGAAACATTGCGTCGTGCTCGTGGCTATGTGCCAGATGAAATACCACTTGAAACACAAAGCACGAAGAATGTGTTGGCATTAGGTTCTGATCTGAAAAATACATTCTGCTTACTACGTCACAATAAAGCCGTACTAAGCCAACATATTGGTGATACGGCAAATGAGCAAGTGCGGTCACAATTAAGTGAAAACCTTGCATTATTTCAGCAGATTTACCAATTTAAACCAGACATTATCGCGGTGGATGCTCACCCTGGCTATTTTTCATCTTCCATTGGTAGACAACTTGCCAAACAGCAACAAATCACACCAATAGAAGTACTGCATCATCATGCTCATATTGTCAGCGTAATGGCCGAACACAATTGTAATGAACCTGTAATTGGTCTTGCACTAGATGGTATAGGTATGGGCGAAAATGGACAACTTTGGGGGGGAGAATGCCTACTTGTTGATTATCAACATAGTCAATATTTAGGTGGTCTGCCTGCTGTTGCTCTACCGGGCGGCGATCTTGCAGCCAAACAACCTTGGCGCAACTGGCTGGCTCACCTGCACCAATTTGTGCCACAGTGGCAAGAAATACTCACAAAAACTTGCACTGAACCGAATTGGCAAATATTAGTTAATGCCATTGAACGCGGACTCAATTGTCCAACTATATCATCTGCGGGGCGTTTATTTGATGCCGTAGCTTATGATCTCGGTATTGCACCAACCATTGTTTCTTGGGAAGGTGAAGCGGCTTGCCATCTCGAAGCGCTAGCAAACACCTCATCCTTTGCTACACACCCAAAAAGTGCGGTCAATATTCCAGTAAAAATGCCGCTTATCAGCAATAAACTGGATTTGGCTTATTTCTGGCAAAGTTGGTTAAATTATCATGCTTCTGTTGAAGATAAAGCCTTTGCCTTTCATTATGCTCTCGCCCAAGGTTTTGCTGAACTTGCGGCAAACCAAGCTCGCCAACACCAATGCCGTACCATCGTGCTATCCGGCGGTGTGATGCATAACCAACTGCTACGTCGCTTATTAAAAGAAAATTTGAGCGAATTCCATGTACTAAGTGCGCATAAACTACCGATGGGTGATGGTGGACTCAGTTTAGGTCAGGCTGTTATTGCCATGCATAGAAACTGATAATCCCTAATATTAAATATAAGAAAAAGAGTTAATCGAAAAGTAACGATTAACTCTTTTGTTTTTTGTATTTCTTTTTTATCTTTTTATAGCGGAATACTGGAAAAGAAAACCAATAACAATGGTGGCAGAATATTCGTCACAAAACCGAATGAAATCGCAATTGGCGTGACTTCAATACCTCCCGCTTTTTGGATAATTGGTAAAGTGCAATCTATTGCTGTCGCACCCGTAATCCCAATTGCAGTCGAACGGAAATGACGCATAAATAATGGGATGACAAATAAGCTTACAATTTCACGGGATAAATCATTAAAAAAGGCAATACTCCCCTGCACCGGTCCCCACGCATTAGTTAATACCACACTAGATAACGAATACCATCCCATTCCTGAGGCAAAAGCGAGTCCTTGAGTAATGGGCATCGCTAAAACAAAAGCGGCAATCACTCCACCTAGTAACGAGGTAAACGTAAACACCATCCCCGTTTGGAAACCACGTTTATTGAAAATAGCCTCTTTTAAAGAAATGCCATTATTTCTTAGTTGAATACCCACAAAGAAAATCAGCACAATCAATACATATAGATTTATACCTGTAGGCAGCATTAAATAGGATTTAAAAAAGAAACCACAAATGGTACCAAGTACCACTGTGCCGGAAAGTTTGAGAGAATCGATTAAGGAATGCCAACGAGAATCAATTTTACCTTGTGATTTAAGTGGCTCAGCAGGATTAAAACGATCATAAAGCATCAAACCAATCATATTTGAACCCAAAATGATCGCAGATAACGTCAATGCGGTTGTACCAATAATAGGGAGTTTATGTTCTAAATCATCCAATTGACCAAGCAAATACCCCATTAAGAAAAGGATGATGTAAAGCAAAAACATGACGATATGATTAATCTTTGCGATATAGGATTTATTATTGACCTTTAATAAATAACCTAACACCATTGGTATTAAGACAATTAATAAGCCATTTATCATATCCTGCATCATACTTCTCCTTTATTATTCCATTGATTCTAGCATACCCCTTTTCTCCCCCTTTTTCAAAGCGCATAAAAAAGTGCGGTCAAAATCGACCGCACTTTTAATCATCTAAAAAAATTAAATTTATTAGTCATTTACTTGGCGACGTGCTATTACTGCATCGGATAACTGTTTTAACACGATTTCTGTATCTTCCCAACCGATGCAAGCATCAGTGATGCTTTGTCCGTAAGTCTGAGCTTTACCATCGACTAAGTCTTGACGCCCCTCAACAATATGACTTTCTACCATGACACCGAAGATCTGCTTTGAGCCACCTGCAATTTGCTGGCAAACATCTTCACAAACATCCATTTGTTTTTTGAATTGTTTGCTACTATTTGCATGGCTAAAATCAACCATGACATGTGGAATACGACCTGATTTTTCGATCTCTGCACAAACTTTTGCAACATCTTCTGCTTTATAGTTAGGACCTTTATCCCCACCACGTAAAATAATGTGGCAGTCTTCATTTCCTTTTGTTGAAACAATAGCCGAATGGCCAAATTTTGTCACAGATAAGAAGTAATGCGAAGCTTCTGCTGCGCCCATTGCATCTAATGCTACTTTTACGCCACCATTTGTGCCATTTTTAAAGCCTACCGCACAAGATAAGCCTGAAGCTAATTCACGGTGAACTTGAGATTCAGTTGTTCTCGCGCCAATTGCGCCCCAGCTCATGAAATCCGCTACATATTGTGGTGTGATCATATCTAAGAACTCACCTGCTGATGGTACGCCTAAGTTATTGATGTCAGATAATAATTTACGTGCAATACGCAAACCATCATTTAAACGATATGTATCATTTAAATAAGGATCGTTAATTAAGCCTTTCCAACCCACTGTTGTACGCGGTTTTTCAAAGTAAACGCGCATCACCACTTCAAGTGTATCTTTATATTCATCACGTAATACTTTTAAACGTTTAGCATAATCTAATGCGGCTTTAGGATCATGAATAGAACAAGGGCCAATTACTACAAGTAAACGGTCGTCTTTTCCATGAATAATATTGTGGGCATGTAAACGGGTTTCACGAACTAACTCAGCTGCTTCTTCACTTGCAGGAAATTTTTCTAATAAAGCAATGGGAGGCAATACCTGATCCACTTTTTCAATTCGGGTATCATCATTTGCAACTTTTATTTCGATGTCTTCTTTCTTCGTCGCCATATGTCACTCTCTAAATCTTAAATGTTGTGTTTCAATCTAATGGCATTACTCTACACTTATTTTTTGTACTAGTAAACTAGTTCATTTAAATTCACATACAATTATTATGTGATTGCGTAAATTTTATACTTCTTAAGCAGTAAAACAGGGCGTTATTAAACTATATTTCAGCCTTAGGTGGCAAGGTTTTTGACGTAAAAATAGGTTGTACCAGCACTATTTAAACAAAATGATCTTTTATCTTTCAAATTGACAAATAGGTTTAGATAAATGCGGGCAGAAAGAACAATTTCAATTCCTACCGCACTTTTAAAAAATATTTTTTCAATGCCCTTGTTTTTACTGAACATCCCCCTCATTTTTTTGTCTGATTGAACACTTATTCAGTCATTTATTTTTACTTGGAGAACTCTATGAAGAAAAGAAATTTTGTATTAACCGGCATCGCATTAGGTTTAAGCGTATTTGCGACCTCTTTATCCGCTCAAGCAGCTATTCCGAATGAAATCGTAGAACAAGGCAGCCTAGCGCCAATGTTAGAAAAAGCGCAGGCAGCTGTTGTGACTCTTTCAGTTGAAGGCAAAGCAAAAGCAAACAGCCGTTCAGCATTACCTGATGATATTCCGGAAGAATTTAAATTTTTCTTTGGTGATCAATTTGGCGAACAATTCGGCGGAGATCGTGGCGCATCACGCAACTTCCGTGGTTTAGGTTCTGGTGTGATCATCAATGCAGATAAAGGCTATGTTTTAACCAATAATCACGTCGTAGATAGCGCGGATAAAATTACCGTAAAACTACAAGATGGGCGTGAATTCAAAGCAAAACTCGTTGGAAAAGATGAACAATCTGATATCGCTTTAGTGCAAATCGAAAAACCAACAAATCTCACTGCAATCAAAATGGCAGACTCTGATAAATTACGTGTCGGTGATTTTACCGTTGCTATCGGTAACCCATTTGGTTTAGGTCAAACCGTAACCTCTGGTATTGTTTCAGCACTTGGTCGTTCTACTGGTTCAGATAGCGGTGCGTATGAAAACTATATTCAAACTGATGCGGCGGTAAACCGTGGTAACTCTGGCGGTGCATTATTGAATTTACAAGGTGAATTAATTGGTATCAATACAGCTATTATTTCTCCAAGTGGCGGTAATGCAGGGATTGCCTTTGCAATTCCAAGCAACCAAGCAAACAATCTCGTTCAACAAATCTTAGAATTTGGTGAGGTACGCCGTGGTTTACTCGGTATTAAAGGTGGCGAATTAAATGCAGATTTAGCGAAAGCCTTTAATGTCAGTGCGCAACAAGGTGCATTTGTGAGTGAAGTTATTCCAAATTCAGCAGCAGAAAAAGCAGGCTTGAAAGCAGGTGATGTAATTACCGCAATGAATGGTCAAAAAATCTCAAGTTTCGCCGAAATGCGTGCAAAAATTGCGACCTCTGGTGCGGGCAAAGAAATTGAACTTACTTATTTACGTGATGGTAAATCTGAAAACGTAAAAGTCACCTTACAAGCAGACGATGGCACTCAAACTGCGAGCAAAACGGAACTTCCAGCATTAGATGGTGCAACCTTAAGCAACTATGATGCAAAAGGCGTTAAAGGTGTGGAAATTAGCAAAGTACAGCCAAATTCAATGGCGGCACAACGCGGTTTAAAATCGGGTGATATCATCATCGGCATCAACCGCCAGCCAATTGAAAGCACGCAAGACTTACGCAAAGCATTAGATGAAAAACCATCAGCTGTTGCACTCAATATCTTACGTGGCAAAAACAACTTCTACTTATTAGTACAATAAAATAAAAAGAGCGGTCAATTTGATCGCTCTTTTCCTTTATTCCGATATCATAAACTGCTCTCTCAATTGATGAAGTTGATCGCGTACTGCTGCGGCTTTTTCAAACTCAAGATCTTGAGCAAATTTATACATTTGTTGTTCCAATTTCTTAATTTGTTGTTGGAATTCTTTGGCTGATTTAGGTGCATTGTAAAGTGCGGTCGGTTCAGCTGCCGTTTTTCCACGATGTTTCGATTTCGCTTTTTGATTTGCACCTTGACCAATATCTAATAATTCGCCGACTTTCTTATTCAATGCCTGTGGAACAATACCATGCTCTTCATTGTATTTCATTTGTTTTTCACGACGGCGATTCGTTTCGGTAATGGCTTTTTCCATAGATTTAGTAATACTATCAGCATACAAAATCGCTTTACCATTTAAGTTTCGAGCAGCACGACCGATGGTTTGGATTAAAGAGCGTTCAGAACGTAAGAAACCTTCTTTATCCGCATCTAAAATCGCAACAAGAGAAACCTCTGGAATATCCAGCCCCTCACGTAATAAGTTGATGCCGACCAACACATCGAATTCACCTAAACGTAAATCACGAATAATCTCTACACGCTCAACCGTATCAATATCTGAATGCAAATAACGCACACGAATGCCGTGTTCGTCTAAGTAATCCGTTAAATCTTCCGCCATTTTCTTCGTTAGCGTCGTCACTAAAACACGCTCATTTTTGTCTGCTCTTTGGCGTGCTTCTGACAGTAAATCATCTACTTGAATGGATACTGGACGAATTTCAATTTGCGGATCAAGTAAGCCTGTTGGACGTACCACCTGATCGACAATTTCACTGCCAGATTTTTCCAACTCATAAGGCCCTGGTGTCGCAGAAACGTAAATGGTCTGCGGCGCTAAACGCTCAAACTCTTCAAAGCGTAATGGACGGTTATCCAATGCAGAAGGCAAACGGAAACCATATTCCACCAAGGTTTCTTTACGAGAACGGTCACCACGATACATCCCGCCAATTTGCGGCACTGTCACGTGTGATTCATCAATAATCAAAATCGCATCAGACGGCATATAATCAAATAATGTCGGAGGTGGTTCACCTTCATTTCTGCCAGAAAGGTAACGTGAATAGTTTTCGATTCCTGAGCAATAACCGAGCTCATTCATCATCTCAATATCAAATTGTGTACGTTGGGTAATACGCTGCTCTTCCAACAATTTATGCTCTTTGATGAAATATTCACGGCGTTGAGCAAGCTCCACTTTGATTTTTTCAATGGCATCTAAAATACGCTCTCTTGGCGTCACATAGTTGGTTTTCGGGTACACCGCGATACGCGGCACCGCACCGAGATTGCTTCCCGTAAGCGGATCAAAGAAAC
>ERZ827496.1319-NODE-1319-length-29826-cov-4.007692_pt1 | contig 29826 bp, 17 predicted proteins | sample MGYA00519769_ERZ827496 | MGnify/ENA primary metagenome ERZ827496 (study PRJEB31778, sample SAMEA3449327) | human gut metagenome | biome: human gut; feature: human-associated habitat; material: faeces | place: United Kingdom | collected 2010/2012 ...
CTGGAATCCTCAAAATCATCAAAACAGTCAACCAAAGCAAGAAAAAGACAAGCTGGAATTCCCAAAACTAAAATTCCAGCCATTTATCTACTCGTATGCCTATATATACAACATAATAAGTGGATTTTATATTAATTTTACTCTGCAAGAGAATATATTAACGTCATGATTTATAGGAGAAAAAAAGGCAAAAATATAAGAAAAGTATATCCACTTAGATTGCTTTGTAGTATAATAAAGGAAGTATATAGGAACGTGATGTGCATGAAGAATTTATCGTATTTGTTGTACGGGGGAGAGCGTATGTTCGTGGGAAAAGAATCTAATAATCAACAGAAAGGTATGGTGAAAACATGCGAAAACAAAAGAGAATATGGGCGTACTTGCTAAGTGCGGCGATGGTTGTAACATCATTTACAATGTCTAGCGCAACAGGAAAGGCAGAAGGAACAACAGAAAAAGGTAAGATCGTCAGCGTGACGGACAGAACCTCGACAAAGAAAGCGGCGAGCGCAACAGAAAAAGGTAAGATCGCCAGCGTGACAAACAAAGTTTCGACAAAGAAGACGGCGGGGACAGAATCCTTCCAAGATCTAAACAGACAACAGATCACGGAGGCGATGGGTGTTGGATATAATTTAGGAAACTCCCTGGAAGCAAATAGCGGAGGAACTCCAAACGAGACAGCATGGGGGAATCCGGTTTTAACCAAAGAATTTGTTTTGGCAGCAAAGGCAGCAGGATTTCAATCAATTCGAATTCCGGTATCTTATTTGAGTAAAATTGATGATAACAATGGATACAAAATTGATTCTGCATGGCTGGATCATGTACAGGAAGTAGTAGACTATTGTGTACAGAACAATATGTATGCAATCGTTAATATGCATGGAGACGGTTACACAACGGTAAGCGGTAGCTGGCTGCTCTGCGCAAGCAGCGATCAGACTAAGATCAAAGTTAAGTACAAGGCATGTTGGGAGCAAATTGCTGATCGTTTCAAAAATTATGATGAACATTTGATTTTTGAGTCAATGAACGAAGAATTTGACGGAACCTATGGTACTCCAAATAAGACAGCGTATAACAATATCAATGATTATAATCAGATTTTTGTGGATACGGTTCGTCAAACCGGTGGCAACAACGATCGCAGATGGCTGTTAATACCTGGTTGGAATACAAACATTAATTATACGGCAGACAATTATGGCTTTGTGCTGCCAACGGATCAGTATTTATCGTCTGATATTGCATCCGGCGAAAAAAGAATTATGATTTCTGTGCACTACTACGATCCATGGGATTTTTGTGGTACAGAATCAGCCGATAAAACACAGTGGGGCAGCGAGGCAACAAACCAATCCAAAGTACCGACTTGGGGCGATGAAAGTTATATGGCTTCGCAGTTTAAGAAAATGAATGATAAATTCGTATCACAGGGATATGGCGTTATCATTGGCGAGTTTGGAGCCATCAACAAAGCAAACTATGATAGTCGGAATAAGGCATGTCGAGCCGATTATTATCAGAAAGTATGTTATTATGCAAAACAGTACGAACTGGTGCCTGTTGCATGGGATAATGGATTCGATGGTGACTATGGCTTTTGTCTGATAAATCGGTATTCTTGTCAGGTAACGCATCAAGACATTATTGATGCAATGATGGAGATCTATCGTGCATCTTCCACGGCAACCGGGATAGCTTTGGATCAGCAGGAAATCACGATTCATGTTGGGGATGCGGGAACACAACTTAATGCAACCTTAACACCATCTGACAGCAAAGATGTTATTAAATGGACATCCGATGATGAGAAAGTAGCCACAGTAAATTCCAATGGTTTGGTCACAGCAGTGGGTGCAGGTACTTGCACAATTACGGCAGCGATTGCGGCCGGATGTCAGGCAACGTGCAAAGTGACCGTGCCAAAACCTTCCTATATACGGACAAAGCTGTATATGTTAGATACATCCGGCTGGACGACGATCGCTAGTGAACAAAGTGTAGATATTTCAACGAAAGACGAAGAATTCACGTTATCAGTTAAGCCGACAGACACGCAGCTTAAAAATATCGGTTCGTTATATATCAAAGATATACAGGCGGCCGAAGCGGCAGGTTCAGCACTTAGCTATGCAGTTATTACGCTGAAATCAATAACAGTAAATGGGAAACAGTACACGATCAAAGATGACACGTATACCTATGATAGCAGTTTGAAATCGGCAGCATCCGATGGACTGTCAAATAATGTGTTTGATTTTGCTTTTATTAATATTTGGGCAGACGTCATGACACATATTCAGGATGTGTCGGCAGAAAGACAGAAAAAAGCGTCCTTTAATAACGCTTCGTATCAGGGAAACAATACGGTAAAACTTACCTTTGCCGTTAGTGGCGCAAAGGCAAATGGGACGTCAGAGCCAAGCGCGACACCAAGTGCAAAACCGAGTGTAACGCCAAGTGTGAGTCCAAGCACAGCACCAAGTTCGAAACCGAGTACAACGCCAAGCGTGAGTCCAAGTACAGCACCAAGCATTAACCCAAGCGCAGCTCCAAGTGGAAACCCGAGCGAAAAACCAAGTGTGAGCCCAAGCACAAAACCAAGCGTGAGCCCAAGCACAGAGCCAAGTGCGAAACCGAGTGCAACGCCAAGCGTGAGTCCAAGCACAGCGCCAAGTGCGAATCCAAGCGTTAACCCAAGCACAGCGCCAAGCGTGAGCCCAAGCACAAAACCAAGTGTGAATCCGAGCGCAGATCCGAGTGCGACGCCATCGCTTCAGCCGGGAAAACCAAGTGTAACGGCAAAAGGATTTGTTGTGTATGCTAAAGTTAAGGGAGCAGGTAAAATTGCAGTGGGTTCTCGCTATAAACTTGCTGCTAAGAAAAAAATGAAACTTACTGTTCAGTGGGTTCCGAAAAATGCCGCAAGTCAAAAACTAACGTTTAAGAGCAGCCGCCCATCCATCGTGAAAGTAACAGCAAATGGTACTGTAAAAGCAGGCAAAAAAGCAGGCAAGGCAGTTATTACGATTACGACAGCCAATGGATTAAGCAAAAAAGTTCGCATCCAAGTCATGAAAAAGCCGGTCAAGAAACTTACCGTTAAGGCAGGAAAGCGTAACCTTAAGAAAGGCAAAAAGCTGAAATTAAAGGTAAAAGCAAAACCGGGCAAAAAGCTGGCATCCACGCAGTATTGCTGGAAATCTTCCAATAAGAAAATAGCTGCAGTATCTGCAAAGGGTGTAGTTAAGGCCAAGAAAAAAGGCACTGTGAAGATTACAGTTTATGCAACCGATGGCAGTGGCAAAAAGAAGAGCGTAAAGATCAAGGTAAAATAGGGATATCAAGGAATTAAAGAAAGATAAGTGTTGTGGGATATAGAGGAGACCGCCGATTGGCGGTCTCTTTTATAGTACGGATGTTTATAGAAAGCGAACTGAAGAATTGTAATGTTAAGACGGCGGGGCAAAAAAATATTTTCTACGAAAAAGTTTCACAAAGTTCACACGTGAAAATTGTGCAAATTATACAATCCGCTAGGCGCAATGTGGAATGAATATGATCGGAACAAAATGAAGATGCAGAAATAGAGCGGATTTAATCAAATTGAGGTCTATGAAAGATGTTGAAAAAATTGGAAATTTCAATGGTAAACGATAGGGTATGATAGGAGCGTTAAGAACATAAAATTTAAGCTGGGAGTGATTATTACAGATGAAATTTAATAAAAAAATTGTATGGATAAGTGTTATAGCTGTGGCATTGGCATTAGGAGGCATCTATATAGCGAGCCGACAAAATGCTATTACGCATGTAATTAGAGATAATAATTTTGAGGGGTCAGAGAAAGAATGGTGCGATTCGCTATTGGATAAGTTGGTGGTTATTGATAAGAAGAATTGTCAGATTGGTGAACAAAAAATATCACAGTATTCCCTGACAAAGAAAAAACATTATGCAGAAAAAGATTGCGTTAGAGTGGTTGGTTACGCCACGGATGACAATCGTGAGCTGATGCTTCATCTTTCGGATGGAAATTGCATTGCGGTTGGAAAATCTGATAAAAAGCAGAAGAGTAGTCAACGTACACATAAGGTTACGTTTATGGATTACGACAATAATGTGTTAAAAACAGAAATTGTATTACAAAATAAAAATGCAACACCCCCAATGGTAAAGGAAAGAGATGTGATTGATAAGAATTTGTCGCCATTGTTACCATTAATCGCAAATGAAAAAATAACAATTAAGCATTAATGGCCAAAAAATACAGAGAGGAGTAATAGAAATGAAAAGAATTATTGCAATTATACTTAGTTTACTGATTTTTTTTAGTAGCATATTAGTCAATGTTATTGTAAAGGATGTTTGTAGTGTCGCGAAAGAACAAATGAATGTGGTTGATGTTCAAATGGATGGGCATGGATCCGCTGCATTGCTTAGTAATGGAGAACTGTATTTTTGGGGTGAATATTATACAGACGAGGGTTATGAGGATAATAGATATTTTCCGGAAAAAATAATGGCAGATGTTAGAACATTTGCTTTTAAAGAATCAGTATGCGCTGTTATAAAAAATAATGGAGATTTGTATACATGGGGGGAAACTTATTTTAATATTTTGGGGCATGAAACACATGGGATTGATTATTGTACACCGAAAAAAATTCTTGAAAATATAGTTGATGTTAAAATCATTGGTTTGGATACCTGCATTGCCTTGTCTGAAAATGGAGAAGTGTATACATGGGGTGATGGTAAATATGGTAGTTTAGGTAATGGTACTACTGAAACGTGTATGCTACCACAAAAGATTATGGATGGTGTCAAATCTATTGAAGTTGATGGTTTTACGGTAACTGCGCTTAAGGATGACGATAGTCTGTATGCGTGGGGGTCTGGAAATCTGGGGCTAAAGAAAGATGAAAATATGAATACTTTATCGCCAGTCTATATAATGGATGGCATAAAGAAAGCAAAAGTATCTAAAAATAATGGCTGGGCAATTTCGGTATCCGGTTCATTATATGTTTGGGGCAAAGAAGTTCAGAATATGTCTTGGACAGAATTATCAAGTGCAGGATTTATTAATTTGGATAGTGAAAAAATGTATTCACCGCAAAAGTTTAAGGATAATGTTATAGATGCAGAATTGTTTTCGGGGAATGATCATTTTTATATGGTTCAATGTGATGATGGTAAATTATATATTGGTGGTTGGTGGCGAAATAAATCTTATTATGGAGCACCTCATCTTCTAAAAGAGGATGTTAAAAGTTTTAAAATTACAAATGGAGGTAGTGCATTAAGTGTTATTACACAAGATAATAAATTGTTCTTGCTGGGGTATTATCCAGAAGTTGATCTAGATATGGATATTGAGGGAGTAGAGTTCATTAATGATGTTAGCGCTTATATAAGAGATCCGTTTGTTAGCGCAGTGATAAAGACTAATGGTGACTTATACATGTGGGGAGATAATTATTATGGGCAATGTGGAACGAATATTTGTTCAGGGGAGAATCCTGATTTGAATGGCAATACATGGATAACGGAGCCTATAAAATTGGATTTTGCTGGAACAGGAAATTCATCCGCAGAACCAGATAAAGATTTAAGTAATTATACAGAGGCTAAGACGGTGGGGACAGTAGGTGAATTATATCAAAAGGAATCAGGTTTAGGAAAAATATCTTTATCCTGTGATGAAACTGTTTTTTCCAAAAATGCAACTACGTATCACCATGACTTGGCTACTTTTGCTGCTGGAATGTCAACTATGATATATAATGAAAACAAAGATGCAACAGGAAATAATAATAAAAATATGGAAGATGCATTAAATGCTCTTGGTTACAAAGAAATCAAAGAGGTTGCTGATAAAGTTGAAGATAAAGCACCTTATTGTTTGGCATATAAAACTGTGGTACTAGATGGAAAGAAAACTAACATCTTATGTGTAGTAGTACGAGGAACATATAAAAAAGAATGGATTGATAATTTTGATTCTGGATATGGAGAAAGCACCCATAAAGGCTTTTTACGTGGAGCAGATTTTGTGTATAATGGAATTTGCAACTATGTAAAAGACAATAAATTATCAGATGGGAAATTAAAAATTCTTATTACTGGTCATAGTAGAGGGGCAGCAGTTGCCAATTTGCTTGGGGCAAAAATAGATGATAATTCATTGAAAAACTCTAACTTTTCAGTGTCTATTTCCAATAAGGATGTATTCGTATATACTTTTGCTACGCCAAATACAACATCCATCAAGGAAAGAGATGACCAAAAATATAACAATATTTATAATATAGTCAATCCGGAAGATTTTGTAACAAAAGTAATGCCATCCAAATGGGGATATGGAAGATATGGAAAAAGTTATGTTCTTCCAAGCAAATCAACAGATTTGTATACGGATAATGTAGATAATTATGTTGATTACATAAGTTATGTAAGAAAATTAAAAAAATACTATAAAGAATATAGACCAAAGGATAAAGATGGGTATGCACCATATATAAAAGGAATAGTTGATGTAAGTGAATATGTGTCAACAATAACGAATACTGTGCCAAATTCTCAAAAGTATTATACAAAAAATTTACATAATAACACAGATTACGGGATTACTGATACTCCATATTCGTTACAGGCACTTTTTACAAAAACTTTGGGATACTTTATGTCCCAAAATAATTCATATAGAAAGTCCAGTTATTTATATATGGCAGATGCCCTGTCTGGTTTATACTGGGGGAAAATAGGACAAAAAACTATATCATTTTTTGTGGTACATCAAGGACTGGGAATGCTTCCTGTGCTTACTGAAAGTTTTGCATGTGCACATCGATCAGAAACTTATTTGGCTGCAATGAATATTCTAACAGAAAAACAATTAAAGCAAGGACGATCAACGATGAAAGGGATTGTAAATTGCCCGGTAGATATTACAATAAAAAATAATGAAGGGGATGTGTTAGGGCAGATCGAGAATAATGAAATAAATGAAAGTGTTGGTGATGAAATAATTATGAATGTGGATGGGGATTCAAAGAGTTTCTATCTTCCTACTGGACAAGATTTTACAATAGAATTGACTGGAAATGATGAAGGCGAGATGGATTATTCTTTATGTGAAATTGATGCAGATACGGGTGAAACAAATCGAGTTTCTTATCAGGCAGTTGACATAGAAAAAGGTAAGACTTTGACACAAAAAATAAGTACTGATTCCAGTGTAGATCAGATTAACTTAAGCAGTGAAGATAAGCAAGATATAAAACCGACGTTGATATATGGCGCAGATGATTATGGTGTGGATATTGATATTGTTGTAGAAGGTATTGGCTCAGTAGACAGCTACTCTGATGTTAGGTTAGGGGATTATATAAAATTGGAAGCTGTAACTGATGAAAACAATGATTTTATCGGATTTTATGATGAAGCTGGAACTTTGGTGTCAGATCAACCAGATTACGCATTTTCGGTGCAGGGAAGTAAAAGATTAATTGCGAGGTTTACAAGTAATGTGGTGGATATCGAAAATGTTACATTTGAAGCCTCTTCCGTAGAGATGAAGGTTGGTGATGAGGATATATTTACTGCCACTGTAAATCCAAGCAATGCAACGAATAAGAGGTTAACTTATTCTTCTACAAATAATGATGTAGCAAAGGTTGAGGATTGTGGTATTATTTCTGCTATATCTGAAGGAACGGCAAAAATAACTGCAATCACTGAAGATGGCAAGCATGAGGCAATAATGTATATTGTTGTGAAAAGGACGGATGGAGATGCTATAGATAACGATAAAACAAGTAATGTACCATTAACTGCCACTTCGAAGCCACAAAATAAACCTGCCGAGAATATACAGAAGAAAAAAATTACAAAACCTTCAAAGATAACTAACGTAAAGTTGAAAAATAAGAAAAGCAAAAAAATATTTGTATCGTGGAAAAAGAAAGCTGGTGCTTCGGGATATCAAATACAGTATGCTTTGAACAAAAAGTTTACAAAGAAGAAAAAAAGCGTGAATGCTACTAAAAATAAGTATTCTAAAACAATAATTGGATTAAAAAAGAAAAAAACTTATTATGTGCGAGTAAGGGGATTTAAATCCTATAAGGGAAAGAAATATTATGGCAAATGGAGTTCTGTTAAAAAAATAAAAATAAAGAGATAGTCATTGAGCTTTACCAAGAGCAGAGACTAGATAGGTTCTCTGCTCTTATCTGCAATATACAGGTATAAATGTATATGTCAAAGGGAGTGTCACAAAGTTTGTGTAAAACTTCAATTTGATGAAAGATAACATTATTCAGTTTGGAGATTTTTATTATGGCAAGAAGAAAAAGTGATTCACCACAAAAAGCAGCAATACGTGAAATGATGCAGGGATATCTCAAGGAGAATGATATCAGTATCAAAAGCCGAAACGATGTTAATTCCATCATGCGGGACATGATATCTGTTTTATTGGAAGGGGCTCTTGACGAAGAACTTAATGAGGAACTGGAGTGTTCCAAATACGATTACCACAACAAAGAGACCGATAACAGCCGGAATGCAATTCCAAGAAAACAATGCGTACCAGTTATGGTGATATGGACGTTGCAATCCCAAGAGATCGCAAAGGGAAGTATGAACCGCAGATGATACCAAAATATCAAAATACGGTCACTTAGGACATAGAAGAAAAGATTATATCTATGTATGCAAAAGAAATGACCACGGGAGACATTGAAACACACTTAAAGGAGCTTTATGATCGGGATATTTCAGACAGTACAATCAGTTGTATTACCGATAAAATAATGCCATTACTTACTCGGAACTTATTTTATAGTCTCTTTTACAATATAAGAAAAAAGTGTTCTATATAATACAAGTGCTCTGTGAGGATGCGAACGCGGTATAAAGAAATTAGATAGGCAATTGTGTAGCGCTGTGTAAAGAGTGTTAAATGCAAGTTGTTCTAGTGCGTCCGCGAGATATCGCTTATAAAAAACGACAGTATTTTTCATTCGTATAAATTATATTAAAAATATTTCACAAAGTTTTCAACTGAATATTGTGCATAATGAACAATGTTATAAAGGTGAACTATAGAGAAAAAGTTTTCTATAGAGACAAAAGCCTAGAAAAAGCGGAAAAAATAAAGAATAGGACTTAAGAAGAAAGAAATGAAAAAAACGGAGAAATATTTGAACATGGATGGTGTATGCTTAGGACGAGGTAAGTAAAATAGTTGCATGAAGAGGGAAGGAGTAAGATACCATGGGAAAAAGTAATCTTATTAAAATTGCAGCATTGTTGTTAGTGATGGCATTGGCAATCATCGCTTTAATTCCGGAACAAAGTACTGATAATAATTTAACGGGGAAAGAGAAAACACAACAGATATTGATGGAGGATGCCGGAAAATAGGTATTAATAATATTGTTATATAACGATGACCGTTTCGCATAGATTTTGCGTAATGGTCATTTTATATTGTAGACACTAAAAAAGTTGTTGTTATTTTAACTAAAATTATATTTGAAATATTGTTGAATCCGCACAATATCAGAATATGAAATTGTCTCAAAAGTACATAATTCATCGAATAAATCATGTTTAATACTTCTTATGGAAATGAAAATAACGGAAAAGGGAATAGAAACGTTATGTATTACAATGAACATCTAGAGGCGTTGATAATTACACCGTAAACGAGGAGGACGATGATATGAGTAGGAAAAGTATTAGATTGAAAATCTTTCTTGCACGACTGCTTGTGGTAGTGATGGTTGTAACTAGTATACCGTTTTATCAGAAGCAGGAGGCAAAGGCGGCTGGCTATGCCATTGCTAACAATGGAACAGGTGGTATTAATATTGATATTATGGCATCCCCATTTTCGGATTTTGCAAGAATTCAGACATGGGGAAAATATGCATATGGATCACAGGGATGTGCGTGGTTTGCATCAGCAAGAGCTAGACAGATATCAGGAAAAAACATATCCATGATATGGAGCGGTCAGAGTTGGTATAATAGTCAATACAGACAATTTGGCTTTTCACGAGGACAGGAAATCAAAGCTCCAGCATTGATTTGCTATCAAGGACACGTGGCGGTATTGGAAAAAATAGATGGAAATACTGCGTATATAAGTGAAGGAGGTACGTCTTATTATAGAAATTGGGGTACGTATTACCGTTGTGGACAGACCAATGGATATTGTACTGTGCACGCTATTGAAGTAGGAGAGATAAAATCATCGGCTGGTATTCGAAATGATTTTATGGGTTTTGTGTATCTTGGAAACGGTGGTTCCAATCCGCAACCGGTTGCAAACGCTTCTATCCAAGCCGTATCATGTGACAAATATGATAATAATCTTGTGCCACGAGCAAAAGTATATAATCCAAATGGACAGAGAGTTACTACGGTAGGAATAACAATTCGAGATAATAATAACGTGATCGCCAGCAAGCAGGAAACTATGAAGCCAGAGGGGCAGTATTCACACTCTTCCAATATATGGTTTGATTGTAGGACGGAGTGTGGCGTCACATTGCGTCCGGGGCATGTATATAATTGGCAGATATATGCAAATGTTGGCGGTAAGACCCTTTATACTGATTGGATATATGACAGGACAACCGGTACAGAAAAACCAAATACACCGGCATTTAGTACTGCTAAGACACATTATGCGGTTGGGGATGCAGTAACGGTTAATTGGGGTGCTGATAGCAATGCTACAGGGGGGTATTCCCTAACAATCACACAGACAAAAGGTGGAACATATACGAAAACATTAACAACCAGTACTGCGAATGCTACTTCTTTGGCATTTGCATTACCAAGTGCCGGGGAGTATAAAATTACAGGTTTTGCGCAAGGAAGTTCTAATAGCGATGTAGCAACGTTAAATAAAACGATTGTTGCACATGATCCATGCAAAGTACGCTTCGTTGAATTTGACAAAGATGGACAAGAGAATCTTTTATGCGAGCAGACAGTAAAATACGGATATGCCGCAACTGCGCCACTTGGTATTTCAAGAAAGGGATATACTTTCTTGGGCTGGAAAGGAGAGTACAGCAATGTTACATCTGATCGTACGATAGAGGCGCAGTTCAAGAGAAATACATACAAGATTACATTTTGCGACAAAGATGATAAGGTGATCAAGTCAGAGTCCGTCTTGTTTGAAGACAGTGCAACTGCGCCGGAACCACCAGAGGCTGAAAAAGGTTATGTGTTTGCTGGATGGGATTCTGAAGATTATAAAAATGTACAGGGGAATGCTACGATTAAGGCAACTTATGTATGGGCTAATGATGATCTTCCTGTTGTCATTACTTTGAACAAATGCGAGTTTAAGGATGACGGATATATTGTCAATTATGATATTAAAAACAATCCAAATAAGCGTACAAAAGGACGTGCCCTGGTATCTTTAAAGACATCAAAAGGGAAATTGTTAGATTCGACAGAATCAAAAGCTTTTTCTTTGGGGAAAGGAGAAGAGAAGAAAGGCATAGAGATTTATGTGCCATATGAGGGGGCTGCAACAAAGGCAGATTTATATATTATTAATGGTTTTTCCAAAGGAATCCCGATTTCAGAGGTGGCTACTATTGATGTGGCACGTAATTGGAGTGAGTGGAGCCCGGAAAAACCAGATGATAATAATGAAATTGAAACCAGAACAGAATATCGACATCAAGATAAGGAAACAACGACAACACGAACAAATGCCAATGCAGGATGGTCATTAGATAAGTCGGTCCTTGATGGAGATTGGAATTATGGCGCTTGGAGTGGATGGACAAGAAACTCAATTAGTGGATATACGAATGAGACATCCAAGAGAGAAGTGCAAACGCAAAATGTACAGGACTCTGCAGCACGTACATTATATAATTGGTATTATTACAGATATTATAATACCAATGCAAAAACATTTTATTACACCTACTCATCTAGTATGGGTGGTACCAGGTATGATTGGCAGACAGATTATTGTCTGCCGGTAATTGGGACTTACTCCGGTCATACCGGATATAAACCTGCCGGTGGTAAAAACTTTTCTGCTGAGATATGGTTCTTAGCATCAACGCAAAATATAGCAGCTTCTTCGCATACTGAATGGAGATATCGTGATGCGACAAAGGGATATACATATTATTGGTCGCGTTGGAAGGATTGGACCGGGTGGAGCACGAATGAAGCAAAGGAAAGCAATACTAGTAAGGTAGAGACAAGAACAGCATATCGTTATCGTGCCAAGATGAAAGACGTAGAGGACAACTCCGGAAAGAGTTATACGGTATCAGGAACACTTGATAGGGAGCTTGCTGGGAAACAGGCGACATTATTGGTATACAAAAATGATGAACCATCAGATTCTAATAATGAATATGTGGGACAGGTTGCGATTGGAGAAGATGGCAGCTATGCATATACATTTATCCCTCGTCAGGCTATTAGCGCAAAAACAGGCGATTATACTGTAGCGCTTGCGATAGAAGGTGCTGAGAATCCGGTATTTTTGGAAAAGATCATTGCTCCAAAGCCGGAATATACGGTTACATTTAAGGATGATGAAGGAAATATCATTGATACACAGAAGGTAATGGAGGGAAGTAGCGCAACTTCGCCGAAAGTACCAGATAAAGAGCATTATTCCTTTGTGGGTTGGGACTTTGGCTTTACCAACGTTAGAGATGACATGGAGATTACGGCACAGTATGTGAAAAATAAATATAGTGTTGCTTATGTAAATTGGGAAACCAAAGAGGCAGAAACTAAAGTGTTTTCTTATGGTGATCCATTAGACTACCCGGAGGAATCAGTTATTGAGGGCTATGATTTCGTTGGCTGGACAACATTAGATGGTAAGAAGGTTAATGAGGTGACTGATAATTTGGTGTTGATGGCAAATTATAAAATACAGACCTATACGATTAATTTCTATGATAAAAATGAGAAATTAATTAATTCTCAAAAGGTAGAATATGGTAAAGATGCTATCGAGCCAGAACATGAAGATGTTGATAAGATGGATTTCAAAGGATGGAATACCTATGGATTTATCCAAGTCAAGTCAGATCTGGATGTATATCCGGTATATGTATGGAAAGAAACAACAGAGACGCCATCTTGTGACACAAAATCAGGTGTGTTTACAGAGGCAACGAAAGTAAAACTTTCTGCAGAAAAGGATGCAACTATTTATTATACAACAGACGGCACCACGCCTAATGTATTTAGTAATAAATATACAGGGGAATTAACAATATCCGCCAATACATATCTTCAATTTGTGGCTGTTGCACCACAAAAGAATATGAGTGAAGTACAGGCAGTATCATTCCTTGTGGCATCTGGAGAAGATGATCAGGGGGCATTGGTGGTGAAAAAAGAAAAGTATAAAATGGATCGAGGATCTGAAACCAAGATCACTTATTTCTTGAGTCACGATAATCCGAATATTGGTGTGAACTTTTACAGTTTGGATGATAATATTGCCACTGTAGCAGAGGATGGAACGGTGCATGCCAATAATGTTGGAACGACACAGGTATTTGTTAGTACGAAAGACAATAAGTATGCAGATTATTGTGAAATTGAGGTTACAACAGATGATGTGGATGTAGAATCTATTTCACTAAATAAGACTTCTGTGACAGGAATAAAAAATGAAACGATTCAGATGCAGGCTACTGTTTATCCTGAAAATGCAACAGATCAGGAAGTTGATTGGTATGTAGATGATAATAGTGTAGCATCTATCACAGATCAAGGAGAGCTTACTATTCTTAAAAAAGGAACAACGAAGCTTCGTGCATATGCAAAATCCGGAACATGCATTGCGGAGTGCGATGTGCAGGGATTAAATGAGTATCAGGAAAGCAAGTTGCAGATGTCTACACAGTACATGTATTTGTATGAAAATGATCTGGATATTCTGTATGCATATTATAATGATGCGGCAGTAGAATGTACATGGACAAGTCAAAATGAAGATGTGGCTACGGTAAAAGATGGTGTAATAACAGCGAAAAAGGAAGGTCATACGGTTATCACAGCAACCGCAGAGGATGGAACGCAGGTAACAAGTATGGTTATTGTAAGCAAAGAGAAGCTTGCAGAACCTGGCGCCTCACCAGAACCGACTGAAAGTGCAAAACCGACTGAAAGTGTAAAGCCGACTGAAAGTGCAAAACCGACAGTAACGCCAGTTGTCACACCAGGACCGACGGCAGATGCGAGTGAAGAGCCGCAAGTAACACCAACGCCGACAGTTTCGCCAAGTACACAGCCGACAGTGACTCCTAGCGGTAGTCCGACGATTGCCCCATCTAATAAGCCTGTAGTGCAGCCTCCAAAACGACCGAATTGCAAGAAGCCGGTTGTGAAAGCACCGGCGAAAGTAAAGGGCGTGAAAGTAAAGAATCTCAAGGGCCGTAAACTGAAAGTTTCATGGTCATGGGATATAACGGATGGCTATCAGATCCAGTATGCTATGAACCGGAAATTTACGAAGAAGAAAAAGACAGTCACACTGAATTCTTTGCTGTCTAAGAAGACGTTCAAACATCTCAAAAAGAACAAGACATATTATGTACGTGTTCGAGCATTTAGGGAGTCCGGAAATGTTAAGAAATATGGTAAGTGGAGCACAGTAAAGAAAATTAAGATTAAGAAGTAAAGTTGATTCATAAGATTTGTAGTGATGACCGTTTCGCATAGATTTTGCGAAACGGTCATTTTATATTTATGGAAAAAATTGAAAAAATTGTTGTGATTTTTAACGAAATTTAATACAAATAATTGTCAAATACTCACAATGTTTATGGAAATAACCATTTCAGAAATACGTATTAGATTGAATTTATCATGCTTTAGGGAAATCGCAAAAATGAAAATAACGGAAAAAATAGACAACATCACCTATATTACAATGGGCATTGTTATGGAGAAATGAAATTTATGGAAAAAGAGGTGATAGAATGTTTTGTCCAAATTGTGGAGCGAATAATTATCCAAATGCATCATATTGCGTTTCTTGTGGTATGCGGTTGAACTATGCGCAAAACACACCATCACAATTTCCAGACTTACCAATGAAATGGCATAAGTATCTGGTGTATATTGGGATGTGGTCAAGCATAGCGTATTATCTATACGAGGCAAATCAAATGGTGCAATATGATCGGATTTCACCAATGATTACAAACAAAATTTTTATGTTTCAATACTTTGCTTATGCTGTACTTTGTTTTTGGCTTTGGTGGCAGTTGAAAAACTTTAATAGAAAGGCATGGAGTGCTTATGTCATATTTTTGGTGCTATCAATATGGCCTAGTATGATCATCAGAATTGTTTTCTTAATTACGAATGTACAAGCATATATAATGGCAGGACCAGGCTTCATTTTATATGAAGCTGGTACCTTTTTGGTAGTATGTATTGCTTCGGAACTAACGGCACTACTCAATTTTATTTATTATAAGAAAAGAGCAATGTATTTTGTAAATTGATACGGCAAAACGGCATTTTGGGATGCGTTGTAATATAGTTTTGGTACAAAGGTACGACAGATTACACAGGGAGGATGAAACAATATGCATTATCAAGGTATAGACGGATATGTATATAATGTGCTCGAGAATGAGAAGATTGCCGGTGGTGGAGAAGGAACAATTTATGCGATACAGGGCAATGACAAACAAGTTGCTAAAATTTTTCGTGATGATAAAAAGACAAAAGATCGTGAGGAAAAATTGCGGTTAATGGTGTCAAAAAAAATGACAGACGAACAATTGGAGTATTTTACATGGCCACAGGACGTATTATATAGTATTGAAGGATTTGTCGGATATGTAATGCCTAAAGTGACAAACATGCGCATGCTGACAGAGTTATATAGTGAGGATAAGTATGATATTGAGTGGCGATTGGCTGCCGCAATTAATGTATGCATAGCTTTAGAAGCGATTCATGAAACAGGGCAGGTATGTGGAGATTTGAATCCGTTAAACATTTTGATCAATTTGGAGGAAAATTCGGCAGAACGTTGTCATGTTACATTAGTTGATACGGACTCTTACCATGTGGTCACCGATACGCAGGATTTTCGGTGTGAGGTTGGATTAGGCGATTATCTTGCTCCAGAAATACAGAACAAATTAACCAATGGATTAACATTGCGAACAGCACCATTACCTACGTATACAAAAGCAACAGATGAGTTTGCGTTGGCGGTGCATATATTTGCATTATTGATGAATGGCTGTCATCCGTTTGCCTGCGCAAAACAGATGGGTGAACAGATACAGGATGATAGCAGTTATGGTCAGATGAGTACAGTGCAGGATTCCGTGGTAGCGCCACAACCGATTGAGAACATCAAGAAAGGATTCTTTCCATTTTCTCAATATAAGGCGGGAATTACCATTCCAATTAGTGCACCTGACTTTACAACATTACCGGAATCCTTGCAAAAACTTTTTATTAGGACATTTTGTGACGGATATATGAATCCGACAAAACGAGTTTCAGCAAGTGAGTGGATTGAGGCCTTAATGCCATTATGGAATGAGGGATTTGTAGAATGTGAAGCAGGACACAAACATTTAAGGCAGTCGTTAATCTGTCCGATATGTCAGGTTCAAGAAAAGATTGCCCATTTCTTTAGGGGTATATCCAATGGAAAACCACCAATTGATGATCCTGAGCATCCACCAATAGAAAAGAAATCTGGTGGTCAGAATCGACCACCGATAGCATCTTCATCAGGAGTGTCAGGTGGCGGTAATGGTTCCGGTCCAGTGATGCCGCCGGATTTGCAACCGTATTATGATCCTGAAGAGACTAAAAAATCTGTTAATACAATATGGAAGTTATTTGGGGCAACAGTAGCGTTTCTTTTATTAATCGTTTTCTTGTATATGTATGTTTATACGGAAGCTTTTAATCATTATCAACAAACATTATCGGGGCAGACGGAAATGAAAAATGCGCCAGAAATATGTGAGGGTGATCTAACACAAGATATAGAAAATGGTGATCTGCTGGTATTTTATGTAGAGAGTGTGGAAGCATAAAGGTATAGCATGTCGCTAAAATACATAAGAAAGGAATAAATATTATGGATTATATTAATGCAACAGACAGTGAATTGGAACAGTTAGTTCAGCAAAAAGATATTAATGCTATTTGTGAACTTGGGGAGCGGTATCTTTATGGGAAAAATGGTCATGAGAAGCAATATAGCCTTGCTTATAAGATGTTTCACAAAGGAGAAAAACAAGGCGATAAAAGAGCCTATAAGGGTTTAGGTGATATCTATCATAATGGTTGGTACATGATTAAAAACGAGGAGTTGGCAAAGGAGTATTATCAGAAAGCAGGAATATCTGTAGTGCCTAAAGATAATCCTCCACAGCCGCAACCACAGCCGCAACCGCAGCCACAATTGCAGACACAGCCATCAAACGGAGGAGGAACATCGAATCGGACATCTGCTGTCAATACGGATACACAACTGCAAAGCTTACTGAATACTGCGAAACAACAGCACAATGACTCCGACTATACCGGAGCCAGTCAAAGTTGTATGCAGATATTGCAGGAAGTACAGCGCCTTCGTAATAACTCAATGTCATATCAGGGCAATGCTCCGATTGATAAATATGAGATTGATGCATACTGGTTGTTAGCATTTATTGGATATAACACACAAAATCATCAGCAATTTCAAGATTACATTGTTCGAGATGGTGTGTTAGCGTTGCATCCGTGGGGAGCTTATCTGCAGTATGTTATACATATGATGGATAATGCTGCAGGGAGTGTTTTACAAAGTGATTTTAATACATTGTTATTTATTAGCAATAATCAAAATTTAACCATGTCTGAACGTGGTGACGTGTTCGCTGCAATTGCTGATCTGATTTCAAAAGGTCATGGAAAGAAAGAAGGATATAAGCCGGACCAGGCAGTTGATTTTTTGCAAGAGGCGGCAAACTGTGGTAATGAGTTTGCAAAGGAACAGCTGGGATACGAATAGAGGAGGATTTTGTGATGAGAGAACAGTTGACAATGGACAGAATATATGGAAATGAGATAGCAAGTCTGACGGAGCCTCATTTAGCGTGTGCTTTACTTTTGGATACTTCCGGATCAATGCAGGGGGCACCGATAAGAAGCTTGAATGAGAGCATCCAGCAATTTAAGGCTACGATCATGGCTGATCCAATTGCAAGGAAGAGAGTTGAAATTGCAATTATTACATTTGACTCAAAGGTAACAGTAGTCAATGATTTTTGTCCGATTGATAAAATGCCAACACCTAACTTGGATGCTTATGGTTTCACAGAGATGGGGCAGGGAATTCTAAAAGCAGTTGAAATGGTAAAAAATAGAACAAATTTGTATCAAAGTGCGGGGACACCGTGTCATAAACCATGGATATTTATGATTACAGATGGAGAGAATAATTCCGGCTCGTGTGGTGATATGGAAGCTGCCATTGCAAAAGTGAGAGAAGAGGAAAGTAAGGGGAGCAATGGACATCTTTCATTTTGGGCACTGGGTGTAGGCGATTATAATCCAACAGAAATGTTTAAACTCACAAATCGTGTGATAGAACTTAAAGATTGTGATTTTGAAGGAATATTTGACTGGTTAAGCGAAAGCATGTCTGCGATTTCACAAAGTCAGGTTGGTGAGCATATTCAATTTACCGAATTGCCGGAGAATGCCCGTAAAACCAAAGAGGATCGTGCGATTGGCGATGATTGGAACTAATAGTATACCTGCAGCCCATTGTGGTTGGATTGAGAAAGGAATGACAGATTATTATGATTACATATGGTTATTCAATACAAGGTAAATCTCATATTCAGAGAGGCGTAGTTTGTCAAGATTCCAGCAAAGTACAACGTTTACATGCGAATGTTTACATGGGAATTGTGGCTGATGGAGTTGGGAGTGCGGTTCACTCGGATATAGGTTCGAAGATGGCAGTGGATGCTTTATTTGCATTTTGTAATGAACATATCAAAAGAGGCTATTCTATAGAACAAATGCTTCAAGTGCTACAGCAGGGATACGAGTATGCGTTTCAACAGATAGAACAATATGTGTCAACAAATAAACAAGATATTGCACAGTATGATACAACGTTATCTGCAGTTATATATGATGGAGAAAATATTATTTATGGACATGCTGGGGATGGCGGCATTGTTATGCGATGTCAAACCGGCGAGATAAAGGCATTAACAAATCGACAAAAAGGAGCGGATGGAGTTTCGGTGCGTCCGTTACGTGCCGGAAGCACGTCGTGGGAATTTGGAGTATCGCAGGAAGTTACTGCCGGAGTTTTACTTGTTACGGATGGACTGCTAGATGGAGTTATTGAACCAAGTCTGCTTAATATCCCGAAGACTAGCACTCAGTTTATACAAGGAAAATTCAAAAAGAATAATGTATATATTACGGTGGCAGAATTTTTTATGAATCCGGATGTCGTATTTAATAATCGGGAAATAGTTGATCCGGAAAGATTTATGGAACATTATCTTCGCGGTGATTTGTCTGGTGAAGATGAGGGAAATTTTCTTCAATATATGAAAGCGAGTTATACAAAAAGCTTTGGCGACAAAAATGCAGAGAAATTATGTCAAGTAATTGCTCAGTACAGTTATGCAGTATGGGCATTGTCTAAAGTTGATGATGATAAGAGCTTGGTTTGCTTGATGAATAATGCAATGAAAGTGGAAAAGCAGAAGCTGGAATACTATGTGGAACCAAATTGGAATTGGCTGGCTGGCTGTCAAAAGGCACTGCTTACGAATACAACAATGCCGGAAAAACCGCGGAGTGACATAGTTTTTGATAAGAACATTGAGAGTTCGCAGAAAAAAACAAGGGTTTCAGATACGCCAAGAAAAAAAGAGCATAGAGAACCTCAAAAGAACAACGTTAATAAGAGGGCATTCTCTTCAAATCAAAGAGTTCAAGCTGTAAAAGATAGTAGCATGGAGAGGTATTCAACTAATCACAGAAATGCAGAAAAAAAAGGAAACAAACATATCTCTGTATTAGTTTGTGTAGGTATTGTGTTGTTATGCATAGGGATGTTTGCTCTTGGCAATGTGATAGGGCGACAAAATGCAAAACCTAGAGTGGTAGAAGCGGAACGAAAGGAACCTGTGCGGACGCCGGTTGTTTCAATTGCACCGACACAAGAAGAAATAGCACAACAAAATGAATTAATGTCATATGAGGTGTTATGCTCTATTGCAAAAATGAAGGATGATAAAAATGCTTTTACAGAGGAGCATGCGGATGAATTTTGGGAGTTGACGGAGCGTTGTGGAATAAAAGCGGCTATATTAGAAATCGGCAAGATTCAAGAAGGGCAGAATGATGCTTCAACAGATCAACAGAGAGAGAAAGCAGGCGAGCAAAGTTCAGGCGAAGTATTGTCTAGTCCGCTGCCTTCCCCTTCCGTAGATAATACCAGAGAGCAGCAAAAAATATCTGATAGTTGGGATGCTCTAAAGGATGTTTTAGAACGAGTAAGTGACAGCGCTAATTATTCAGAACAAATTCTGAATAATAGATATTCTAATCTGCCGAAAACATGGAAGCAAAGTATTAAAAAAAACATTGTAACATTGTGGAAAATGCGATCAGATTTACATAAGACGATGGCATAAAAATACAAAATGAAAGAGAGGAAAAAATTATGGCAAAATATTGTATGAAATGTGGGGGGCAATGTGCAGACCAGGCAATGCAGTGCCCACGATGTGGAGCAATGCTGGGTATGCAAAATTCCGGACATGTATCACAACGTCCATCTGGGGGTGGCTCTCAGTTCAGTGGAGGCTCCTTTAGTCCACAAAATCCAAGTGGAGGTCCTGGCTTGGCAATAGCCTCAATGGTACTGGGAATCGTTGCATTGGTAGTATCGTGTTGTTTTTATTACCTATCAATTCCATGTGCCATTATTGGTGCAATTTTAGGTTTCATTAGTTTAGCATCTGGCAAGAAGGGGAAAGGAATGGCAATAGCAGGAGTAGTATGTTCCATAGTTTCTTTAATACCAGCCATTTTGATGATAATATATGGAGCATCATTTTTCAGTGCGGTTAGCTCGTTAGTATAAATGTAAATATGAGGGAATGTTATACACCAATAAATTGAAGAGTGAGGTAGAAAAAATGGCAAAATATTGTACGAAATGTGGAATAAGAATGGATGATAACGATATGGTCTGCCCAGAGTGTGGGATGCAACAGGGAGGCTATGCATCTCCACAGGAGATGCAATCAATCGATGGGATGCGACCACAGGAGAGTAATGGTAAGTCAGTTGCTTCGTTAGTGCTTGGTATCGTTGGGGTAATAGCATGGTGTTTGCCGATTCTAGGGTTGCCAGTTGGGGTGATTGGTTTGATTATGGGAATCCAGGGATATAACAGGAGCAACGCAAAGGGAATGGCAATGGCAGGAATTGTGCTTAGCATTATCTGTCTGGTTCTTACGATTATCAATAGTTCTATCGGTGCGTATATGGGATCTCAGGGAATGTTGTTTAACTGATTTTTGTGATGATATGAAATAAATGGCAAGATATAGTGTTTCATGAGTCATGATGTGTAGCAGGTAAAGAGAAGACAATTGGAATAAGTTAATGGTAAGAGAGGGAGAAAAATGGCAAAATATTGTACGAAATGTGGTAGCCAATGTGCCGACCAGGCAACATATTGTCCGCGTTGTGGAGCAATGCTTCCACAACGTGCTGTGGAAGGTGGAACTGTTTCGCATAAAAAGCGGAATCATACGTGGATTGTTGGACTTGTTGCAGGTGTGTCAGTATTAGTCATTGTTCTTGTTAGTGGTCTGGCAATGTTGATGTATTCTAAATGGAAGGACAATTCTACTAATAGTGATAAAAACATATTGACCAACCAATCTGCGGATGAAGGAGATCCAGGGGTAGATGATTTGAATATACCATATTTTGAGGGTCAAACTGCAATTTCACGCGGACAAGAAGGCGATTTTGAATACGAGGAGTACGAAGATGGGATTTGTGTCATCGCATATACGGGGTCAGATAAACGTGTTGAGATACCGGATACCATTCAAAACAAAAAAGTGCTTCAGGTTGGAAATAATGGAGAATCTGTGGTTGATACACATAAAGTGGATTGTGTTGTGTTACCGTCTACTGTTAAAAGTATAGGAGGTGCCGCATTTAAAAACACAAGTGATGTTATGACAGGTTTATCGGAACATCCATATGCTCCTTACAATGATAATTTTACGGTGGAGGGAATAGTAGACGGCATTACATATATTGGTGAAGAGGCTTTTCGTGGGTGCAATTTTAATCAGTTCGTGTGGCCATCTGGAACGATGGTAATGAATCGCTGGGTATTTGAATCAGCGAATATAACAACGATTATCATTCCAGATACAGTAGTGCAAATGGAGGAAGGTGTATTTAAATATTCATCGTTGCAAGAGGTTTCTATTCCGGGAAGTGTGTCATCTGTTGGAGATGAATGTTTTCGTGATTGTTTGAAATTAACAAAAGTTGAGTTGCAGGATGGAATAAAGAATTTATGCGATCATGCCTTTTTTGAGACCGAAATGCTTGAGAATGTTTCGTTGCCGGATTCTATAGAATTAATTGGAAGTTCTTGCTTTGTGGGATCGCAAATAACAGAAATACGTATTCCCAAATATGCTGAGGCGGGTCATACAAGAATGGATACAGTAGAAAGTGAGCCATTCGACTTAGATACAACATTAATTGTTGCGAAAGACAGTCCGATGCATCAATATGCATCAGAGAATGGTTATAACTTTAAAACATATTAAGTTACAATGATACGAAACAATACAAGGAGGGAAGATTTTTATGAAAAGAAAAAGAATTAGAATTATAGCAGTTATATTAATTGGCATTATGATCATTAATATGTTTAGTGGAATCCCGTTTGTAGTAAAGTCAGCAGAGGCTGCCACAGGTCAAATGAAAGACAGCCGTTTTCAAAGTACAAGTTATGGCGTAGAAGATGATCGTGTTATTGCACATAAGTTAGTGTTGAAAGATAATGAATCCGTTATAGATTTAGGCATCCCAGATCTTCTTTTAGTGAAACAAGTTATAGATAAGACACGTATTCAATTACATATTTATGGAGTAAAAGGTTTGATTCATACATATGAATTGGATGCGGATAACGAATGGGTAAAAAGATGGGAGGCGGCAGAAGACGGTCATCTAGATGATTTACATAGCTTTGCTAGACGGTTAACATTTAGCAAAGATCACAAACATTTTGATTCTGAATTATATAAAGTTATGAATCCGTCAACAAGCGACTATGACTTAATAAATATAGAGAATAATAAATATTATACATTTAATGCCGATGAAGTCGAATTAATAGGATTATTTGACAGTATGAAAAATGACACTTTAGATACTAAGAAAAAAACAGATAAAATAAGTTGGGTAACATATCGAGTTGGTAAAAAATATGGTATAGCAGATACTACTGGCGAAAAAGTTACAGAGGCAGAATATGATGAGGTAGGGTCAAAGGAGAAAGCTGTTATATTGACTAAAGAAGAAGTAACTGAAGATGGGGCAATAAATTATAAAAAAACAGCGGTAACAGTAGCTGGAAAATTGATAAATCTCGATAATACACGAGAGATGGCTGGTCCGTATTATTTAAAGTGGACAGACGATGATGAATATAGTTATATTAACGTGGAAACTGGACAACGTATAGAACTTGGAACGTATCATGGATTTTACGGAGCCTATGGAGGATCGTTTGTTTTGCTGAGCCAAGAATGTGACGATCTTTCGAGTGCTGATTCTTGGACATATCTTAAATGGTATATATTAACAACAAGTGGCAAGATCATTAATTTAAATGATAAATTAGGTGTAGATGCTATTGACTGCGATGCCTTTTGCTTCAATCAAGGAGTATATTCTGGGTGGACGGATTACTTGCAAGTAACAGGATATAGAGTGTTAAGTCGTATTAACGGTGATGCAAAAACAGAATATGCGTTTCGTGGCTTTATTGATGGCGAGGGAAACGTAGTTTTTGGTTATGATACAAATGAGGATTTAGAATGGGAGCCATATTGGTGGTCTGGAGATTATGGCATTATACGAAAATCAACCAGTGTAAATGACTATTATGATTACAAAGTGATAGATCGTCAGGGACATGATATATATCAATATACAGCAAAATCTGTTGTTGCACAAAACTTACAAAATGAATACATATATTTGTCACAAGATGATAGTGTAATTACATTGAATGTAAAGAGCAAAAAGGTGATATCAAATGTAAAATTAAAATTTGAAGATGATGGACGTTATCAGACATATACATGGACTACAGAAGAGGGGGATTTCATCAAAGTTGAGGATATGGACGGTCGGTTAGGCATTATGAATGGCAAAAATCAAAAAATTTACTGGATGGCCAAGGATGCTGAGGGAAAGACAGATAGTACATCTGATATATATGTCTATGAAAATGATAAAGAAGTTGGTCATAAGAAAACAATGATATTGCTATATAGTAACAACGAGCAAGTTGCTTTGGATGCAAATATGAGTAGAATTAAAGGTATTCCACAATTAAAATCAGTTGTAGATGATCATGTGTATGGCGGGTATATTTTTCATCATTCGGGAGTAGTATACGATTTCTGTGGCAATATAATATTGAAGAACGCCTATGCTTCTAATCCTAATGGATATTCCAACGTCTATGTTTTTTGGGAAGGAGCTGATAAGTGGAGTTATGACTCATTGGTTACCATTAGCAAAACGGAGAATGGTAGTAGCTGTATGTTTGATGAAAAGGCAGCTTTAAAATGGTCATATTTTAATATACAGACAGGTCAGATGATGTTTGATTATGATTATAGGAGTGTATCGGATTTTTATAATGGACTGGCTTGCGTATACCAACAAGGAGAATATAGCGATAGACTAAAAGTAATCAACGAAGATGGCAATATACTTGTAAATTTATATCTTGGAGAACAGGAACTGGAAGGGTTTGCATGGCATTGGTATGGAGTTCCTAAAGATGCCATGTATTCAAATGGTGTAATTTTGCAAAACTCAGACTACTATTTCTATGACTTTTCTAATGTGACATCAGATGATATTGGGTCACAAGAAAGTATAGAAACCTGCTATGACAACGATAGCAATATCCGAGCAGAAAAAGTGGAGACGCCGGATGAAAAATTTCGATTTAGTGGTTTGGACTGTGATTTTACGTTACCAGAGGAAATTCCGGTTATTGGTGGTGGACAGGTAAAAATAGATTTTAGCAAACTTCCAGTGTCCATAGAACGATCGGGAAATGTCATTCGAATAGGTTTTGGTATACTACAAACAGAGAATGATGAATCTCAAAATTTATTTGACTCTAAAACGTGGGATAAGTTGAAAACTAGTGCGGAAAAGATGCAAAGTAATGCAACGAATGGTATTGATGCATTTAATGATGCTAAAGACTTTGGCTGCGTATCAATGCCTATGAGCAAGAAAGTAAAAACAAATGTAACAGGTTATGTGGAGGGGACGCTCAAAAATGGTAAGTTCACTGATAATGTAACCGGTCGTTTTGTATTTCAAATTAGTGCTTCTGTAAAAAAACAATGGCAAACAGCCATTGTGTCGGTTCCGGTTGTATTTTCGGCGAGTGGAGAAGTAAGCGGAACGGCAAGTTTTGCAGTGGGGCTTGATTGGGATAATGCTAAAATTACATTAGAGGGAGATCAGTCAATTGAATTGACATTACCTAAAGTAAAATTGTCGGCAGGCGTTGGAATAGCATATGTTGCTAATGTATCAGTGTATGGACAATGTGAAAATATACTGGAGATAACATCTTCACAGGATTCTACAAATAAAGAAGATGCTCGTATCCGTGATTATATCGATGGTGAAATAGGAGTTAGTGCCTCTTTATTGCTGGCATCTTATGAAAAAACATTGATCAAAGCAAAAAGAAAAGTGGTATATGACTCCAAGAATGGTATGATTACTTCCAACATGCAAAATAAAATGGCAGCACCGGATGAAGAAGACTATAAGATACAGCGAGACTATGTATCGGATATGACTGGATGGCAAACAGATAATAAGGAGTCATCTGGTGAGACGGCTGATATACAAATTCTTCAACAAAATGTGTATAACGATGCTAAACCACAGATTGTTTGTACAGACAATGGCATAAAGGTCATGACATTTATCACGGATGTACCAGAAAGGACAACTGGAAATCATACAGCGGTCGCGTATTCAATATATGACGACACGACAGACACTTGGAGCAAACCGCTTTTGGTAGAGGATGACGGCACTGCAGATATGCTTCCACAACTTGCAACAGATGGTAAAGCAATTTATTTGACATGGGTGAACACGAATAGAGATGATTTTACAGCAACAACGTCAGTAGATGAAATGGCGAAGACATGTGAAATTTCAGTTGCCGAGTTTGACACAGCTAAGAAGTGCTTTAAGAACATAACACGGTTAACAAACGATACATATGCAGATATAAATCCTTCGTTGGTTGTGGAGGATGGCAAGGCATATGTGTCCTGGATTACTAATATGGACAGTGATGTTATCCAATTGTCAGGGGAAAATATAGTTAAATATGCGTCAAATGTAAAAGGTGAATGGGATAGCGATATTTATGAAACATTGGATAAGCCGATCACAGATGTTCAGATTGGAATACTTCAAAATGATGTTGCAGTTGCTTATTTAGTGGATAACGATGAGGATATGACAACAACGGATGATACAAAACTGTTTGTTGGGAATGTTGAAGGTGCTGCCGAAGAAATTATTGCAGATAAGCAAGGGATACAGTCTGTACAGTTTATAAAACTCGAAGGGCAAGATGTACTTGGCTTTTCGGCAAATGATGGATTTTATTATACACAAGACACAAAAATGTATACTTGTCTTTTTGAGAAAGAGGAGCAAAGTAATATAAGATATAATTGTATATCCGGGAAAACTTCCGATTTATTATTGTGTAGTGAAGCGGGAGAAAAGGGAGTAGATATACGGGGATATCTATATAAAGATGGCAAACTTTCAAAGGAGATTCCAATCACGAATCAAGATAAATACATCAAGGAGCCAAATGGATTTTATCAAGATGGTGAATTTTATGTTGTATTTACTAGATCTACAGCGGACATTTGCGATACGGAAATGATGTCATCCACAGATATTTGCACAATGCATTTTAAGGAATATGAAGATTTAAAAATTGATAATCTGTCTGTGGATGAAGAAACGGTTGCTCCAGGACAAAAAGGCTCATTACAGGTAGATGTTATTAATCAGGGATTAAAAGAGCAAAAAGATTTTATCATTCGAGTAATGAATGCGAATGAAGAGTTAGGGAGCTATACATATTCGGAGCTTTTGCCTGCTGGAGAAACGAAAAGAATTGATATTCAATTTGATATACCGGAAGATTTTTCGGTGGGAACCAAAATATCATGTGTTGTAGAGCAAAAAGGAGATGATAACAATACAAATAATACTTTGGAGCAAATAGTTGGCAAAACTAATTTGTCGTTAGATGTTATTGAAAAAGAAAATGCTTATGATGAGACAGAGGGCATCTTGTATGTGAAAAATCCTTCGGGATATGCGGCAAATGCTGTTTTGAAAGTATACGAATCTGGAAAAAATGGCAAGTTATTGCAAAAAAAATCATTAGGAGTAATACAGCCGGATGAAATCCAAAGAATTAAATATTCTTCAGATGAACTGGATGATTTGGCAGCGAAAAGTGGAACACTGTACTTTGAAGTAGCATGTGATGAGGAAGAGACATTTTTATCTGATAATTATGGTTACGTGATGGCAGGACAGGGGAGTGATGATGACGATGATTGGGATGTATCCCCATCGCCAGCAGCATCATCGACACCTAATCCAGTCTCGACGCCATTGCCAAGTGCTACAGCTAGTAATAAGCCGACTAAAAGACCGGCATCGACACCATTCAAAGTTGCACTTGGATATGCTTCGGCAGATTGGTCAGATTCTTGTTTTGGTATTAATGAAGCAGCTGTCCTAGTAGACGGAAATGGAACATTTACTGTGTCACATAAAGCAACTTCAGATAGTACAGATATAAAGGTGTTGACTGTTGATACTGATATGTTATTCAGTGACATGACAAATAATGCAACTTGGAAAATTACACAATTCAGCGTAGGTGGAAAAGTATATCCGATAGGAACACAATATTCTACAAATGATGAACATGGTAATTTTCGCTTTGAATTGCGTAATCTATACAGTGCACTAGATAGAAAGGATGAAATGCTTGGTACACAGATTATTCCGGTTAAAAAGGGAGATATTATTTCGGTAAGTTTTACAATAACTGGAATGACATCTGAAGCATCTAATGCAGGAAAACCATCTGAAACACCAAAGCCAACGGACAAACAAAATCCGACGATCACCCCAACAAATAAGCCCACAGTGCAGCCAACAAAACGACCGAATCACAATAAGCCGGTCGTGAAAGCACCGGCGAAAGTGAGGGGCGTGAAAGTAAAGAATCTCAAGGGTCGTAAAATGAAAGTTTCATGGTCATGGGATATAACGGATGGCTATCAGATTCAGTATGCTATGAATCGGAAATTTACGAAGAAGAAAAAGACAGTTACTCTTAATTCTTGGATGTCTAAGAAGACTTTCAAACATCTCAAGAAGAAAAAGACATACTATGTACGTGTTCGAGCATTTAGAAAATCTGGAAGTGTTAAGAAATATGGTAAGTGGAGTGCAGTAAAGAAAATTAAGATTAAGAAGTAAAGGTGCTTCATGCGATTTATAACGATGACCGTTTCGCATAGATTTTGCGAAACGGTCATTTTAAATATATAGAGATGATTAAAAAAATTATTGTTATTTTTAACGAAGTTTAATTCTAATAATTGTCGAATATGCACAATGTTTGCATAAATAACCGTTCAAAAAGTGTGTTTTAGATTGAATTTATCATGCTTTAGGGAAATTGCGAAAATGAAAATAACGGAAAAGAGAATAGAACAACCCTCTGTTACAATTACCACCTAAAGGAGCCTATAATAATGATATAGTAAATTGGAGGAATTATAATGACTAACAAATTAAAACGCATATTTGCAACAGTATTAATCTGTACATTAATGATCGGATGCAGCTCTCATGCTGCTATGAACGCCGAGGCAAAGAGTGTGAACAAATTTACACTTAGGGTGGGACAGAAAGATACATTGCGAGTCACTAATTGCAAGAAGAAAACAAAGTGGAAAATAACATCGGGGAAACGTGTTATAAAAATTGTAAAACGCAAGAAAAACAGTATTGTGATCAAAGCACGTAGAAAAGGTGTAGCTAAGATAACGGTTAAGGCGGGGAAACAGAGATGGTACGTCAAAATAGTTGTAAAGGCGAAGAAAGCAGCAAAGAAAACAGCAAAGAAAACAATGATGGATGTTAGAACCCAAATAAAAAAGAGTATTCGGGTGAATGTTAGTCGTTTGAAAGATGGAAAAGTGCTTTTTGCTGTATATAATGGATCAAACTATTTTATACCTTCAATGGATGTGAAGTGTGCACTGTACAATGATCGCGGGACATATTTAGAGGACATTACCATCAAAGTATCGTATTTAGGTGCTAAGAAAA
>ERZ827496.1323-NODE-1323-length-29743-cov-3.877189_pt1 | contig 29743 bp, 28 predicted proteins | sample MGYA00519769_ERZ827496 | MGnify/ENA primary metagenome ERZ827496 (study PRJEB31778, sample SAMEA3449327) | human gut metagenome | biome: human gut; feature: human-associated habitat; material: faeces | place: United Kingdom | collected 2010/2012 ...
CGCTCATGCGCGGCGCGCTCGTCGGCGTGCTGCTGAGTCTGGCGCTGCTGTACCTGTCCGGACGCGCGCGGGCAACGGTCATGACCCGCGACGACCTGCAGAAGGTCACGAGCGCGCGCTATCTCGGCGCGCTGCCGGCGGTGCGCGTCAAAAAGCGCAGCCGCACCACCCCGGCAACGCTCTCGGAGGAGCTGGCGCGCAGCAGCGCCTACTGCGAGGCCATGCGCATTGTTTCCATGCGCATCGACAAGGCCATGCAGAGCCATGCGTACCGCACGCTGCTCGTCTCAAGCGCCGCGCCCGGCGAGGGCAAGACGACGTTCGTGTGCCAGCTTGCCGATGCGCTCACGCGGCAGGGGCGGCATGTGCTTGTCATTGACTGCGACCTGCGCAATCCGTCCGTGCACAAGACGCTCGGCCGGCCGGCACAGGCCGGACTCACGGAGTATCTGGCCGGTTCGGCCGCGCCGGAGCAGATCGTGACGGCACTCGGCAAGGGAAAGCCCGATGTGATCTTTGCCGGCCGGCGCGCCGGGACGCAGACCGAGCAGCTCGGCGGAGATGCATTCCGGTCGCTGCTGGATGACCTGCGTGCCCGCTATGACGTCATCCTGCTCGATACGCCGCCCTGCGCCGTCATGACCGATGCGCTCGAGACGGGTGAGTCGGCCGACTGCGCGCTGCTCGTCGTGCGGCAGGGGACGGCCGGCCGCGCGAGCGTCATCAATGCCCTCGCATCGCTGGATGATTTCGGCGTGCCGGTGCTCGGCTATACGCTCAATGTCTGCACCGGCCGCGGCCGCGGACAGTCCGGCTATGGCTACGGCGGCTACGGCTACGGCGGTTACGGGTATGGCTATGGCTACGGTTATGGCTACGGTTACGGAAAACGGAGAGAAAAAAGCGGCACGGACTGAATCCGTGCCGACGGGGGGGATACGATGAAAGAAGGCAATCAGCCGTTTAACGCGCAGAAGGCGCTGCGCGTGGCCTGCCTCGTGCTGGCGGATCTGATCCTGATCAATCTGTCGGCATTTCTGGCGCTCTACATACGGTTCGAATTTGATCTCAAGCTCCTGTGCGAAACGGAGTTTCTGCACAATATGCTGCTCTATTCCGGCATCAACTCCGTGTGCACGATCCTGATCTTCTATATTCTGAAGCTGTATAACAGCCTGTGGGAGTTTGCCGGTGTGTCGGAGCTGGTGCGCACGGCCGTGGGCTGCTTTTTCTCGGCGGTGTTTTACATGGTCGGCATGTTCATGCTGCATCTGACCGTGCCGCGCAGCTTTCCGGCCATCTATATGCTCGTTTTGTGCCTGCTGTGCGGGGCGCTGCGCTTTGCCTACCGCTGCGCGCGCCGCACGCGCGTCGGGCTGCACAGTCAGGGCGGCAAGCGCACCATGCTCATCGGCGGCGGTCAGGCCGGCGCCATCGTGCTGCGCGAGTTTCAGACCAGCCCGCGCTCGGAAAACAAGGTCGTGTGCATCATTGACGATGCGCCGAACAAGGTCGGCAGCTATCTGCGCGGCGTGAAGATCGTCGGCGGCCGCAGCAGCATCCCCGCGATGGCGGAAAAGTACGACGTTGACGAGATCGTCCTCGCCATCCCGTCGGCCTCCCGGCAGGAGAAGCTGCAGATCCTCAGTTACTGCCACGACACGTCCTGCACCCTGTGCACACTGCCCGGCATCTGCCAGCTCGCCAACGGCGAGGTGCGCATCGAGCAGATCCGCGAGGTGGACATCGAGGACCTGCTCGGCCGCGAGACGGTGAAGATCGACCTCGACGAGGTCGCGGCCTACATCACCGGCAAGACCGTGCTCGTCACGGGCGGCGGCGGCAGCATCGGCAGCGAGCTCTGCCGTCAGGCGGCGGCACAGCGGCCGAAGCGGCTCATCATTTTTGATATCTACGAAAATAACGCCTACGACATCCAGATGGAGCTGCGGCGCACGCATCCGGAGCTGGATCTGGTCGTGCTCATCGGCTCCGTGCGCGACCGCGAGCGCGTCATGCAGGTCTTTGACCGCTACCGGCCGGATCTCGTGTGCCACGCGGCGGCGCACAAGCACGTGCCGCTCATGGAGACGTCGCCGTTTGAGGCGATCAAGAACAACGTCTTCGGCACGTACAACGTCGCGCAGGCGGCGGATCGCTTCGGTACGCAGCGCTTCATCCTCATCTCGACGGACAAGGCCGTCAACCCCACGAATGTCATGGGCGCATCCAAGCGCCTGTGCGAGATGATCGTGCAGATGATCAACGACCGCTCGGCAACGGAGTATGTCGCCGTGCGCTTCGGCAACGTCCTCGGCTCGGCCGGCAGCGTCATCCCGCTCTTTCGCAAGCAGATCCGCAGCGGCGGACCCGTCACGGTCACGGACAAGCGCGTCATCCGCTATTTCATGACCATTCCCGAGGCCGTGCAGCTCATTTTCCAGGCGGGCGCGTATGCCCGCGGCGGCGAGATCTTCGTGCTCGACATGGGCGAGCCCGTGTGCATCGACGATCTGGCGCGCAATATGATCCGCCTGTCCGGTTTCGAGCCGGATGTCGATATTCCCATTGAGTATACCGGCCTGCGCCCGGGCGAGAAGCTCTATGAGGAGCTGCTGCTCAGCGGCGAGGGCATGCAGAAGACGAAGAACGATCTGATCTACATCGGCCACGAGATCGCCTTTGATCCCGCCGCCTTTGAGGAGAATCTCATGCTGCTGCGTGCCATCCCGGAGACGGATGAGCCCGCGCTGCGCGCAAAGCTGCGCGAACTGGTGCCGACGTTCCACGCGCCGGACGGACAGACCCGGTCGGAGAATGTCACGGTTGGATGAAAAGGAGATGTCATGATGTCTGAGCGAATCTATCTTGCCTCGCCGCATATGGGCGGCAGTGAGCGCCGGTATGTGGATCTGGCGTTCGATACAAACTGGATCGCGCCGCTCGGCGCGAACGTCACGGGCTTCGAGCAGGATCTGCAGCAGTACCTCGGTGCGGGCTATGTCACGGCGCTGTCCGCCGGTACGGCGGCGCTGCATCTGGCGGTGCGGCTCGCGGGTGTGCAGCGCGGCGACCGGGTCTTTTGCCAGAGCCTGACGTTTTCGGCCTCGGCAAACCCGATCGTCTATGAGGGCGGCGAGCCGGTGTTTCTCGACTCCGAGCCCGACACCTGGAATCTCGACCCCGAGACCGTTGAGGCGGCCATCGCGCGCTTCGGTGTGCCGAAGGCGCTCATCGCCGTGCATCTCTACGGTATGCCCGGCAAGCTCGACGCCATCCGCAGCCTGTGCGACGCGCACGGGATCACGCTCATCGAGGATGCGGCCGAGGCGCTCGGCTCGGTGTACCACGGGCAGAAATGCGGCACGTTCGGGCACTACGGCGTGCTGTCGTTCAACGGCAACAAGATCATCACGACCTCCGGCGGCGGCGCGCTCGTCTGCCGGGATGAGGCGGATGCGCAGCACGCGCTGAAGATGGCCACGCAGGCGCGTGAGCCGGTCGCGTGGTATGAGCACACCGAGCTCGGTTACAACTACCGCATGAGCAACATCTGCGCCGGCATCGGCCGCGGGCAGATGGAGGTGCTCGAGCAGCGCGTGGCGCAAAAGCGCGCCATCCATGATCGCTACCGTGAGGCGCTGGCCGGCCTGCCGCTGCAGCTTCCGGCCGAGCCGGAGGACGTGCGCAGCAACCGCTGGCTCACGGCGGCGCTGCTCGCACCGGACTGCGGCGTCACGCCGGGACAGATCATCGCGGCACTGGCCGAGCACAACATCGAGGCGCGCCATATCTGGAAGCCCATGCATCTGCAGCCGGTGTTTCGGGACTGCGCGTTCGTGCAGACGGCGGCGCGGTCTGTCGCCGAGGATGTTTTTGCGCGCGGCGTCTGTCTGCCGAGCGACACGAAGATGACACCCGAGCAGCAGGCGCAGGTCTGCGCCGTTATTCGCGGCCTGTTTTGAGCGGAGGGAACGATGGGACGCATTTATGAGACGTATGTCAAGCGCGCGCTCGACGTGGCGCTCTCCGGCTGTGCGCTCGCGGTGCTCTCGCCGGTCATGGGCGTGACGGCGCTGCTCGTGCGCCAAAAACTCGGCAGCCCGGTCATTTTCCATCAGGATCGGCCGGGGAAGGACGAGCAGATCTTCCGCCTGTACAAGTTCCGCACCATGACGGATGCGCGCGGTGCGGACGGCGAACTGCTGCCGGATGCGCAGCGGCTCACGCCGTTTGGCCGCCGCCTGCGCAGTACGTCGCTCGACGAGCTGCCGGAGCTGTGGAACATCCTGCGCGGCGATATGTCGATCGTCGGACCGCGCCCGCTGCTGGTCAAATACCTGCCGTATTACACGCAGACCGAGCGCCGCCGCCATGCCGTGCGCCCCGGTCTGACCGGGCTTGCGCAGGTCAACGGCCGCAACGCCCTGCGCTGGGAAGACCGCTTTGCCTATGATGTGGACTATGTGGATCACATCAGTTTCGCGCTGGATGCAAAGATCGTGCTGATGACGGTAGGTAAGGTGCTTTCCAGAAGCGATGTGGCGGAGGATACCGCTGCGTCCGAGGGAAATCTGGAAGAGATCCGGCGCAAAGAGATGACAGTTGAGGGCTAATAGTATGAACATACTCATTCTCAGCGCGGGGACGCGCAACAAGATCGTACAGTATTTTCGACGGGAGTTGGCCGGTGCCGGCCGCGTGATCGCAACGGATATGCAGGCGATCGCACCGGCGATCTATGATGCGGATGCATTTTATCTGGTGCCGCGCATCACAGCGCCCGACTATATAGAGCAGATCTTGGACATTTGCCGCAAAGAGCGAGTGGACGGCGTCCTGTCGCTGATCGACCCGGAGCTGTCACTGCTTGCGGAAAACAGTGAGCGATTTGCAGCCATAGGTACACAGGTCATCGGCTCGCCGACGGAGCAGTGCGAGCGCGCACTGGACAAGTGGTCGATGTACCTCTGGCTGCGTGAGCACGGCTATGCCTGTGCGGAAACCTTTCTTGATTTTTCTGCGTTTGAGGAGGCAGCGGAGACTGGACGGATCACATTTCCCGTGTTTGTCAAGCCTCGCTTTGGCAGCGCGAGTATTGCAATCTCCAAGGCGGATGATCTGGATACAGCACGTTTTCTCTTTCAGCGCCAGCCGGACATGATTGTGCAGGAATTTCTCCATGGTCAGGAGATCGGCGCAGACTGTTACATCGACATGGTCTCGCAAGAGGTCGTTTCCATCTTTACAAAAAAGAAGCTACTCATGCGTGCCGGAGAGACGGATAAGGCTGTCTCTTTCCGTGACCGCGAGCTGTTTGCGCTCGTTGAGCGTTTCGCACGCGAGAGCGGATACCTCGGTCAGATCGACGTGGATATTTTTGATGTTGGCGGAGTGTATTACATCTCGGAGGTGAATCCTCGGTTTGGCGGCGGTTATCCGCATGCGTATGAAAGCGGTGTGAATCATATGCATCTGATTGTCAACAATCTCAACGGCCATGCCAATAAGCCGTGTATCGGTGCATATGATGAGGGAATTGTGATGATGAAATATAACGAGTTGAAAATCCTTATGCCGGATGAGAAACCATGAAGAAGCGAATTGTGATATTGGCAAATCAAAGTGGAGGCCTTTATGATTTCCGCAAGGATTTGATGATTGCATTACAGGAAAAAGCAGAAGTATATGCGGTGGTGCCCCACAATGACCGGTGGGATGAATTGCAGGCGCTGGCTGACCGTGTGATCGAGCTGCCCATCGACCGGCGCGGCATGAATCCTGCGCGCGATGCAAAGCTCCTGGGGCAGTACCGCGCGATCTTGAAGCGGCTTCGCCCGGATCTGGTGCTGACCTACACCATCAAGCCGAACATCTACGGCGGCCTTGCCTGCCGGGCGCTGCATATTCCCTATGCCGTCAACATCACCGGTCTCGGCAGCGCGATCGAAAACGGCGGCTGGCTCAAGCGGTTTGTTTTGACGCTCTACAAGCCGGTGCTGGCGGGGGCAAAGGTCGTGTTTTTCGAAAACGCCGGAAACCGGGACACCCTTGCAGCCGCCGGCGTTGTGCCGCAGGGGCGCGACGTGGTGCTCAACGGCGCGGGCGTCAATTTGGAGGATTATCCGTCTCAGCCCTACCCGCAGGAGGGGGCGGTGCGCTTCCTCTTTGTCGGGCGCGTCATGCACGAAAAGGGCGTGGACGAGCTGTTTGCCGCCGCAAGGCGGATGAAGCAGACGTATGGCGACGGCGTGGAGTTTCACATCGCTGGCTCGTTTGAGGAAGGCTACAAGCCCCTTATGGACGAGCTGGAGCAGACCGGCGTGGTCAAGTACCACGGCTATCAGTCGGATATGAAGCGCTTTTACGCCATGGCGGACTGTGTTGTGCTGCCGTCGTATCACGAGGGGATGTCCAACGTGCTGCTAGAGGCTGCCGCCTCCGGCCGTCCGCTCATCACGAGCGACATCCCCGGCTGCCGTGAGGCGGTCGAGCCCGGCGTGAGCGGGTATCTGTGCCCCGCGCGCGACGCGGACGCACTCTATGCCGCGATGCGGCGCTTTGCGGAGCTGCCCCGCGCGCAGCGGGCGGCGATGGGCTGTTGCGGCCGGGAGCGGATGGAGCGGCAGTTTGGCAAAACCGCCGTCGTGGCGGAAACCATCAAACACTTGGAGATTTGATATGCGCGATTTAGTCACCCTCATGCTCATAACGATCGCCTTGGCGTGGTGTGCTGACCACGTGACGGTCAGACCGCTGCAGCCCGGCCGGCGGCATCGGCTGGTGTTCTGCACGCTGGTGATCCTTGTACTGCTTGCGGGCTTTGCGGGTCTGCGGACGCGCTGCAACGACACCGGCGCATACCGGCACGGCTATGAGCTGATTTCCAAGAGTTTCTTGGAGGATTCCGACAAGAGTATTGGCGCAAACCCACTGTTCAACTGGGTGAATTATCAGCTGAAAATGCACGGCGTTTCCACGCAGAATTTTCTGATGTTCTGGGCGTTTCTGACCGTTGCGTGCTATGTTGTTTTTGCGCATAGGCTCTCTGCGAATTACCCGCTGACCGTCTTTTTGCTCTTTACCACCGGCTGCTATACGTTCGCCTTTGCCGGCATCAAGCAGGCTGCGGCCGTGGGCATCGCGGTGATCTCGGTGCTGTTCGCACTGCGTAAAAAGTGGATCCCTTATGTGCTGGGAGTGCTCATTGCGACGCTGATCCATCCCTATTCTCTGATGTATCTGCTGGTACCGCTGCTGGAGTTTCGCCCGTGGACGAAGAAAACCTACTGGATGCTGGCGCTGTTTCTGGCTGCCGGATTTCTGCTGCAGCCGCTGGTCGGCACGGTGGTCAGCATCACGACGATGCTCGGCGAGGAGTATACGGTCTCGTCCTTCACGGGCGAGGGCGTCAACATTTTCCGCGTGCTCGTCTGCAATGTGCCGCTCGTGCTGTCGTATCTTTACCGGGACAAGCTGTTTGCTGACAGCTCCAAGACGGAGAATCTGGTTGTGAACCTGACGATGCTCAACGGTGCGATCATGTTTGTCGGCCTGTTCGGCACGGCGAATTACTTTGGGCGTCTGGCAAATTACTTTTTGATTTTTCAGTCGCTGTCGCTGCCATGGATGCTGAAAAAGATCGGCGGCAGCGACCGGAAGCTGCTGACGCTGCTGATGGTGGTCGGCTACGCGGCGTATTTTTATTATGCTAATGCGATCAACCAGCCGTTTGATCAGGACTTCGCGCGGCTGACCGTTGCAGAGTATTTTGCGCAGCTGGGAGGATGAGAAGGCCGCAGCCCGCATGTCTAAAAACTAATATCATTGAGTTGAAAGGAAACCAAAAATGGATGAGAAATTGCGGATGCTTCAACTAACTCAGCTGGAAATGCTGAATGTGTTCGACCAGTTTTGTAAACTGCACGATTTGCAGTATTCTCTTTATGCCGGTACTATGCTGGGCGCGATTCGCCATAAGGCATTTATTCCGTGGGATGATGACCTTGACGTTTGCATGCCGAGGGAAGAGTACAACCGTTTTATAGCCTTGTGGCAGGAGAATCCGCACCATGGGTACATCCTTCAAAATAAAGAGAATACTCCTGCCTTTAGCCAGTCGTTTACAAAATTGCGGAAGGATCACACAACCTTCTTACAAAGCGAAAGCGAGGCTGGAGAATATCATACTGGCATTTTTATTGATATTTTTCCGATTGACAGGATTCCACGCGGGAAAATGCCGCGCTGGATATTCAAATGGAACTGCATGAAGTATCAACTTTTAACCCGTGAGTTTGTTCCGCCAAAGAGCAACTTTACCGTTCGCAGTGCGTGCGCGCTTATCTTAGCCTGCATACCAAAGAAGCAAAGGGCGAGTGTCCGATCAGAATTGCTAAAGAAGATCACGCAATATGATAACGATGAGAGCTTAGAGACAGTAGCGATAGAGATTATTAGCACGATTAATTGCCCATTGTCAGCAAACCTGTTTGACAAATATGTCAACATTTCATTCGAGGATGGCGAATATATGTGTGTTGCAGACTGGGATGGCTACCTGAGACGCAAATACGGCAACTATATGCAGCTTCCCCCGGAGAAAGATCGTGTTTGGAAGCACCGTCCAATTTTGATTGACTTTGAGCATAATTATGAGGAGTTAAGCTGGAAATAGGGAGGGAAGGCTATGAGCGAGCCGATTCGTGTTCTGCATGTCATTGGCAGTATGAACCGCGGTGGTGCAGAAGCAATGATTATGAACCTATATCGCCATACTGATCACAGCCAGGTGCAGTTTGACTTTGTAGAAAACAGCAGTGAACCGGCTGCATTTGATGAAGAAATAATAAAACTTGGGGGACGGATTTATCGCTGTCCACACTATAACGGAAAGAATCACCGTGTTTATGTAAAGTGGTGGAACGACTTCTTTAAAGCCCATCCGAACCAATACCAAATAATTCACGGACATCTAGGAAGTACTGCGGCAATCTATCTGGCAATTGCGAAAAAGTTTGGGATATATACTATCGCGCACAGCCACAATTCTGGAACGGATCGTGGAGCTAAAACGTTGTTATACAAGGTGATGTCTTACAATACGCGAAATGTAGCAGATTATTTTTTTGCGTGCTCAACACCTGCGGGAATAGATCGATTTGGAAACAAGATAGTCCGAGGTGGACACTATTCCCTCTTAAATAACGCCATAGAGACGGACACATTTGGTTATAGGGACAGTGTGCGAGAAATCTTTCGGCAACAGCTTGGCCTTGCGGACGAGCTGGTCATTGGCCATGTCGGGCGCTTTAATCCGCAAAAGAATCATCCGTTTCTTCTCAGCATCTTTGCCACCTTGCTGAAAAAAGAGCCGAACGCGGTTTTACTTCTGGTCGGTGGTGGGGCAGATATGCCGAAAATTCAGGCTAAGGCGCAGGAGCTTGGCATCGCGGAGCGCGTTCGCTTCTTGGGAGTGCGCAGCGATGTGGCCGACCTGATGCAAGCTATGGATGTGTTTGTGTTTCCGTCACTGTACGAGGGACTGCCCGTCACGATGGTGGAGGCACAGGCGTCAGGCTTGCCCTGTATCATTTCCGACAAGGTTCCTCCCGAGTGCATCCTGACTGATGGGTTGGTGAATATCATGCCCCTGTCCGTAAGGCCGGAGGCTTGGGCGGAGAGAATTCTTACGATGCGAGCTGTCCCACGAACGGATCGCCGCGAGGAAATTGCAGCCCACGGCTTTGATATCACCACAGAAGCTGTAAAACTGCAGGAGTTTTATTTGAAGGCTTATGAACAAAACTGCTGATTCCATTCTAACCATTTTTACCCCTGCCTACAATCGGGCGCACACGCTGCCGCGTACCTATGAAAGCCTTTGCCGCCAGAGCTGCAAGGATTTCATCTGGCTGATCGTGGATGACGGCTCTGCGGACAACACAGCTGAACTGGTGCGCGATTGGCAGAGCCGCGATAACGGATTTGAAATTCAATATATCTATAAGGAAAATGGCGGCATGCATACCGCCCACAATGTGGCCTATGCCAATATCCACACGGAGCTGAATACCTGCATCGATTCCGACGACATGCTGGCAGACGGCGCGGTGGAGATGATCCTGAATAAGTGGGCTGAGGTCAAAGGGAAAGGCTACGCCGGACTTGTCGGCCTTGATGCGGATTTCGATGGAAAGATCATCGGAAAAGGGTTTCCGGACGGACTATCCGAAACGACCATTTCCGGCTACTACGCGGCGGGCGGGGCTGGTGACAAAAAGCTGGTCTACCGCACGGATGTGATCAATGCCTATCCGGAGTATCCTGTGTTCGAGGGCGAAAAATATGTCAGCCTTGCCTACAAGTATCTTTTAATCGATCAGGACTATAAGCTTGCGGTGCTGGACGAGGTGCTATGCAATGTGGAGTACCGGCCGGACGGCTCGAGCAACAATATGTTCCGGCAATATCTGCGAAATCCCAAGGGCTTTGCCTTCTGGCGCACGGTGAAGATGCAATACCCAGAGTCTTTTAAGCGTCTGGTGATGGACTGCATTCACTATTGCTCCAGCAGCCAGATTGCGGGCAACAAAAATTATATCCGGGAATCCCCCAAAAAGCTGTTGACGGTGCTGTGTACGCCGGCTGGTTGGGCGCTGACGGTGTATATCAGGAGAAAGGCAGGACATTAAAATGCAGCCTATGCACATCGTATATTCCAGTGATGACAACTACGCACAGCATATGGGAGCATCGATTTACTCGTTGCTTTCCCACAATGCGGGTTCGGCGATTGTCATTTATGTGATTGATAATGGCATTTCTTCTGATAGCAAAGGAAAGCTTCAGCAGATCATCAACCAATTCCCGCTTTCGCGGCTTCAGTGGATTGATTTTTCCAAGTGGAGTGAGAAATTGACGCTGAATATGCAGTGGCCTATTTCGCTAAGTTCCTATGGCCGTTTATTTATTGGAAGTATGCTTCCTGCGGATGTTTCCCGCTGCTTATATCTGGATTGTGACATGATCATCTGTGATTGTATAGATGAACTTTGGAATTGGGATATGCGCGGATGTACCATTGCGGCTGTGCAGGATACGGTCAGCCGAGAAACAAAAGAAAGTATCGGTGCGCATTGCGGGGAAAAGTACTTTAATGCGGGCCTTTTGCTAATTGATCTTAATAAATGGAGAAGTATCGACACGGAGTGGGCTTGCCTTGATTTCATTGCACGGCACCAAGGGAGCGTTACACACCATGATCAGGGTGTGTTGAATGGGCTTTTCCATCAGGACGTTTCTATCCTTCCGTTAAAATATAATGTTATGACGATCCATTACATAATGAGTCGTGCCAAAATCTTAAAGTACTTTCGTGAAGAAAGTCCATTTTACAGTGAAGAAGAGATTGCTCAGGCAAAAGCACATCCTGTTGTACTCCACTATACACCCAGTTTTACAAGTCGGCCTTGGGTGCGGACTTGCCGCCATCCATTGAAGAAGTTGTATTGGGATGTAGTAGCGAAAACACCGTGGGCTGGAGCCCAGCCAATAAAAGGCACGAGTAAGTGGTATGTAAGGCTGATTGACTGGAGATATAGAAATTTGCCGTTTTGATAGGAGAGTATCTTATGATAAGCGTGATAGTACCAGTTCACAATGGTGAAAAGACATTGGGGAAGTGCGTGGATTCGATATTGCACAGTACTGTCGCGGATATAGAAATTATACTGGTTGAAAATGGCTCTACAGATCGTACTCTTGAGATCTGTCAAGAATATTCCAATAGTCATAAAAACGTCAAAACAATCGTCGCAGACGTTACAGGCTTATCTCATGCCAGAAATTTGGGTATGGATGCGGCAAAGGGATCATGGATCGCCTTTGTAGACGCAGATGATTACATCAGCCCTGTTATGTATGAGTATTTTTTACAAAAAGCAAGAGAAGATCATGATGATCTTGTATTTGGCGATATCGTTGTTGGAGCAGCAAATGAGTTTGACTGGGACACTGGCAGAAGCGTGAACAAAAACGTTTCTGTCCGGGAGTATTGTTGGAATTTGTTCTGCGTAGCTCAATATACCTATAGCATCGTTATGAATAAGCTGTTTTCCGCAGAGTTGGTAAAGAACTTGCGGTTCGACGAGACGCTTCGCTATGCAGAGGATCGGGAATTTATATTTAGAGTGTTAAGCCGCGTGCAGTCGATCGGTTGTGTTTCGTCCCCGGTGTACTACTATTATCAGGGAAATCCCACGTGTATCAGCAAATCGTCCGGCATAGAAGCACGCATAGATCAGGTTCGCAGCCTCCAAAAGTGTCTGACGTTTGCGGATACAAAATTTTCCTCCTCCCCTGAATGTGGAGAATATGTGGCCGCATGTCTTCTGCAAAATGCCGATTTCAGACGACGTCGTGCTTTGGAGTGCGGTCTTACTTCACAAGCTGAAGAATTACTCCCTGTGATTAAGTATGCAACCAGACGAGTAAGAGAAGCTAAATATTTAGGGAAGAAAACAAAGCTTCGTTTTTTACTTGAGCATGACTCGCCAGTTCTATTCAACTTTGCGGTAAAGCTCTTCGGAAAAAGCTGATACATTATGAAACGTATCCTTATCATTCATTTCAATATGGAACTCGGCGGCGCGGAGAGCAGTTTGCTTGGATTGCTTGACACGATAGACTACAGCAAGTACGCGGTGGACTTGTTCTTACTAAGTCACTCTGGCGAGTTTATGCCGCTGATCAACGAGCATGTGAATCTGCTTCCAGAGAATTCAAGCTACAAGGCGCTCACGCAGCCAATCTCTGCTAATCTGCGCAACGGAAATATCGGAATTGCATTTGCGCGTTGTTATGCCAGAATGCGCTCAGCGTTGTCCCGTGGAGCGTTGCATTTTCCACATAACTACAAGCAGTATTTTCACAAGTTATGTATGCCTTATTTACCAGAGATCCCTTGCGTGTACGATTTGGCAATTAGCTTCAATGATCCCCACTATATCATCGGCAAGAAGGTAAGCGCAAAGGTGAAACTTGCATGGTTCCATACCGATGCATCTCGTATCCAATTTTGCGACAACATAGAAAAAGAGATGTGGGGAATGTCCGACTATGTGGTTAGTGTCTCTGAAAACTGTAAACAGGCATTTGACAGGGCACATCCGTATCTGGATACGTCACGGTCGCTGGTTATAGAGAATGTCTTGTCAAAGAAGACAATTTTGACGCGAAGCACAGAATTTGATGCCAATGGAGAAATGGCACATGGAAAGAGCACGACACTCCTCTCCGTCGGCCGCTTCTGCGAGGCAAAGAATTTTGACAATGTGCCGGATATTTGCCGCCGTCTGGTGGCGGACGGCCTTGATGTGAAGTGGTATCTCATCGGCTACGGCGGCAGCGAGCCGCTGATCCTCCAGAAGATTGCCGAAGCCGGTATGCAGGAGCGCGTTATCATCCTCGGTAAAAAGGATAACCCGTACCCCTATATGCGCGCCTGCGACCTGTATGTGCAGCCGTCGCGCTACGAGGGCAAGGCCGTCACCGTGCGGGAGGCGCAGCTTCTCGGAAAGCCGGTCGTCATCACGGACTACGCCACCTCCGCCAGCCAGCTTGCCGACGGCGTGGACGGCGTGATCGTTCCCGTGGACAACGCAGGCTGCGCCGCCGGAATTGCCGCGCTGCTGCGCGACCCTGCCCGGATGCAGCGACTGTCGGGAAACTGCGCAAAGAGAGATTATACAAATAGCGCGGAGATCGAGAAGATTTATGCGCTGATGGAGGGCTGACCCCATGATCCCCAAGATCATCCACTACTGCTGGTTTGGCCGCGGCGAAAAGCCGGAGCTTGCCAAGAAATGCATTGCCAGTTGGCGCCGATTCTGCCCGGATTTTGAGATCCGCGAGTGGAATGAGGACAACTGCGACTATCTTGCCATACCGTTCATGGCGGAGGCGTATGCTGCGAAAAAGTACGCCTTCGTGTCCGACGTTATGCGCCTGATCGTGCTGGAGCAGCACGGCGGTGTGTATTTCGATACCGACGTGGAGGTGCTGCGGGACATTTCGCCGCTGCTGGATGACGAGGGATTCATTGGATTTGAGAACGATCAGTATGTCAACAGCGGTCAGGTCGTTGCCGCTGAGGCCCACCACCCGGTGATTCAGGCGATGATCGAGGAATATAAAACGCTGCACTTCACCAATGCGGACGGAAGCTTGAATACTGTAGGCTGTCCGCGGCTGAACACGGACGTGATGGAGCGTTTCGGTCTTACGCGCAACGGGCAGGAACAGCTGGTTGCCGGGATTCATGTCTATCCGGCGGACTACTTCAACCCGCTGGACAGCATCACGGGCAAGCTGACAAAAACGGAGAACACCTACTCGATCCACTGGTGTTCGATGAGTTGGCTGCCGAAACGCAAACAGATGCGGGCGCGAGTGGGACGGATCATAAGGAGACTTACGAAAAAGGTCAAGCCATGAGAATATGTACGATCACCTGTCACGATGTGTATAATGCCGGAGCGTCATTGCAGGCTTATGCCCTGCAAACCTATTTGAAATCGCTGGGGCACGATGTGAAGATCATCGACTACAAGCCGGATTATCTTTCGCAGCATTACCGGCTGGACGTTATCGGAAATCCCAAATACGATAAGCCGCTCTTGAAGCAGGCGTATCTGTTGGCGAAGCTGCCAGGGCGGCTGCGTATGCTGCCGCGCAAAGAAGCGTTTGACCGCTTTACGGCTGCGCACCTTGACCTGACCGCGCGTTATGCCTCCAACGAAGAGCTGAAGGCCAATCCTCCCGTGGCGGAAGTTTTCTTCGCCGGGAGCGACCAGATCTGGAATCCGCTGTTTCCAAACGGAAAAGACCCTGCGTTTTATCTGGACTTTGTGCAGCGCGGTACGCGCGCTGCTTACGCAGCCAGTTTCTCCGTGGATGATTTTCCGGAGGCGCTTCGTGCTGCCACGGCGGGGTATTTGAAGCGCTTTGACCATGTTGCGGTTCGGGAAAAGTCCGGTCTTGCGATTTTGCGCTCTCTTGGTGTTGAAGGTGCCATATCGGTTCTCGACCCGGTGTTTTTGCTTGACCGGGCGCAGTGGGAGACCATGGCTGCGCGGCCGGAACATTGCGATGTGCCGTATCTTCTGGTGTATGCCTTTGATAATGACGCTACGATCCGGGGACTGGCTGAGCGGATCGCCGCCGAGCGCGGCCTGCGGATCTATTCAGTGTTTGACCTTCCGTATGCCGAGCGCTGCTTCGCGCTCGATGGGCCGGAGGTGTTTTTGGGCTTGATACAGAATGCGGCCTTTGTGCTGTCGAACTCTTTTCACGCCACGGCGTTTTCGGTTATCTTCGAGCGGGAGTTCGCGGTCGTAGAGCGCACGGAGCGGCTCAATTCGCGGATGCGGGACTTTACGGCGCTGCTCGGCCTGTCTGAGCGTATGGTGACAGCGGAGAGCACCCTTCCGCCGGATACGGACTGGGCGGCTGTGCGCTGCCGCCTGTCGGCTGAGATCGATAAGTCGAAGGCGTATATTGATAAAGTGCTGAGGGATGGGGAGAAATGATTGATAAGGTTTCGGTTCAAGAATGCGCGATTTGCGGCGCTTGCATAAATGTTTGCCCGGTAGATGCGATCAGCCTGGACAAGGTGCATCTGGATTTTAGATATCCTCAGATCAATGAAGACATTTGCATTCATTGCAACCAATGTGAAAAGGCTTGTCCAATTTTGGGGAACAAAGGAAACCCTGATGATGGGTATCCTGTAGCCTTTGCAGCCAAAAGCGAGAATGACCCTATGCGGATGCGCAGCAGCTCAGGCGGTGCATTTTATGAGCTTGCCGACCAAATGCTCCGCGATGGCGGATATGTATGCGGCGCGGTGTTTGATGACGAGTTTCATGTCAAGCACATCCTTTCCAATGCTAAGGAAGATATTCTGCGCATGATGGGCTCCAAGTATGCCCAAAGCGATATGGGATATTGCTATCGGGAAGTCAAAGACGTGCTGGAAAAGGGATGCAAGGTTTTGTTCAGCGGATGTCCCTGTCAGGTCGCAGGCCTACGCACATTTCTTGGAAAAGAGTATACGAATCTGCTTCTCGTGGAGCTGATCTGCCATGGGATTCCAAGCGACCATATGTTGCAAACGTACATTGGAATGCAGGAAAGAAAATATGGCGCAAGGCTTACAAGGATGGAGTTTCGTAACAAGAAGAAGGGCTGGCATAATAGCTCTGTGCGAATGGAGTTCGGTCATCATCGAACATACAGCAAGCCAATAACCGCAGATGCGTATATGAACGGCTTCTTAGGAAGCGTTACATTAAAGCCAACGTGCTATCAGTGTCACTTTCGTAATTTTACGGCAGGCAGTGATATCATTTTGGGGGATTTTTGGGGTGCTGAAGTGGAGCTGCCGGAAGATGATAACAAAGGAATATCGGCAATTCTCGTGAATTCAGGAAAAGGGATGGATATTATTGACCGCTGCAACTTGGCGCTTACTCCGGCCAATGTAGAAACGGTCATCAAATACAACAAAAATCTGCTTTGTTCGGCAGCAGTAAGCCCCCAAAGAAGTTCATTCTATGCCCATGCTGATACGAACGGACTTGAGGAAGCAATACGGATATATCTGGAAGAAAGCACTATTCAAAAGTTGAAACGGCAAAGCAGATATGCACTCCGTTGCATCTGGCACACAATACGAGGAAAAGGAAAACCGCTTTATTAGGAGATACTGCTGCATGACACTTCGGAACAGATTTAACATATGGCTTACAGGCTGGATTGAGCGCCGAAAATTAAAGCGCTTTTTTGCCTGCGTGGCCTCTGTAGGGAGAAACGTATATTTAAGTAGGGGATACAGCGTAAGCTCGCCGAGCAAATTGAGCATCGGCAGCAACACGTGGATCGGCGAAGGCTTCTTTGCTAAATGTGAGGGCGGCGTAAATATAGGCAGTGGTGTAATCATTTCACGCGGAGCTGAGATTTGGACGGCGAACCACAATTACGACAGCGACGATCTCCAATCACTTCCCTACGACCGTCGGTTTGTTTTGAAACCTGTCAACATAGGAAATAACGTATGGATTGGCAGTCGCGTTACGATTATTCCCGGAGTTTCCATCGGCGAGGGTGCCGTTATTGGTGCGGGTGCAGTTGTTGCATACGATATTCCTCCTCTTGCGGTGGTGGGAGGGAATCCTGCTAAAGTTATAAAATACCGCAATAGAGAAGTTTATGAAAAGCTAAAGACCAACGGGAAAATATATCTGGACATGGAATATGATTATGATATATCAACCTTGCGAAAAAACGAGTATTTGAAGAAGCATGGGAAATAGTCGTCTTAAAAATTCAGCATTAAATTTTGCCAGCGGTTTCTTGGGACGCGTGCTCACGATCTTGCTGAACTTTGTCGTCCGCACAATTTTCATTTATTGCTTGAATGAAGCGTACCTCAGCGTAAATGGATTGTATAGCAATATCCTGACGGTGCTGTCTCTTGCAGAGTTGGGATTTGGTTCTGCCATGGTTTATCGTATGTACGCACCCGTGGCAGTAAAGGATTATCAGAAGACCGCCGCTTTACTCCGTTTCTATAAAAAAATATATGCAATTATCGGTGCTGTGATTTTTGGCTTAGGACTGTGTGTGATCCCGTTCATGGATTACATCATTAAGGACAAGCCGGACGTTTCGGGACTTACACTTTATTATATCCTTTTCCTAATCAATACAACGATTTCCTATTGGTTTGCCTCATATAAAGCGTCTGTTCTTTATGCCGATCAAAAAGAGTACATCAAAACAAATGTGCAGAATACTACGACTATTCTACAATCTGCATTGCAAATCGTTTTACTGCTCATATTCAGAAAATATCTTCTGTATCTTTTGATTCAGCTTGCCGGCAACATTTTTTTGAATTTGTACGTTGCACATTTGGTTGATAAAAGATATCCCGAGATACAGACCTATCAAGGCGCCAGCCTTAGCGCGGAAGAACGTGTTCAGATTAGAAAAGATACCGAAGCGCTGGTCTTGTCCCGGTTTGGTCATGTCGCGCTGAACGGAACGGATAACATTATTATTTCCGCAGTGGTTGGAGTTTTATGGGTCGGGCGACTGTCAAACTATACGCTCATATGTGATTCCGTGACCAGTGTGCTTTGCCAGATCACAGCAGCCATTACGGGCAGCCTCGGAAACTTCTTCGCGACGGAAGAGAAACACGCCGGATATGCGTTGTTCCAGAGAGTGGAATTTTTAAATTTCTGGTTGTATGGTTTTAGCTTCATCGCATTAGTGTTGCTGCTCGACCCGTTTGTGCAGCTGTGGGCAGGGAGCCGCTTTGTTTTGGGGCTTCCCGTGTCGCTTGCCATCGCGATCAACTTTTTCGTGGCAGGCTATATGAATACGCTCTGGGTGTTTCGGTCAACATTAGGGCTATTCAAGCAGGGGAAGTTCAGACCCATTCTCGTCGCGGCTGTGAACATTGTGCTCTCTATTGTTTTAGGAAAGTATTGGGGAGTGTTTGGCGTTTTGATTGCGACGTTTCTGTCGCGTGCGTCTATCAGCCTCTGGTACGATCCTTTGATCCTTCATAAGTATGGTTTCGGTGTATCGAGCAAGCCGTTTTTCGTGCGGTATGCAAAGAGAATCATTTTGCTGGCCGCTGTTTTGGTTATCATGTTGTCCATACGAAAAGCAGTATTATTTGCCGGGACAACTATACCGAAATTTTTGCTTATGATGGTCATAACAGCCGTCATTCCGAATGCTGTTTTCTGGATCGTGTACCATCATAGTGACGAGTATGCTTATTTTCAGTCGATCATCAAGGATCGCGTGCTTGCACCGATCCGGAGGAAACTGCACAAATGCTCCACTACATCTACTCCCGATCGCTGATCGGCGTGCTGGTCGCCATGCCGCTGCTTCTTGCCGTCTGGGGCGCGTTATCCGCCCGCGTGGCCGCGCGGCAGTGGCGGCCGGGGAATCTTGCGCTGCTGCTCATGAGCGCTGCGGTGATCCTTTATGCGACCCTGTTCAGCCGCGCTGAGGGCGGCGGCCTCATCCTCATCCCCTTTGCAGCCCTCGCCGCTGCGCGGGTGCAGCCGGAGCTCTACCGCGAGATGCTGATGAACGTCTTCCTCTTCTTCCCGCTGGGGCTGACGCTCTCGAATGCGCTGCCGCGGCGATGGAACTACCGGCGGCGGATCGGCGTCACAGTACTTGCCGGCTGCCTGCTCAGCGCGGGGATCGAGTACGCGCAGTATCGCTTTGCACTGGGACTTGCGGAGACGGACGACGTGCTCTGCAACACGCTCGGCGCGCTGCTCGGCGCGGCGTCGCTGCTTGTCGCACACGCCATCGAATCACACAAAGAAAGGGCTCGGCACACGAACATGACCCTGACCGCTACCGAAACACAATTTCTGCATATCGTCAAGGTGGCCGTTTCCGGCGGGGAGATCCCCGCTGAAAACGTGGACTGGCCTGCTGTTTTGGCGCTGGCGGGGCAGCAGAAACTGCTGCCGCTCGTGTTTGAGGCCGCCCGTACAACGCCCGCCGCAGCGGAAAACGCCGCGCTGTTCGCGTCCGTCAAGCAGCAGGTCGTCGCGCAGGTGCTGAGCCAGACCGTGCGCGCGGAAGCGTTTGACGCCCTCTACCAAAAGCTCCGCGCGGCGGGATTGCACCCCATCGTAGTCAAGGGCCGGCTTTGCAGCCGTTTGTATCCGCTGGAGGATCACCGCATCAGCGCTGACGACGATCTCTACATCCCGGACGGCGAATTTCTCGCCTGCCACAAGGCGCTGCTCGAAAACGGCCTGATCACCGACACGCCCGAGAACGAGCTGGCCACGGCGGACGAGGTGTCCTACACGAAAAAGGGCAGCCCGCTGTATATCGAGCTGCACCGCCGCCTGTTTGACTCCGCCGAGGACGCGCACGACGACCTGAACCAGTTTTTTTCCGACCTCAAACCCGTTGAAATTGACGGTTTTCTTGCCATGCCGCCGCATGAGCATCTGCTGTACCTGATCCTGCACGCCTACAAGCACTTTGTGGGCTGCGGCATCGGCCTGCGGCAGTTTTGCGACATCGGCCTGTGGGCGCGGGCGTACCACGACCAGATCGACTGGCAGCGCCTGTATGACCAGTGTGAGTGCGTCCACGCGGCGACGTTTGCACGGGCTGCGTTTTGCATCGCGCGCGACGGGCTGGGCATCGCGTTGGCCCTGCCCGCGCCGTGGGATACCGCCATCGACACCGAACCCCTGCTGCACGATACGCTCTGCGGCGGCGTGTACGGATCGAACGACTACACGCGGCTACATTCCTCCACCGTCACGCTCAACGCCGTAAAGGCAAGCAGGACGGGGGAGAAGAGCAGTGTCCTGCGCACGGTGTTTCCGAAGCGGGCCTATCTCGAGCGCCGCTACCCGTATCTGCAAAAGCGGCCGTATCTGCTGCCCGCGGCGTGGCTTGCGCGCATGGTGCATTACGCCGCCGAGAAGCGCTCCGGCGCGGACAACAGCGCCGCGGGGTCGATCCGCCTCGCCAGGGAGCGGATCGCGCTGATGCGGTACTACGACATCCTCGGCGGCCGGCGCGAGCCGTGAACGCTGTGTATACCCCAAATCCTCAGAGAAACCGGAGAACCGATATGAACATCACTGTAGCCGGCGTGGGCTATGTCGGTCTGGCACAGGCGGTGCTGCTCGCGCAGCACAACGCCGTCACCGCCGTGACCACGACCCCCGCCAAAGCCGAAAACATCAACCGCGGCGTCTCGCCGATCGCCGACGCTGAGATCACGGACTTCCTGCGCACGAAGCCGCTCACGCTCACGGCGACCGTGGACGCCGGGCAGGCCTACCGCACGGCGGACGTGGTCATCATCGCCACGCCGACGGACTACGACCCCGAGCGGCAGATCTTCAACACCTCGACCGTCGAGGCGGTGCTCTCGCTCGTGGGCAGGGTCAATCCCGGCGCACTCGTGGTCATCAAGTCCACGGTGCCGGTCGGCTACACGGAGCGCGCCGCGGAGGCGTTCGGCTGCAGGCGGCTGCTGTTCTCACCGGAATTTCTGCGCGAGGGCAGGGCGCTGTATGACAACCTGCACCCGAGCCGCATCGTGGTCGGCCGTCCGCACGGCGGCACGGCGACGGAGGCGGATGCGCGCCTGTTTGCGGCCCTGCTGCAGCAGGGCGCGGCGGAGCAGAACATCCCGACGCTGTACCCGAACGCGACGGAGGCCGAGGCCATCAAGCTCTTTGCCAATACGTATCTCGCCGTGCGCGTGAGCTACTTCAATGAGCTCGATACCTATTGTGAGCTCAAGGGGCTCGACACGCGGCAGGTCATCGACGGTGTGTGCCTTGACCCGCGCATCGGCGCACATTACAACAATCCGTCGTTCGGCTACGGCGGCTACTGCCTGCCGAAGGACACGCGCCAGCTGGTGGCGAACTTCGGTGACATTCCGAACCGCATCATCAGCGCCGCCGTCACGGCCAATGACGAGCGCAAGGATCACATTGCCCGTCAGATCCTGCGCAAGGCGGCGGGCGGCGTCGTCGGTGTGTACCGTCTGACGATGAAGGCCGATTCGGACAACTTCCGCGAGTCGAGCATCCGCGGCGTCATCGAGCGGCTGCGCCGCGCGGGCGCAAGCGTCGTGATCTATGAGCCGACGCTCAGGGCCGCCTCCTTTGACGGCCTGCCGGTGATCGCGTCGCTGACGGAATTCAAGCGCATGGCGGCCGTTATTGTTGCCAACCGCGCCGAGTCCGCGCTCGACGACGTACCGGAGAAGGTATACACCCGCGACCTGTACCGCAGAGACTAAAAAGGGAGGCACAGACGATGAAAGGCATCATCCTCGCCGGGGGCTCCGGCACACGGCTGTACCCGCTCACGCGGGTCACGTCCAAGCAGCTGCTGCCGGTGTACGACAAGCCCATGATCTACTACCCGCTCTCGACGCTCATGCTCGCTGGCATCCGCGACATTCTCATCATCTCCACGCCGGAGGACACGCCGCGCTTCGAGCGTCTGCTCGGCGACGGCAGCCAGTTCGGCATCCGGCTGTCCTACGCGGTGCAGCCGCACCCAGACGGTCTGGCGCAGGCGTTTCTGATCGGAGCCGATTTCATCGGCGATGACACGTGCGCCATGATCCTCGGCGACAATATTTTCTACGGCAACCGCTTTCGCAGCAATCTGTGCGAGGCGGTCAAGGATGCCGAGGCGGGCTATGCCACGATCTTCGGCTACCATGTCAAGGACCCCGAGCGCTTCGGCGTCGTGGAGTTCGACCAGAACAAGCGTGTGCTGTCCGTCGAGGAAAAGCCGGCGCACCCGCGCTCGAATTACTGCGTCACGGGGCTGTATTTTTACGATAACCGCGTCGTGGAAAAGGCGCGGCAGGTGCGTCCCTCCGCGCGCGGCGAGCTGGAGATCACGGACCTCAACCGGCTCTATCTCGAGGACGACCGGCTGAAGGTGCAGCTACTCGGCCGGGGCTTTGCGTGGCTCGATACCGGCACGGTCGAGAGCCTCATGGACGCGGCGGTCTTTGTCCAGACGGTGCAAAACCGGCAGGACGTCATCATTTCCGCGCCGGAAGAGGTGGCCTATCACATGGGCTGGCTCACGAAGGCGCAGCTGCTGGCTGCCGCCGCGCAGTATCAAAACGCGCCCTACGGTGCGCATCTGCGCGCGGTCGCGGAGGACAAGCTGGTGTTTGAGAGGGAACTGCATGACTAGATTCGTAACCGGCGGCGCCGGCTTCATCGGCGCGAATTTCCTGTTTTACCTGCGCGAGCGCTATCCGGACGACCGGCTCGTGTGCATCGACAAGCTCACCTATGCCGGCAATCTCTCCACGCTCGCGCCGCTGCTCGGTCAGCCGAATTTCCGCTTTGCCAAGGTGGATATTTGCGACCGTGAGGCGGTCTACGCCCTCTTTGCCGAGGAGCACCCCGACGTGGTCATCAACTTTGCGGCCGAGAGCCATGTGGACCGCTCGATCGCCGACCCGTCGCTGTTTTTGCAGACGAACATCATCGGCACGTCCGTGCTCATGGACGCCTGCCGCGAATATGGGAATGTCCGCTTCCATCAGGTCTCGACCGACGAGGTCTACGGCGACCTGCCGCTTGACCGGCCGGAGCTGCTGTTCACCGAGCAGACGCCGTTGCACACGAGCTCGCCCTACAGCAGCTCCAAGGCCGCGGCTGACCTGCTCGTGGGCGCGTACGGACGCACCTACGGTCTGCCGGTCACGATCTCGCGCTGCTCGAATAACTACGGGCCGTATCAGTTCCCGGAAAAGCTCATCCCGCTCATGATCGTGAGCGCCCTCGCCGAGCGTCCGCTGCCGGTGTACGGGCGGGGACTGAATGTGCGCGACTGGCTGTATGTCACCGATCACTGCAAGGCCATCGACCTTGTGGTCACGCACGGGCGCATCGGTGAGGTGTACAACATCGGCGGTCACAACGAGATGCGCAACATCGACATCGTGCGCCTGATCTGCCGCAAGCTCGGCAAGCCCGAGAGCCTCATCACCTACGTCGCCGACCGGCAGGGGCACGACCTGCGCTACGCCATCGACCCCGCGAAGATCCACGCGGAGCTCGGCTGGCTGCCGGAGACAAAGTTTGCCGACGGCATCGGCCGCACGATCGACTGGTATCTTGCGCACCGCGCCTGGTGGGAGGAGATCGTCTCCGGCGAATACCGGAGCTACTACGCGCGGATGTACGGCGAGCGCCCGACGCTGTGAACGGAGCAACGAAAAAACCGCAGTCTACGGACTGCGGTTTTTTCTGTATGGCGTCTATTCTGCGTCCAGCCGCTTTTCCAGACAGGCAAGCTCTACGCCTGCGATGCCGTTGAAGGTGCACGGCACGATGGCGGCCTCGCGGAAGCCGAGACGGGCGTAGAGCCGGCGGGCGCGGGTGTTTTTCGCGTTCGTGTCAATGCGCAGCACCGTGCAGCCGAGCGCGCGGGCGCGCCGGGCATAAAAGCGCACGAACTGCGTGCCGTAGCCGTGCCCGGCGATCGTCGGGTCAACGACGAGCGTGTGCAGCACGAGCACCTGCTCCGGCGGCACTGCGTATTGCCACGGCACCTGCGCGTAGACCGGCACCTGCACTTGGTCGATGCGCCCGGCGGCGACGGGCACGCCGTCGTCAGTGAGCACAAACAGTGTCCCGTCGTCGAGCGCGGCCTGCGCGGTCGCGCGCGTCGGATAGACGCCGCGCGCCCAGCCGACGCTGGCGGTGCCGGTCTCCTCCGCGGTGTGGATCGCGTCGTAGATCTGCTCGATGCGCGGCAGATCGTCTGCGGTTGCGGGTCGGATGTCGATCATGGAGATACCTCCTTCTGCGGTGCCCGGAAGATGTCCTCCGGGATCATGGCTGCGAGCGCGCGTTGTCCGGCGGGGGTGTGGTGCACGCCGTCGGTCGTGTAGGCCGGGATGAGCGCGTCCGGGTCGTCGGGGTCTGCCAGAGCGTCCAGCGGGATGTAGCCGTCGGCGGGGCAGTCCGCGCTCTGAAACCAGGCGTTGAGCTCCGGCCGCAGTGCGTCGAGCTCCGGCGACCAGTGAATGTCGTCCCCGCGGCCGAAGAGATTTCGCGTGTAGCCCTTCCACGGCGTGAGTTCGCAAAACCAGATGCGCACGCCCTGCGCGTGCGCCATGTCGGCGAGCGCGCGGTAGCCCGCTGTCATCTGCGCGAACGTGACCGGGGTCAGCAGCCCCTGTTTGCTCCGGCAGTGCGGGTGGATGAGATCATTGGCGCCGAGCTTGACGAGCACCATGTCCGCGCCCGCCTGACCTAGTACGTCGCGCCCGAAGCGCTTCACGCCCGCGCCGCCAAGGAGCTTTGCCGCGCGGCCGACGCCGTCGGCCACCAGCCGGTCGCCCTTGATGGCGGCCTGTGTCACGCTCACGTTTTCGATCCCATCGGCGCGCAGGCGCGCCGCCAGCAGGCGCGGCAGCTCGTTTGCCACGGTCGAGTCGCCGAAGATGACGCACGCGTGCGTCCCGGGCGCTGCCAGCACGTCGACCTCCGTGAGCGCGGGGATGACCTCATACGCGCCGGAGTCCGCCGTGTGCTGCATCGGTATGGCCAGATGCAGCAGGGGGCGGCGCGTGCAGTTGCCGAGCTCGGCGTAGCTGCACCCGCCGATGAGTCCGATCGTGCGCATGGCGTTGATGCCGCGGTAAAAGACCGTGACGGTCAGCGTCTGCCCGGCGGCGACCGGCAGTGCGGCGGCATCGGAGGTGCAGCTCGTCCCGGCGGCGATGCGGACGCAGCGCTCGCCGCCGAAGGCCACGGTGTGCAGCGTGGCCGGGTCGATGCCGCGCGCATCGTCCGCGCCGATGGCAACGGTGCAGGCGGCCACGTGCAGCGGCAGCACGCCGAACACGTTCGAGAGCGTCAGGCGCACATGCGTTCCGCCGGCCGTGAGCTGCACGGCCATGCGCGCGGACACGTCCGTCACGGCGACGCCGAGCCGGTCGAGTACGCCGGTCTCGGACAGGCTCGCGTCGATGGGGCTGGTGCTCCATGCGCTGACCCAGCGGTTTGATTTCTTGTCTTCGCCCATAGATAGCAGGACCTCCGGAATTTTGTATGCTTCTGCCTTTAAGATAGGCGCGCGGCGCACAAAAGTCAACCGCAAACACTGCGCCCGGCTTTACAACACAGGCCAAAACGTGGTATCATGCGCAGAGAAATATCTGCAGGACGAAGGAGGGGACAGCTGTGCCAGACGAACGTCAGACACCGGCGGAGCGCCCGCCGAAAAAGCGCATGAGCCGCGGCACGCGCGTGCTGGTCATCATCGTGTGTGTGCTGCTCGCCATCGCGCTGCTGCTGGTCGGCACGGTGCTGATCCTGTCGGCGATCGGCCGCAATGCGCTGACCGACGATGACGGGATGAACATTTCCCGGGACGATGTGGAGCCGCTCGGCTCGGGCACGGTGCGCTACAATGACCGGCTCTATCGCTACAACACCGATATCGTCACAATCCTGCTCATGGGCGTGGACGAGCAGGTCAAGCAGGATGCCAACGGCATATACGGCAACGCCAACCAGTCGGATGTGAACATCCTGGCGGTGCTCGATCTGCGCAACAAGGAGATGACGCTCATCTCCGTCTCGCGCGACGCGATGTGCACGCTCGACATTCTCGACAGCGCGGGTGAGCACGTCGGCACGGCTACGGCGCAGCTGGCGCTTGCCTATGCCTACGGCGACGGGGCGGAGCGCAGCTGTGAGCTGACGAGCGCGGCCGTCTCACGCCTGTTTTACGATCTGCCGATCCCGGTCTACGGCTCGATCTATATGCAGGGTATCCGCCAGCTCGTCGACAGCGTCGGCGGCGTGACCGTCACGCCGGGCACGAGCATCCCCGGCTTTGCCGCCGGACAGCCCGTGACGCTCACCGGCAAGCTCACGGAAAACTACATCCGCTACCGCGCCGATTCGACCGAGGGCAACAACCAGCGTATGCAGCGGCAAAAGCAGGTCGTGCTTGCGCTCGTGCACAAGATGCTCGCGCAGGTCAAGGAGGATCCGGCAAGCATTCTCGCGCTCTACAACAACATCCGGCGCAACACCACAACGAACATCAACACCGCCATGATGCTCTATCTGGCGCAGCAGGCGAGCGGGATGCACTTCTCGGACGACATCGTCAATGTCCCCGGCACATCGGTCATGGGCGAGCAGCGGCACGCGGAGTATCAGGTCGATTCGGACGCGCTGCTGGAGCTGATCCTGAGTATTTTCTATGAGCCGGTGGAGGGGTAACCGGGAAACGGATATTTTTTGCAATTACCCTCTTGCAATTTGTGTGCGGTTGGTGTAAAATCATACTGTCTTTAAAATTGCTGAAATATGAATGGAGGAGTTCACAATGAAGCGTTTTGTGGCCATTCTTTTGATACTCGTTCTCGTGTTTGCCCTGTCGGCGACGGCGTTTGCCGCCGGCGCGGTCGTCAGCCCCGAGAAGAACAATACCGATACAACTGTCACGCCTGACAAGGGCACGACCTCTCCGCAGACCGGCGAGTCCTTCAGCATCCTGTGGGTGATCCTTGCGGCCATCGCAGCGGTCGGAGCGGTGCTGTTTTGCGGCAAAAAGCTGATTCGCGTCAAGTGAAGCAGCGGTCACATGGATAACAAAGCCCCATGATCTTCATGGGGCTTTTGCTTTTATGAGGTGAGCGATGAAGAAGAAAAAGATCCTTGTGCGCAGCGTACTTGTGCTCGTGGCGCTCGCGGCGCTGTGCGCGTGCGCGTGGTGCGTGTGGTATATCGTGCAGTACTATCAGGGGCAGGCCTTCGGCGACCGGATGCGCACCAACATTTCCGACGACGGCGGCAGCTTTCAGCTTGAGCGCGTGAAGATCCCGGTCGATTTTGACGAGCTGCAGACCATGAACCCGGATATCTATGCGTGGATCAAGATCCCGGATACCGACATCAGCTATGCCGTGCTGCAGCGTGACGGCGATGACGATCAGGAGTATTACTCCAAGCACAGCGAAAACGGCGCGTACTACAGCGGCGGCAGCATCTTCAGCCAGAGCTACAACCGGAAGGACTTTTCCGATCCCATGACCGTGCTCTACGGGCACAATCTGCGCAACGGACGCATGTTTGCCCAGCTCAACAGTTTTTCGGACGCGGAGGTCTTTGAGTCGCACCGCTATATCTACGTCTATCTCCCGGACCGGATGCTCGTGTATGAGATCTTCGCGGCGTATCCGCACTCGAGCGAGCACCTGCTGCTGTGCCATGATTTTGCGGACGCAGAGGATTTTGCGGCGTATTTTGACGATGTGCGCGCGCAAAAAAGCCTGCAGGCCAATGTCCGCGAGGACGCATGGCCGCAGCCGGGCGACCGCGTGCTGACGCTCTCGACCTGCTACCGCGGGGACAATCACCAGCGCTATCTGGTGCAGGGCAAGCTCGTGGCGGAGGCCTACGCCAAATAATCACATAGAACTGCAAAAAGCCCGACCGGTTTTCCCGGTCGGGCTTTTGCGTTGTCGGAGCGGATCACTCAGCCGTGCAGGCCGTTTTCCTGGCGCTCCATGTTTTCGATGACGATGTCGTGGATGTCGCCGAGACCGGCGCAGTATTCGAGCACCTTCCAGGGCGTGTTCGTGTGGAAGTGGATCTTGATGAGGTCCTCGTCGCCCACGGCGAGCAGACAGTCGCCCGCGATGTTGGCGAGGATGTAGTCGTGGATCGCGTCCTCATCGAGGCCGTGACCCTCGATGAGCAGCTGGGTGTCAAAACGGAATTCGAGCATGGTGAGCCTCCTTAGTCATCGAGCTTGAGCACGGCGAGAAATGCCTCCGTGGGGATCTGGACCGTGCCGAGCTGGCGCATTTTCTTCTTGCCTTCCTTTTGCTTTTCGAGCAGCTTTTTCTTGCGCGTGATGTCGCCGCCGTAGCACTTGGCGAGCACGTCCTTGCGCAGGGCCTTGACGGTCTCGCGCGCGATGATTTTGCCGCCGATCGCGGCCTGCACCGGGATCTCGAACAGCTGCCGCGGGATGTTCTCCTTGAGCTTTTCGCACAGCTTGCGTGCCCGGCCGTAGGCCTTGTCCTTGTGGGCAATGAAGCTCAGCGCGTCGACCTGATCGCCGTTGAGCAGCATGTCCACCTTTACGAGCTCGCTCGGGTGATAGCTGGAAAATTCGTAGTCAAGCGAGGCGTACCCCTTCGTGCGCGCCTTGAGCGTGTCGAAGAAGTTGTAGACGATCTCGTTGAGCGGCATCTCGTAGTGCAGCTCCACAAGGCGGCTGTCGAGATACTGCATGTTCTTATACTCGCCGCGCAGATCCTGACACAGCGGCATGATGTTGCCGACGAATTCCTGCGGCGTGATGATCGACACGTTCACATACGGCTCCTCCGCGACTTCGATAGACGCAGGGTTCGGGTAATCGTGGGGGTTATCGATCATGAGCACCGTGCCGTCGGTCTTCGTGATGCGGTAGATGACGCTCGGCAGTGTCGTGATGAGGTCGAGGTCGAACTCGCGCTCGAGACGTTCCTGAATGATCTCCATGTGCAGCATGCCGAGAAAGCCGCACCGGAAGCCGAAGCCGAGCGCGACCGACGACTCCGGCTCGAACGAGAGCGAGGCATCGTTGAGCTTGAGCTTTTCGAGCGCGTCGCGCAGGTCGGGATACTTTGAGCCGTCCTCGGTGTAGATGCCGCAGTAGACCATCGACCGCGCCGGGCGGTAGCCGGGCAGCGGCTCGGCGGCGGGGCGGGCCGTCTCGGTCACGGTGTCGCCCACGCGCGTGTCCTCCACGTTTTTGATGCTCGCGGTGAAGTAGCCGACGTCGCCGGCGGCGAGCTCATCGCAGGGGTCGAGCCCCATCGGGCGCAGATGCCCGACCTCGAGCACCTTATACTCCGCGCCCGTGGCCATCAGGCGGATGGGCGTATCCTTGCGGATCACGCCGTCCGCGTAAGCCTTTAAGTCCACGATCACCGCGTCATCTGTCACATCGATCACGGTACCTGTCACAACATCGCCAACTCTAATTTTTTTAAGGGAGGCTTCCAGCTCCTCTTTGTAATCGTCCATGGATTCCATATGTCATCTCTCCTTTTCGCACCATCTGCCCTTACGCCGTTGGACGGCATAATTATGAA